>OGUL01000098.1_pt1 | contig 107133 bp, 101 predicted proteins | sample 1553651 | NCBI WGS metagenome assembly OGUL01 (sample SAMEA2580048, study PRJEB22360) | human gut metagenome | biome: human gut; feature: human-associated habitat; material: faeces | place: Denmark | collected 2008/2010
CCGCCGATCTCCACGATCTTATACATCAGAGAGCCGAAGGCTTTCACGATGCCCGCAATGATCTGCGGCACCGCCTTGACAATCTCCACGATGATGGTGGGTAGGTTTTCAATCAGGGCAACGAACAACTGCACACCTGCCATGATGATCTTGTCGATGTTCCCGACCAGTGCATTGACGATACCGGAGATAATTTGCGGAATTGCCTGTACAATGGTGGTGATGATCTGCGGCAAGGCTTGAATGAGGGAAATCAGTAGGTCGATGCCCGCCTGGATGATCTGGGGAATGGCGTTCAGCACAGCGGTGATAATGCCGTCAATGATTTTTGGGATAGCTTCCACGATTGCCGTGATGATTTCCGGCAAGGCAGTCACCAGTGAGGTCAGAAGCTGAATGCCCGTTTCGATGATCTGCGGAATGGAGTCCAACAGAAACGTGATGATTCCGTTGATGATTTCGGGAAGTGCCGCAATCAGCACGGGGATAGCATCCAGAAGTCCCTGCGCCAAGCCTGTAATCAGCTGAAGCGCCGCATCCAGAATCATGGGCAAACTGTCCACCAAGCCCTGTACGATGGTGACGATAGCCTGCACCGCCGCAGGAATAAGGGTAGGCAGAGCGTTTCCGATGCCCGCCACCAGCGTGGTCACAAGCTGTACCGCCGCATCGATGAGCAGCGGTAGATTCTCGATTAGCGTGTTCACGATGGTCATGAGCGCAGACACCGCCGCCGGGATAAGCTGCGGAAGCAAAGACAGCAGCGTTTCCAGCACCTGCGAGAACAGCTCGGTGACCGCTTCCAGCAGTGTGGGCAGCAGTTCACCCACAGCCGTCAGCAGAGCGTCCAGTGCCGTGGGCAGAGCCGCCACGATGTTCTCAATAACCGGGGTAATGTTTGCCACCACAGTCTTGAAGGCGTCCACCATGTTGTTGCACAGCAGCTCCATGTCAGCGTCCGCATCGCCGAAGCCTACGATGAGGTTCGAGACGGCAGATTTCAGCGCATTGACAGAGCCGGAAATGGTAGCTTCCGCTTCCTTGGCGGTGGTGCCTGCAATGTCCATGCTTTCCTGCATGACATGAATGGCTTCCACCACATCGGCGTAGGAGGAGATGTCGTACTTCACACCGGATATCTTCTCCGCATCGGCAAGCAGTCGCTCCATTTCCTGCTTTGTGCCGCCGTAGCCGAGTTTCAGGTTGTCCAGCATCGTATAGTTCTGCTTGGCAAAGCCCTGGTAGGCGTTCTGGATGGAGGACATATCCGTGCCCATCTTATTGGCGTTATCGGACATATCCGTAATGGCCATGTCAGCGTATTTCACAGCCTTTTCCGTATCGCCGCCGAGAGATTGGATCAACGATGCGGAAAAGCCCGTGACCGTCTCCATGTAGTCGTTTGCGGATAGGCCTGCCGTCTTATAGGCATTGGCGGCATAGGTCTGAAGCTGCTGCGAGGAATCCTTGAACAGGGTGTCCACGCCGCCGACCAGCTGCTCATAGTCCGCATAGGCGGCGATGACCTCTTTGCCCAGCTTCACGGCAGCGGCTCCTGCGGCAACAGCCACAGCGCCCATTGCCGCACCTACGGTTTTCAGCACACCACCCAGCTTACTGAACTTATTCTCGGACTTTTCTGCGGAATCGCCCGCGTCCTCGACCTCTTCACCCATATCATCCGCCGCCTCAGAGGTGTCCTTCAGTTCACGCTCCATATCATTGAGGGCGGCTTCGGCGTTGTTCAGCTGGATCTGCCAGTTCTGGGTGCGGCGGTCGTTCTCGCCGAAGGAATCGGAGGCGTTTTTCAGCGCAGCACGGAGGGTTTCGATTTTCTGCTTCTGGGCTTCGATCTGATTGCCCAGGACCTTGTGCTTTGCGGCGAGGGCATCGGCGGAGCTGTCGTTTTTGTCGAACTGTGAGGTCACCAGCTTCATCTCGGAGCCGAGCACCTTGAAGGACTGGTTGATATCTGCCAGCGCCTTTTTAAATTCCTTCTCACCCTCAAGACCGATCTTCAGTCCGAAACTGTCTGCCATGTACCGTCACCTCCTTGTGGATGGCATGAAAAAAGCACCCTTTCACCGAGAAGTTTGGACGAAACCGTCCGAAGTTTTCGATGAGAGCGTGCCTGATGGTATGAAAAAGGAGCGACCCCGAAAGGTCACTCCTCGTAGATATATGAGTTATTTTGTCAGAACAATTCTACCCGGCCAAGCAGTAGGTCGATCAGGTTGCAGTGGAAGATGCCGTTGTCGTCATAAAAATTGTGCGGCACATCCATGCGAACGATAATCTTTTTGAAGAAATCCTTGGTAAGCATCAGCGATGCCAGCTCGGAGAATTCCTTTTTATCGGTATCCATGCGGAAAGCGGACTGAATATAGATTTTTTTATCTGCATCGTTTACCACAAAGTCGATCTCTTTCTGAACCTTGCTGTCGCCTGCGCGGTCGCAAACCACACCGACATCAACAGAGTACCCGCGCCGCAGAAGTTCGTTGTAGATCATGTTTTCCATGATATGACCGGGATCGTACTGGCGGTAATTCAGCCGTGCGTTCCGAAGCCCGACATCCGTATAGTAGTATTTGTTCGGATACTTGAAATAGGTCTTTCCTTTGACATCGTATCGCTTTGCCATTGAAATGAGGAAAGAGTCGATAACATACTGCACATAGTTTGAAACCATCGCAGGATTGATTTTTTCGTTCTTCATAGACGCGATGGCATTTGCGATATTGGTCGGATTCGTCAGCGAACTGATCTGCGAAGCAAGGAAGTCCAGAATATCATTCAGAACATCCTCGCGCTCGATGCCGTTTCGCTCCACAATATCCTTGACATACAATTCGCTGTAGAGGGAGGTCAGATAATCCTTCTTATCTTTCTCATCCTCCAGTGCTAAAAGTCTCGGCATACCGCCATAGAGCATATAGGTATCCAGCGCTTTTCGCTCGTCGCCGCCCACGGCAGAATAAAACTCCGCAAATGACAAAGGGAACACATGGATCTGTGTAGCACGACCGCGAAACTCTGTTGCGATATCTTTCGACAGCCCTTTGGAGTTACTGCCGGTGACATAAACATCAAGGTTTTTATATGCCTTGAGTTCGTTCAGCATATCGTAGATGGTAACCTCGATGCCGCCGTTTTCCTTGTCCACTACTTTCGTGGTGAGCTGCACCTCATCAATGAACAGATAGAATTTTTCATCCTTCCTGTCCCGGACGGTGCTTTCTACATATTCGCACAGAGTGATCGGATTTCTGAACTTATAGTACCGCCGCTGATCCAGTTCGATTTTCAAAATATGATCTTCCGAAACGTTCTGCGAAAGAAGATACTCGAAAAACAGATCGAAAAGCAGTACGGACTTGCCGCATCTGCGTATGCCTGTGATGACCTTTATCTCGCCGTTCCACATACTGTGGATCAGTCGGTTCATATAGGAATCTCGTTTAACCATGCATTTCACCTCGTACTTAGGACGAAACCGTCCGAACTTCTATGCGTAGTATACCACGATTTTTGAAAAATATCAAGGCTATACGAAAAAGTTCACAAAGAAGTTGCGACGGAAACGGACTAAGTTCGAGGTGAAGCTGTCCGATATGGGTCAAATGCCGTCCGGGATAATATCGTCGATGTAATGCTCTCGTGCCGGGGTGGCCTGCCCGTTATACTGCTTGTGACACTCCCACAGATCCAGCAGCAGACCAAACGGCATCAACCACACCTCATCCTGCGACAGATGAAGGTGGGCAAGGCCGTAATAAAGAAGCCGGGTAAACAGCTCTGCATCGGAGACTGTTACCCGACTTGTGCGTTTTTTGGGTCTTTCTCGCTTTCCACATTGCGCTTGGTGCCCTTATACAGTGCCTCCGTAATGGCGGTTTTGTATCCGGCGAGGTCGAGGGGTGTCGTCAGAAGCTCCACTACATCCTCGGTGAGCAGTTCCTTGGGCGCATCCTTGTTTTTCAGATTGTGAATGAGGATGCTCTGATTTGCCAGAAGCGTGATGAGCCACACGATCTCTCCAATGGCCATCTCAAAGTTCTCGGACTTCATCAGCTTCTCGCCGAGGTTTTCCAGACCGCCGTAGCGACCGGCGATCTCCTTGGTGGCCTTGGTCGTGAGAAGCAGCGTGTATTCCTCATCACCGATGGTGATGGTTGCGGTTCTTTCATTATCCATGTGAAAAACCCTCCTTATTCAGTAGGTGCGCTTGCACCGTAGCTCGGCTCGTATACCGTCTTATACCAGTTGGAAATGGTGGCCGCCGTCACGGTGGTATCGCCCTCAGTGACCTCTGCTTTCCAGGGATGCGCACCCTTGGCGTCCGGCTTGTTGCGGCGCAGAATGGTGCCCTCAATGGTGGGTGTGGAGAAGGTAATACTGTCGCCCTTGGTGGCAAGGTTGGTGGCCGGGATGCCGAACTTCACACGGTAAAGCCAGAAATACTTGTATTTGCCGTTGGACTTCTTTGCACGGAAGCCCACCGCTACGGGTTCGCCGCCGTCCTCGCTTGCGGAGACGACCACGCCGTTTTTGTCGATGGTCGCGCCTGTCAGGTCGGATGCGGCGGTCGCACCGATGTCATCCACACCGAGTGACAGCGTGCCGCTTTTGAATTCTTTTACGATCTCCGCCGCGCCGTCATCGGCGTAGAGAGTCGCTTCCGCCAGTTCCACGGAAAGCTCTGCGGTCATGGCCTTTGCCAGCTGCACCGGAGAAGCGTAGGTTTCCTCGCCGCCTGCGTCCTCGGTGATTTTGGCGTAATAGAGTTTGTCAAGACCGATGGTTGCCATGTCTTAAACCTCCAAATCATAGATTTTTGCCACGTCAATGGCGTAATGGTGATAGCCGGTGTCGGTTTCAAAGCCGATGTACCGGCGGTCGGTAATATAGAAATCCGCACCAAGAAGGGTACGGACGAGTGCATTTTTCAGCTTGGTGTAGCTGCCCTTGGAATACAGAGATAGCCGTGCTTCCTGCGTCTCGCAGCCCGGAGTGTTGTCTGCGTGGAGTTCTAATGTCTCCGTCAGCGGTGTAATCACCAGATAGGAATCCGGCGCTTTATCTGAGAAAATGCCCGTCTCTACAGAGATGCCGCAGTCTGCAAGGAGTGTATTCAGTTCGGATAAAAGGCTCATCGCTTCTTGACCTCCTCTTCGAGTCTTTGCGTCATGGCGTCAATGCACGCCTGCTTGGACGCTGTTTTGGCGGGTTTCAGGAATGGCTTTGCAGGCTGACCGTGCTTGCCGTATTCCAGAATATTCGCCAGTTTGGCGTTGCTGCCGCCGTCCGAGCGCGGCTCGGCAAAGCCGACCTTGACATCATGGTTGCCGTTTCGGTTCAGCTTGGACGGAGAAAGGCCCAGCGCACCTTCTAATTCGCCGGTGGAACGGGAGTCGTATTTCGTACCCCTGCCCACAACGGAGGAGAGGTTGCTGCGCACCTTGGCGAGAACCACCTCGCCACCGGCCTGCAAAACGGTATCTGCAACAGAGTCAAAGTCACTGCCCAGTTTGGAGATTTTCAGGAGAAATTCCTCCGGCAGCTTCATTTCACACTTTGCCAATGGTCGGTTCACTCCTTTTTGCTAAAATCTCCACATACATCCCACGTCCCTTGACATTCTCAACGGAGACGATATCGAACCGCCCGTCCTCCGTAACGAGGAACTGGTCGGCAGTGACCGTCAGACAGGGAATGCACCGAAAGCGGAACAGGTCGGTGGCTTCGCTGAAGGCGGCGAGGTTTGCCCAACGCTGGGAGCCGTGCCGACCCTCTCGATAGACACGGACGGAAGCGAGGACTTCATCCTCGGAATGGGTGAAGCCCTCGCTGTCCCTTGTTTGTTTTGTTTTCACGATGTCGGCAAAGCCGTTCATTTTACCGAAGCTCATACCTGCCACCGCCTATCCAAACGAAGAAGCAGATTGACCGTGTTCCACACCTGTTGTGCCGCTCCGGTGTTATCCGCAAAGAAGCCGCCTGTCGAGCCATCTCTCGATTCATAGAAGTGGGAGGACAGCATGATGACGGCCTGCTCTGTGGTGAGCGGCATGGGGTTCTCTTTGTAGAACCCCTCCGGGATGTGCTGATAGCTTTCGGCGTAGGAAACAGCGGCGGTGATGTAGCTTTTCAGCAGTGCATCATCCGCCGTGTGTTCCAGAATGAGATTGGCTTTCACCTTGGTGAGCAGTTCGTCCATCACCGCCGCCTCCTTTCATCAGGCAGATGCCATCTTGAGCAGCTTGACTGCTTCGGGTAACACCAGCTTGCCGTCCACACGCTCCTTGGCAACAAAGCCCACCATGCCGTTTCCGGCAAACAGCTCCTTCAGCTCCGCAATGGAACGGGAGCCACGGTCACCGATGTTGTAGTAGCTGAAATCACCGAATGCGACTGCGGCCTTGCCGGGAGCGGGAAGCGGGAAATACGCAGAGGTGTAGACCTTGTAGCCCAATACACGGTCAGGCTCACCCGCCTGCAGAGAGGGCTGCCACAGATACTGGCCCGTGCTGTCCTTCAGCTTGCGGAGCTCTGCAACGCAGGCATCGTTAGCAAGGAACACAGCGTTCTTGCGATAGGGACGCTTGAGGGAATACACCAGGTCGATGATCTCGTCGGCAGTCACTTTGCCGGAGGACTTCGTAGTCACACCGACCTGTGCGCCGCCGGTTTCGGCGAGGATACCCAGGGGCTGACCGGTGCCGTTGCCGTTGATGAACGCATCCTCCTCGGCATTGGCCAGAGCCTTACCGAACTGCTCCAGAATGTAGTTTTCCAGATTGAATGCGTTATCGTAGAGCAGCTCCTCGGTCACCTTTACAGCAACATGGAGCTTGTGGGCATCCAGAATGATCTGGTCGAAGGTAGCGTCACCGAAAGTCAGTGCGCCGCCCTCCTCGATCCACGCAGCCGCAGGCTTGGTGCCTGCGATGTTGATTTTGTGCTCGCCGCTGGTGGTGACGGCGGTGCCGAGAGAACGCATAACGTTTTCCTCGTTCAACACCTGAATGAGACGGCTGTCATACTCATCCGGCACCAAATAGCCGCCATTGGCATCGATTCCCTCCTGCAGCACATTGCTGATCTGACGGAAGTTGGTACGCAGAGCGTTGAGCATACCGCTGCGGTAGGAATCGGTGGCCAGGAAACTCTTGGGCTTCTTATCCTCGGCGCTCTTTCCGTTCAGGGGCTTTTCGGTGATGGGTGCGGAAGTAGGCTTGGAAAGCTGTGCTTCCATCGCAGCCATTGCCTCCATGCGCTCGATTTCGGTGCCGTAGTCCTGTACCTTCTTTTCCATCTGAGCATAGGTCGCAGCATCCTCATCGGATAGCAGACCGTCCTTGTCGCGCTTGGTTTCCACAAATGCCTTTGCAGCGTTCCAAGCCTGGTTGCGCTTTTCACGCAGTTCGTTGATAGTCATATTGAATTACCTCCAGTTTTTAATGAGATTGAGCCGATCCATAAGCTCATCGGCTTTTTGTGTACGGGTGGGTTTCGGAGTGATGGCGCACTTTGCGGCAATCTTCTCCATGAGAGAATTCACCACATTCGCCTTGGAATACAGCATGGAAACGGTGGGCACAGGCGCATCTTCGGACTCCGTGCCTCTCTGCATGATTTCGTCCGCAAAGCCCAGTTCCACCGCCTTATTTGCGTCCATCCAGGTTTCGGCATCCATGAGGTGCGAGAGCTTTGCACGGGACAGCCCGGTCTTGATTTCATAGGCATTGATGATGGAATCCTTAACGCTGCCGAGCATATCGATGGCTTTCTGCATCTCATCCGAATTGCCGAATGCCGCCGTCATGGGGTTGTGGATCATGAGCATGGACACGGGAGATACCAGTACTTTTGTACCAGCCATAGCGATGACGGACGCTGCGGATGCGGCAATGCCGTCGATCTTTACGGTCACATCGCCCTTGTAGTCCATGAGCATATTGTAGATTTGCGCTGCCGCCACGCAGTCGCCGCCGGGGCTGTTGATCCACACGGTGATGTCGCCGGAGCCCGCCATCAACTCGTCCTTGAAAAGCTGCGGGGTGACATCATCGTCAAACCAGCTTTCCTCGGCGATGGTCCCGTTCAGGAACAGGGTTCTTTTCTGTATCTGTTCCTGCGTCTCCGAGTTCGTTTCCGTCTGGTTCTTCCAATTCCAGAACTTCTTCATCGGTTTCTTCCTCCTTTCCGTCATCGGTAGGTGTATTTGCAAAAGCACCCGCATTTTTCAGCGGGAGCATATTGCCGTTAATGAGGTACAAGTCGCCGCCGTCCTCTGCCGGGATGCGGTCGAGGTTTTCCAGCTCCCGGATGTCGTTTGCGGACATCCAGCCGTTCTGGCGGCCGATGGCGTACCCGTTCATGCGGCTTTGGTAATCGCCGCGAAGCAAGCCTTCCAGATTGAATTTCACGAAATACACGGCTTTTTCGTCCCGCGAAAGGAGTGACCGCTGAATGGACTGCTCCCAGCGGATGACCCAGGGGTCAAGAGTGTACTTCACGAACTCAAGGGATTGCTGCTCGATATTAGAAAAGCTTGACTTTTCCAGGTCACCCACCATGTGGGGCGGCACTCGGAAAATTCGAGCGATCTCATTGATTTGGAATTTTCGTGTTTCGAGAAACTGCGCCTGCTCCGGTGAGATGCCGATAGGCGTGTACTTCATGCCTTCTTCCAACACGGCGATCTTATTTGCGTTTCCGCTGCCGCCGAAGGTGGACTGCCAACTTTCACGCACACGCTGCGGATCTTTGATGGTGCCGGGGTGTTCCAACACACCACCGGGCGCCGCACCGTTTGCAAAGAACTTGGCTCCGTACTCCTCGCAGGCAATCGCCATTCCGATAGCGTTCTTTGCCATAGCAATGGGGCTGTAACCAACCAGACCGTCAAAGCCCAAGCCTGGGATGTGCAACACATCCGAAGGCTGAAGCGTTACCGCAAAATCCTTATTTTTAATGGCTTCATCCGAGCCACGATAATAGGTGTAGTACAGACGGCTGTTTTCATCTCTGTCCACGGACATCTTGTTTGGCATCAGCGGGTATAGTGCGATGACCTCGCCCTTGCCGTTGCGGATGATCTGGGCGTAAGCGTTACCCCACAGGAGCAGGTGTGTCATGAGCGTTTCCCGGAACACAAAAGAACTCATTTCCGGGTTCGGCTCATCATGGAGCAGCCGATACAGCGGATGGTCGAGAGCCATGGCCTTGCCACCGCTGTTGGTGTATTTATAAAGGTGAAGCGGCAGTCCCGCCACCGCCTCAGACAGAATACGGACACAGGAGTACACCGCCGTCATCTGCATGGCAGACCGCTCGGTCACTGTTTTGCCGGATGTCGTACCGCCCATGAAAAAGGCATAGTTGCTGCCTGCCGTTCTGTTTTGGGGCTTGTCTCTGGATTTGAAAAGACCTGAAAAGATACCCATATTAAATGCTCCCTTCATATAAATAAAAGACCTCGACTGTCATAAACAGACTCGGTCTTGTCATTTCCACAGCGTATAGCTCTGTCAAGAGCCATGATTGTTGCCACAGCACCGTCGATTTTCTCCGTGGATTTCTCCTTGTCCGGCTTGATATTGCCCGCCGGGTCGGTGCGGATAAAGATGTTGTCCATCATCCAGCGGAGAACGGGATGTCCGCCGTGGGCAATTTTCTGCTCCAACACCAGTTTCATCAGCTCCTTGGTCGGTGGGGACATATCCTTGAAGCCCTGTCCGAAAGGAACTACCGTGAAGCCCATACCCTCAAGGTTCTGCACCATCTGCACGGCTCCCCAGCGGTCAAAAGCAATCTCCCGGATGTTGAAGCGTTCGCCAAGTTGCTCAATAAACTTCTCAATGTAGCCGTAATGAACCACGTTGCCCTCGGTGGTTTGGAGGTATCCTTGTCGCTCCCACACATCATACGGCACATGGTCACGCCGCACTCGGAGTTCCAGGTTGTCCTCCGGTATCCAGAAGTACGGAAGGATGATGTATTTGTCGTTCTCGTCCTCCGGTGGGAACACCAGAACGAACGCCGTAATATCCGTGGTGGAGGACAAGTCCAGACCGCCGTAACAGACACGGCCTTCCAGATCATCCTCGCTGACGGTAGACTCGCATTTGTCCCATTTATCCATGGGCATCCATCGGACTGCTTGCTTGACCCACTGGTTCAAACGAAGCTGTCGGAAGGAGTTCTCTTCGCCGGGGTTCTGCTTCGCCGATTCACAGGCATCCTTGACCTTGTCAATGCCTACCGTGATGCCGAGGGAGGGATTGGCCTTTTTCCAGACCTTCGGGTCCGTCCAATCATCCGATTCCTCTGCACCATATATAACGGGGTAAAAGGTGTGGTCGATCTTCCGGCCGGCAATGATGTCCTGCGCCTTTTGATGTATCTCATAGCAGATGGACTTCGTATCGTTGCCCGCTGTGGTGATAAGGAAATACAGCGGCTGCATTCGGGCGTCGCCGGAGCCTTTGGTCATGACATCAAACAGCTTGCGATTGGGCTGCGTATGCAGTTCGTCAAACACCACACCATGAGTATTGAAACCGTGTTTGTTGCCGACATCGGCAGAGAGCACCTGGTAGATACTGCCCGTCGGCTGATAAATGAGCCGTTTCTGGGAGTCCAGTATCTTGACCCGTTTGGAGAGCGCCGGACACATCCGCACCATATCCGCTGCCACATTGAACACGATGGATGCCTGCTGACGGTCAGCGGCACAGCCATAGACTTCGGCGCGTTCCTCACCGTCACCGCAGGTGAGCAGGAGCGCTACCGCAGCGGCAAGCTCGGATTTGCCTTGCTTCTTTGGGATTTCGATGTAAGCGGTGTTGAACTGCCGGTAGCCATTGGGCTTGAGGACACCGAAGATATCCCGGATGATCTGTTCCTGCCATTCGATGAGCTCGAAGGGTTTCCTTGCCCAGGTGCCTTTGGTGTGGCACAGGCACTCGATGAAGTTCACCGCATAATCCGCTGCGTCCTTATCGTAGACGGAGTCCTTGGCCTTGAACTTCGTGGGCTTGTATTTCTTCAGCTTTCGCAAATCATCACCTCCGATGGGCATAAAAAATGACCTGCCTTCCGGCAAGCCGTCGTATCGTTCTATATGAGAGACAGAGCCTTTCGGCTCCGCTCTTCGGGGAATCCCCGATTCAGTTGTACTGGTAAAGGAGGATGCTGTAGGCCATTCGCGTGGGCTCGTCCTGCGGTTCGACATCCCAGCCTCTGTCGTAGTTGGCGGTGATGATGCCGTTCACCTTAATCATGAGCTTGCTGATTTTGCCTCCGTTGATGCCGTAGGTCTCGCTGGGCTCGTCGTAGTGCTTGACCCAGTAATGGCAGACCGTGTATCTGTCCTTGTCCTTCGCATCCGGGATTCCGATAGTTCCTTCGCTCCACATTGTCCAGCCCTCCTCAGTTCGCCTTGCGGACATCGACCAGCCAGTTGGCGGAGGGGTGGCTCTCGCCGTCGTAGCTCTTGCCATCCCAGCCGCCAAAGGTGAAGGTAACCTTCTCGGCGGTCTTGTGGAAAAGCTGCTCGAATTCCTTGCGGCTGATGCTGGTGTTCCAGTCGCCGATGGTTCCGAAGTGTGCTCTCAGTTCGTAAGCGTTTTTCATGGTGTTTGCCCCCGTTTTTCTTTGTTGTTTTTCCTTTCGGTGACTGTATATTCGCTCCAAAAGCACATAATAGCAAGTCAATTATCGGGCATATACTGAACAAATATCGCGGAGGATTCTTGTGTAATATACGACCAAAAGAGCCATCCGGCTCTCTTGGCGGCAAGGGCTTATTCATCGCCGAACATGATGAAGCGAACGTACTCCTTGCGGTGCTCCTCCAGGTAGCAGACCAGTTCGTAGAAGTCCTGGTCAAAGGCCAGCCGCTGTACCGTCCGAACATCGAACATGTTGGTCAGGCCGGTGTCCCTGATGGCGAGAATCTGTTCCCGGATGGTCTCAGTCATCGGAATCTACCGCCCTTTCATTTTCGTTGAAAATTGTGATGAGGATTCCCACAGCATTAATGTTTTCAATTCCTGTCGAGCGCTTTTCGTGACGGATGAATACCTTTTGCCCGATTATCCGACATCCTTCGTTTTCAAATAGGTGAGCATATTTGCCCTTATTGAAAGCCGAGTCTGTGACAATGATAGATTCGATTCTTGCTTCACGAAAGGTTTCAATATAATCATGAAAATCTTTCTCCCAAGGCAAATCTCTGGATTCGACAACCTCCAGGCCATTCGCTTTGCTTTCCTTCCAGGCGTTGTATGCTGTAATTTGACCGCGTGAAAATGGGAATGGAAAATGTTGCTCTCGTTCCTCCCATGCGATAAGAGCTGCCTCATTGTTTCCTTGATGGAGCAATGCTTCTCTCTCTTTTATGCGCTGGTCTTTAGCAATCTGGTATCCAATGCCGATATCGCGCATCATGCCAAAATATCCATCTGAATAGGCGCTAATCATCCCGCAACACCAACCTTCCCGGACTTGAAGGCACTGGAACCGGAGAGGTTCCGGAGCAGGATTTTCCGGTCGGCCTTGTACGCGTTGCCGATGAAGCCCAGCCGGAGCAGGAAGCAGCGGAAGGCGTACTTCTCGTTGTCCACCGGCTTCTCCTTGGCGGTGATGCGCTTGGCATCCCTGGACATCTGGCAGAGCGCAGCGATGAAGTGAGTGTAGGCGGTGGTCTCCTCCGGCTGTGGTTCGGAGAACCACGGAAAGGCAATGCGGTCTTCCAGAAGCTCGAAGCGCAGGTCGTCGATGCCCAGCGCCTTCTTGATGAGGCTGCCCTTGGCATCCAGCAGCTTGGTCAGGTTCCCGACCTGAACCTTGTCGAGCGGAACCTCGACAGTGAGGCCCACGCTTCCGTCCTGTGCCGCGTTCTCCGGTTCCTCGGCTTTTCCCTCCGGGGCCTCGCACTCGAAGCCTGCAGCCGCAATGCCTTCCAACACCCGCTCGACCTCCTCGCTGTCGGCGCGGTCATCAAAGAGCAGAGTGCCATCCTTGGTGACGGTAAAATAGTCGATTTCGTAATTGCAGGTCGGCATGAACTTGTAGACCGCCTTGACTCCGGTGATGCCGGAAATGCTCTTGACCAGCTCTTTGCGCTGGTCGCCGGTCACGTTGTACTTGATTTCCATGGTGAAATCCTCCTGTGCATGTTTTCCCCCTTCGGGGTAGTCACATATTCGCTCTACAGGTACAGAATAGCAAGTTGATTCTGAGGCATAAATCCGACAAAGATGTGCCCCGGAATGTGTGTGATAGTGACAATCAGGAGGCAGGCTCGACGTCCTTCACCAGTGCCGAATACGGTAGCTTTTCTCCATTGCGGAGGACATAGACGCCATCCGTGTCTCCGGTATCATCCACATATCTGCGGAGAATGACGGATGCGTATTTCTCGTCGAGCTCCATCGTGCAGCAGGTGCGGTTTATCTGCTCACAGGCCATGAGCGTGGAGCCGCTGCCGCCGAAGGTGTCGATGACGATGGCATTCTCCTGCGTGGAGTTCCCGATGGGATAGCCCAGCAGGTCGAGCGGCTTACTGGTCGGGTGGTTCGCGTTCCGTTTGGGCTTGGCAAAGTTCCAGATGGTCGTCTGCTTCCGGTCGGAGTACCACGGGTGCTTTCCGTTCTGCATGAAACCGTAGAGCACCGGCTCATGCTGCCATTGGTAATCCGAGCGGCCCAGCACCAGCGAGTCCTTCACCCAGATACAGCACCCGGCGAGATGGAAGCCCGCGTCGATGAAAGCCCTGCGGAAATTGAGGCCCTCGGTATCCGCATGGAAGACGTAGGCGGCACCGCCTTTTTCGAGATGGTCAGCCATGTTCTCGAACGCCGAGAGCAGGAAGTTGTAGAACTCCTCATTCTTCATGGAGTCGTTTTGGATGGTCAGGCCGCTGGAGCTCTTGAAGGATACTCCATAGGGTGGGTCGGTCAGGATGAGATTTGCTTTCCTATCATCCATGAGCGCGGCCACGTCCTCGGCGCTGGTGGCATCACCGCACATGAGCCGGTGCCTACCGACCGTCCAGATGTCGCCGCGTTCCACAAAGGCGGCCTTTTCCAATGCGGCGCTCAGGTCGTAGTCATCATCCTCTGCGCCAGAATCGCTTCCATCCTTGAACAGGTCGGCCAGCTCCATTTCATCGAAGCCGGTGAGGGAGACATCGAAAGCCTCACCCTGCAGCGCTTCGATTTCCACGCGCAGGAGCTCTTCGTCCCAGCCAGCATCCATTACCATGCGGTTGTCCGCGAGGATGTAGGCTTTCTTCTGGGCCTCGGTCAGGTAATCCACGAAGACGCAGGGCACCTCGGTGATGCATTCCTCTTTGGCAGCGAGAAGACGACCGTGACCGGCGATGATGCCATAGTCACGGTCGATGATGATAGGATTGATAAAGCCGAACTCCCGCAGCGAGGAGCGGAGCTTCATGACCTGCTCCGGGGAGTGCGTCCGGGCGTTGTTGACATACGGCACCAGCTTGCTGACCGGCACCAGCTGCATATCAGTCGTTGTCTTCATACGAGCCCCCATTCTGCGAACTTTTCAAAGCCGCCTACAGAGCGGATATATTCTCGACAGATTTCGACGATTTCTGCATAGGGCCTGCCGTCCACGGTGTCGTCGCCGATGGCGCAGCAGAGCTCTACAGCCTTGCCGGTCTCCTGCGCCTTGAGGAAGGCGTAGACATTCACGGACACATCCGCTTTCGACAGGTCTTTTCCGTGCAGGCCACCGCCCGTGACGCCGTCCGCCATATCAGAGCCCAGCTTCCGGTTGGTCGCACCGGAGTCCACGTCCGGGCCACCCGTCCAGTCGCCCAGGGGATTGACCTCGGCCTGCGGGAACAGGGCCTTCAACTCATCTGCGGGAGCATTGCTCTGACAGAGGATGAGCCGGTCGCCGTCCAGGATGTACTTTCCATCCGTGGGGTACCTATCGTAGATGGAGCGGGCGATGCGGGAGAGCTCCTTCTGCTTAGGTGTGATACACATTCCTTTGAAGATGCCGTTGTCGCCGCAGCGGAAACCGTCACGCTGGTTGTCGGAGAGATGTGCGTCCTGTGCGACCTCGGTATAATTCAGGGCGAGGTTCCCGGCAATACGGTGGGCGATGCTTTCGACAGTCTCAGCGGACAGATGCGTGGAGGTCTCTACGATGATGTGGCACATGTGATGGCCGAGGAGGACTTCCACGGCGATGCGCGGGTCAGGCTCCTGCGCATAGGCGAGGTCGACCAAAGCACCGGCGATGCGGTCTGCGATTTTATCCGGATGTGCCGGATTTACTTTTTCATACATGGTCAGCTTCCTTTCCGTGCCCGGAGCAGGCGTTCCATCGTGTCATCCATCGGAGTGACGCCGTTGTACTCGGTCGCACAGTTTTCTTTTACGATTTGGTATATCTCCATCCAGAGCCGGTTGGTCTGGCTCATGAAATTCTGGCTCATCGCCACATAGGGCGACTGTATTGCGCTGCCGGTGGTGGGGTGCTTGGCCAGAAAGCCGAACTCCGTCACGGCCTCCTCGCACTGAATCCATCGGGCCACACTCATGGCATAGCGTTCCAAGAGCTGTGGAGATACCAGAGAAGCGCAGCCGCGTTCGGCCAGCCACTCCCAGGTCTCCTTGTAGATGTCCTCGGCCACCAGTGCCTTACCGTCCTTCTGGACGGCGGAGAGCATCTTGGACGGTTTCGGCATCGCCTGACCCTCAAGGTCGGCAGCGCGGTCATCGAAGTTGATGACCGTCAGTGTCCGTTTGCCGGGATTGCCCTCTGCAATCTTGTCCGCTAAGGGCTTTTTCTTGGCTCCGGCTCCGATGCGGGCACCGCCACGGTTGGTTCCGTCCTTCGCCATTTCGATTCACCTCCAGTCGTCGGGGCTTATTCCCCGTTTGAAATCGCGTTTTTGTGCGCGAGAGCCCACGCCCGTTCCACGGCAGATGGGCCGTAGAGATTTTGACAGCCCCTACCGGGTCTCCCGGTTATGCCAGCGGTCGCCGCGTTCGGCATGAATCCTCGCATGGCACTCTTTGCAAAGGGCCATCAGATTACTGCGGTCGTGCGTCCCTCCCTGAGAGAGCGGGAGCTTGTGGTGAATCTCCTCGGTTGGCGTGTACGCACCTTTCGCAAGGCAGACCTCACACAGCGGATGCTCCGCAGCATAGGAATCCCGGATGCGTTTCCAAGCCCGTCCGTATCGACGCTTGGTGGCAGGGTCGCGGTCGTACCGTTCGTAACGCTGGGCCTCCAGCTTCTCGTGTTCTGGGCAGAACCGTTTGTCCGTCAGGTTGGGGCAGCCGGGGTAGGAACAGGGCCGTTTCGGTCTCTTGGGCATGTAACCTCCACCTCCGTTCGCAAAATTTACATCTCCTATAATGAAGGGCAAAAATCCGCGAAATTTACAAGCCCTATTATGAAGGAGGTGTATTTCATGGATACACGGTTTGAGTTCAACATCAAGAAGGTCAGCATCAAAGGTGATGACCAATACCTGTACCTGTATTTCAACAACAAGCTCATTGTGAAGCTTGAATACAGAGACATCGAAACTGCTGCGAACTATCTGATTAAGAAAGCGCAGGTGCAGCAGATTCCGGGATATGACCAAAAGCTGTTGAACGAAGAAACAGCCTCATCTGAGGATAAGTAACTGTAAAAAGGAAGGGTCGCATACAGCGGCTCTTCCTTTTGCAAAACAAGCCTCCGCAGGATTTCTCCCACGAAGACTTGCCCCTATTTTTCACACTACCATAATACCACTTATCAATGTGCCATTCTGTGCCAAAGTGTGCCAACTTTACGCTGGCGGCTGAAAATCTCGCAGGGCCGAGGCGTGGATGCGGTGAACCGTTCGCATGGACACGCTCATCAGCACAGCAATCTTCTCCCAGCCGTAATTGTTGATGTACCGGAAGCGGAGAAGGAGCTGTTCATCCACATTGGCCAGTTGAGAGATGGCCCCACTGATTTCGGCCTTCAAATCCACCAGCCGCTCTATCTCCGCATTTATCTTCTTCTCCGCGTCGATGATTTTGCAGATGGTCTTCTCAAAGGGCGCTTCTGTACTCCTGGTACTGGAGACCCGGATACCGTCGTAGTTCACACTGCTCAGGCTGATAGCCAGGTCGCGCAGCCTGTCCAGCTCGGACAGGTCAGAATTGATGCGCTCGTTCAGCCGGTAGGCTTGGGAGAGATATTGCTTTGCAGTCATCTGGCGATTCCTCCTTCCCGTATTTTTTCCATGAGTGCCTCGCCGTCCAGACCGGAGAGTAGTTCAAACCATCCGGAACGGAAGAACCGCTCAAGGCTCTGGAGCTCAGATTTGTGATTGAGATAGGTCTGGTGCTGCCTGTCCTCTTCGCACAGAGGCGGATTCTGTCGGAACCAGTCGAGCTCGGCATCGTAATCCTTCGCAGCTTGCACGACGATGGCGTGGGCCAGCCGGATATATGAATCATCCAAAGGCATCACACCTCCAGCGTCACCTTGACCGCATCGATGAGTGCGGCCTGTGTCCTGTCCTTGGCCTCCAGCGCCTTCAGGATACGTTCGTCGATAGTGCCCTTCGTGATGATGTGCTGTATCACCACGGTGCCGGAGCTCTGGCCCTGCCGCCACAGTCGTGCGTTCGTCTGCTGGTAGAGCTCCAGCGACCACGTCAGGCCGAACCAGATAAGGGTGGAGCCACCGGCCTGCAGGTTGATGCCGTGACCGGCAGAGGCAGGATGGATGACCGCTACCGGGATTTTGCCGCTGTTCCAGTCGGCGATGTCCTTGCTGGATTTCAGCTCACGGACATCGAAGCGCTTTTTGATGCGCTGCAGGTCGTGACGGAACCAGTAGGCCACCAGTATGGGCTTGCCATTGGCGGATTCGATGATGTCCTCCAGCGCGTCCAGCTTCCGGTCATGGAACTCTATCGTATCGCCGGTATAGGCATAGATAGCGCCGTTGGCGAGCTGGGCCAGTTTCCCGGTCAGGGCCGCTGCGTTGGCAGCAGTCACCTCGCCATCCGGGAGCTGCAGGATGAGAGCTTGTTTGAGCTCCTCGTACCGGTCGGCCTCTGCGTCAGAGAGGTAGACCTCATATCGGGTGGATACGAGCTCCGGCATCTTCAGGTGGTCGGTGGATTTCATGGAAATCGTGATGTCCGAAATCCTGCTGTAGATGGCGTCCTCCGCTCCCGGCATGGGCTTGTAGGAGTAGATGATTTGTCCGTTGCGTTTGTCAGGGAGGAAGAAGGTGTTCCGATACTGTGTGATGAAGCGTCCGAGGCGCTGACCCATATCCAACAGCCGGAACTCGGCCCACAAATCCATGAGGCCGTTGGAGGACGGGGTGCCGGTCAGTCCGATGATGCGCTTGACCTTGGGTCGGACGCGCAGCAGAGCTTTAAATCGCTTGGACTGGTGATTCTTGAAAGAGGACAGCTCGTCAATGACCACGGTATCGTAGTCAAAGGAAAAACCGCTGCTCTCGATGAGCCAGCTCAGGTTCTCTCGGTTGATGATGGTGATGTCGGCGCTGACCATCAGGGCGGCCCGCCGCTCTCTGGCGCTGCCTACGGCCACGGTATAGGTCAGCTCTTTCAGATGCGCCCATTTCTCGATTTCCGCAGGCCAGGTGTCGCGGGCCACCCGTAGCGGTGCGACCACCAGAACGCGGTGGGCCATAAAGCTGTCGAACAGCAAGTCGGCGATGGCTGTCAGGGAGATGACCGTTTTGCCAAGTCCCATATCCAACAGGACAGCGGCCACCGGATGCTGCTCGATGTAATCGATGGCGTAGCTCTGATAGTCATGAGGCTTGAAGTTCATCCAGCATCCCTCCAATCTGCTCAGTGTGGTCGATGACATACACTCGGAAGCCCAGCGACCGCAGCAAGCGGTGCCGTGCCAACTGGAGCGGGCGCGGAGCCTTTCCGGGTGCCTTCAGTTCTACAAAGGCGATAACACCGTCAGGTAATAAGACAAGGCGGTCGGGCATCCCGTCGAAACTCGGAGACACGAACTTCACGGCGATGCCACCGGCCTTTTTTACCATCAGGGATAATTTTTTCTCGATTTCTTTTTCTCGCATAAGCGCTCCTTTTCTCTGGTCGTGCAAGGTGTATCAATGCCAATACAAAACTTTTTCTTAGGAAGATTTTTATAGCTCTTAGAAAAACTCTGTAAAACACATTGATACACCTTGTCATAGTGGCTATCAGGTCAGAAAATCGTCTCCTGCATCGTCCGTGTCTGCCCTCAGCCGCACTCCCTTGAAATAGCGCTTCCGGTTCAGGGTCACGCGCTCGAAACCGGCGCTCTCCATCGCAAAATAGAAGTCTGCGGTGCTGCGCACATACTCGTTGGTATCGATGCAGTAATTCCGGTATGCCTGATACAGAGAAGAGGAGCTCTCCCGGAAACCGTCGCCGGTCTCGCACTTGTCCTCCATGAAATGACCGAACCAATCGTTCTGGCTCCGATACTCGTCGATAGCCGCCTTCACGCAGGCCGGGACAGGAATCTGGTAGTCCAGGTCGATGACCTTTTTGGCACCCTCGATGACCCACGACAGAATGCTCTCTCCGGCATTGTCGTAGAGGTATTCGCCGTAGTTCTTGATGTCGCTCTTGCCGGTAATCTTGGCGTTGAACGGGATGACGATGAGCCTGCGCCAGATACCATCATCTGAGGCACTGACGCGAGGCAGATGGTTGGTGTACAGCACCAGCGTATGGCAAGGCTTGAAGGAGAACGGGTCTTTGTATTTCTTCTCCGCGAACACATCATCGGTGGAGCAGAGCTGCTTGACGGTGGAATCGTTCAGGCGGGCACCTTCTTGCATCTCGGCAGCGATGAGGAGCCGCTTGCCCTTGACCTCAGCCATCTCCGGCTTGATGTTCCTGCGGCAGCCAACGGTCAGGGTGTCGGCGGATATGTTGCCGCTGTAGAGCCCCAGCACACGGGACACCGCATTCCAGAAGGTGCTCTTACCATTCCGGCCATCTCCGTAGGCGATGATGAGGGCCTCCACATACACCTTGCCGATGGCAGCCAGCCCACAAATCATCTGAACATAGTCGATGAGCTCCTGGTTGTGCTGGAAGATGAGGTCGAGGCAGTCCAGCCAGATTTTCTGGCCCTTCTGACCGGGCGTGACCGAGGTGATTTTTGTGATGAAATCCTCCGGCGAGTGCTCCCGCGCTCCAGCCATACCCTTGCGCAGGTCGTAGGTGGCCTCCGGGGTGTTGAGGGCAAAGCAGTCCGCATCCAAGTCTCTGGGCGAAATCTCCAGCATGGGGTGGGACTCCTTCAGCGCCGAGGTGATGTATTTGGAGTCCCGGCGCTTGATGACGAACGCCTGATATGCCTTCGCCGCCAGATATTCCTGAAATGCCTCCAGCTGCTCGTCGCTCATGAGCTGTTCTGCCTTGGCCTTGGAGGTGCCGTCCAGAATGGCCTGGGCACCGTTGTTCTTCATCTTCATCAGCGCGGTGAGCAGGTCGCGGTTGGCCTCCTTCATCTGGCGACGAGTCAGCTCGTGGGCGACTGCCTGCGCACCCGGCTCCGACTCCTGCCAGTAATGGTCACTGTACCGGATGAAGTGAGTGGCCGGAGAATAGCGGAGCTCCCCGGAGAAGTAGCGGGCCATGACCTCGGCCTGCCCGACGTCCGAAAAATCCTCCGGCTTATAGCTGCTGGGGTCGTTATAGGCTTCCGGCGGGACGTAGCCAGCCTGTTCCCGAATACGGGAAAAGAAGCGCTGGGCACTGTGCCAGATGGTATTCAGCTCACTGTTCTCCAGCGGAGGGACACACTTGGCGGCCTCATCCAGAAACGCCTGATATGCCTCGTCGGTATCACCGTACTTCTTGATGACGCGACCGGCGAAGCGGGACATGGTGGCGTTCCGGCTGCCCTCCGGGATGACCGCGCTCTGACCGAAACCGCCGTCCGGCAGTCCGGCATCGAAATCGTCCTCCTCCAGAAACTCGGTCAGGTTCATCCTGCCCGGATAGAGCGCTACATCCGCTGCCGTGGTGCCGAAGAAAAACCGGGCAGCATCGAGCGCATTGGTGTCGAAGTACGGGAAGATGGAATTGACCAGCTTCTTCATATCGCTGTAGAGCGCGGGGTCGGTCACATAGTCGATGGGAAAGAGCACATGGAACTTGGGCCGAGCGGCCTTGCCGTTCTTCTCCTTCATGTTGAAGCGGCTGAAATGGACGGCAAAGGTGACGCCGGGAAACTGCTGGAGGACGTCGTCCGGGGTAATCCAGTCCTCCGGATTCTCCGAGTGGTCGTTGTCACAGTCCACCGGGAGACAGTCGCTCCCGATGAAGTTGTCGCCGTTGCGGTAGCTGTTCCGGTACTCAGCGCAGACGTAATCATGGCAGATGGCGGCTTTCAGGCTGGCCTCGTCCAAGATGACCTGCTTATGCGGATAGGAGCAATTGCCGGGGTTGCCGGTGACATCGGCGCTATAAATCGTGAACATCAGTCATACACCTCCGTCGATTCCTCCTCCAGAACCTTGGTGATGAACTTCAGCGCCCGAATCACGGTCTCCAGCTCACAGTCACCGCCGAGGACGACCTCGAAGCCGGGGCAGCCATATTTGTTGACGTAGCTGTGGACTTCCATGTCCGTGCTGCCCGCGTCCTCGATGCGGAAGTAGGTGCGTCCGCCGTGGCCGGTATCTCCGCCCTGATAGCCGGTGGTGCCAGCCTCGGCTTCGAGGATGTTGCAGCTGACAACGTCACGGGCGTAAGTGGTGAGCTCGGTGCCGTCCTTCAGGATGCGGCTGTTTTCTTTGATTTCGTACACGGTCTCAAACCTCCTGACAATCTTCGGTGAAGTAACGCAAGCGGTAGTTCTTCCACTTGGCTCGTCTGATTTCTGCCTGCATACCCGCAGAGATTCGGCTGCCGAACACCCACACCTCAGAGCACTTGCTCATGATGGCGTTGCCAAAGAATATCCCAAGCTCTCGCTCGTCCGGGTCGGCATCGTCCAGAAACTGTGGAAAGAGCAAATGTGGCGCGATGGGGATATAGCCCTTGTCCACGGCAAACCGGCTGTAGCGTCTGGCGGCATCTACGTTTCCTGCGATGTCCCCAGCGTAGGGAGAGCAGATGTAGACGATGGGCCGGAACGCACGACCGGAGCGCTGTTCCTGTTCGACTTTCTTGATGGCCTCGTATGCCGTCAGGTCAAGGTAGCCTTCGCTGTTGCGCATATCGACATTCATGTTGCGATTCCTCCTTTCCGGGTGGGCATAGAAAAAGGCGTCCACCTCTGATTCCCACTGAAGGTGAACGCCTGATTTGAGCGGATGAATTTTAATCTTTTTTGTAGAACGGGGTGGCGTAGCCGTCTGCCCGGAGCAGCAGGCCCTTTGCCCACGGTGGTGTCCGTGCCATCTGTTGGCAGACGACATCCAGGGACATGCGCGGGTCGGCCTCGATGACCAGCTCGTCGTGGATATGCATCACGATGGAGCAGTGCCGCAGCGTCCGCATGGCATAGCAGAGGATATCGCGGGCAGTCGCTTGCACGATGTTCTCCACGAATTTCGGCCCGTAGGAGTCCAGTCGCTCCCATTTCTTCGTAGAGCCGATGCCCTCATAGGTGATGCACTCGCCGCCGAGCCCACCTTGGGCTTCACATAGGCCAGCTTCCTCCCGGAGGGCAGCGTGATGAACAGCATCCCGCTCCGGCAGGAGAAGGTCAGTCCGTAGTTGGTGGTGGTGTGCTTATAGCGGACTGCCTCCATGACAGCATGGTCAACGGCCCACCAGAACTTCACGATGTTCGGATTGGACTGCCGCCATGCGTCCACCAGCGGAGGGAGCTCGTCCTCGGTCAAGCCCATCTCGATAGCGCCCATCGCCTTGAGCGCACCCACGGAGCCTCCATAGCCAAGGGCAAGTTCCGCAATCTTACCCTTCTGACGCAGGTGGCCGTTGACGCCATGCTTCTCCACGGGCACCTTGAACATCTGAGATGCACTGGCGCAGTAGATGTCACCACCCTTGGCGAAAACCTCCTGCCGCCACGTCTCCCCGGCGAACCACGCTATGACGCGGGCCTCAATCGCACTGAAGTCGGCCACGAGAAACTGAGCGCCGTCTCTGGGGATAAAAGCGGTGCGGATGAGCTGGGAAAGCGTGTCCGGCACATCCTCATACAGCAGCTTCACCGCATCAAAATCACCGGAGCGCACCAGAGCACGGGCCTCTGCCAAGTCGGGCAGATGGTTCTGAGGCAGGTTTTGCAATTGGATATTCCTGCCGGAGAAGCGCCCGGTTCGATTTGCCCCATAGAACATGAACATCCCACGGGCGCGACTGTCGCTGCAGACGGTTTTCTCCATCGCCTGGTATTTCCGGACGGAGGACTTGGCCAGTTGCTGCCGGAGCGTGAGCACCTCCGCCAATTCTGGCGGTGCCGTTTTCAGGAGCTCCGCCACGACCTTCTTGCCGAGACTGTCAGTCTCCACGCCATTGTCGGAGAGCCACTGCTTCATCTGCTGGACAGAATTTGGATTTTCCAATGCCGTCATGTGTTTCATGGCGTCGGTCAGCTCCTGCCGGGAACGGGCATCCATGTCGATGGCCTGCTCCACGAGCTCCATGTCGATGCGGACGCCACGGTCGTTGATTTCTTGGTCGATGTCGTACTCCTCCCAGACCTGTGGCGGCACCGGGAACTTGGAGAGCTTCTGCTGGATACCCATCTCGGCCTCTACGTCACGGGCATTGTAGCGTTTGAACAACTCCCACTTGTCCGGCGCATGGAAGGGCCGGTTCCGGGTGCGCTGGCCATTTGCCTTGGTGGGGAGGCAGGGCTGGCAGAAGTATTTGATGAGCTCCTTGCCCTCAGTGAGCTTCTGCTTCTCCAGACCGAGAACAGCACCGACGCCCTCCAAGGAAAGCGGCAGGCCCATCGTAGCCGCCCAGACCATGGAGCAATGCCAGCTCTCCGGGTCGAGATATTCACCGGTGGGATAACCGAGATACCGGGAGAGGCACACCCGCTCGAAGGCGGCATTGAAGGCCCACTTGATGACGGAATCGTCCTCCAGCGCGGCCAGCACCTCCTTGGGGATGTGTTCCCCACAAGTGAGGTCGACCACCTGCACCGGCCCGGAGTCGATGCTGTAGCCGAACAGCAGGATTTCAAAATTGGGAGACCCGCTGTAGCGATAGACTCCGGTCTTCTGGAGAGGGATGTCGCTATAGGTCTCGATGTCGATACTCAGTGTTTTCATAGGCACGTCCTTTCAGAGCAGCGGAAAATGGGTGGCAGGATTGCTCCCACCACCCACGCCGGGAAATCAACGGAAGTCGTTCATCCGTTTGTTGTGGTACTCGATGTCGCGCTGCTCCTGCGCCTCTTTGCGCTTGGCGTCCTTACGGTCGTTGATGGTGTCCAGCACCAGGCGGACGAAGAATCCGAGATTCAGGGTGATGAACACACTGAAGAGGATGCAGCACAGGACTTGCATGGTGTATTCCATAGTGGCCACCTCCTCAGTCCAGGAAATCTTCGTCGTCGTCCGTATCGAAATCGGACTCGGCGCTGGCCTTGCCGCCAAGAGGCTCACCATCACGAATCTTCTGCAGGTTGTTGAGCCCGCAGGCGATGCCGCGATTGCCGGAGCTGTTGAAGGCATAGAACGTGATGCTGGCGCGACCGTACACGCCGGAGTAGACCTCGGAACGGGTCAGGATGGGATTGCGGTCAGCGTCCACGATGCCGGGGGCGCTGGTGGCGTTGGCGTTGACGAAGTAGGCACCGGCATAGGCAGGGTCATCCGGGCGCTCGGTGTCGCCGTCGCGCAGCGGAGTCTTGATGGCGGTCAGCGCAGGGACGGTCTTGCCGTTGCCCTTGAGCTTGGCCTCGCCCTCACGGTAGGCCGCTTCGATGGCTGCCTGAATCTTGGCGACGGTCTTGGTGTCGGACTTCGGGATGATGAGGCTGACCGAGAACTTCGGGGTGCCTCCGTTGATGCTCTTGGGCTCCCAGACGTTGGCGTAAGACCAGCGGGTGTTGGGGCCGGTAATGACCTTCATGGGATTGGTAAACTTGGTGTTCTTATTCATCGATATTTTCCTCCATAAAATCATTTTTTGCTGTGTTCATAGCCGGATGCTTGTCGCTTTCCGGTACGAGAGTGGGTTTGCCCTGCGGCTTTTCGATGTAAGCCGTCAGAAGTTCGTCGAAGCGGGATTTACCGAGCAGCTTCTGCATCGCGGTGATGCCCAGCAGCTTCCGCTCATACGGGTCGAAGCCCGCGTTGCTGACCGTCTGGATGACGGCAGCTTCATTGGTGTACCTGCGGTTGGAGCGGCCTTCGACCAGCTTCCAGCCGTTCCATTCCTTTCCGCTGATTGCCTGCTGGAGCGCATACTCCTTGATGTCGGAGGCCCACGATACCAGCGCGTCCACGCGGGACAGGATGTCCTCGATGTCCTCATCGGTGAGGAGCGGAGGCAGCTTGAAATCGTAGCGGGCCAGCTCCAGATTGGCATCGGCGCGAGCACGGCATTCGTTCTTGGCCTTGCAGAAGCCGCACCATTCGCCACAGAGGAAGTTGCCGTCTCCGGCAAAGGCCAGCTCTGCCGTAGGCTTCAGGACTTCATCCGCCCAGCGGTACAGGTCGTCCTTGCTGACCTCGAACGTGCTGATGTTCTGGCGTCTGGGCTGGTAGATGGTCATGCTCACGGTGTCGATGTCATAGATGCCGTCAAACAGCTCCAGCGCACCGAGCGCGTAGCACTTCATCTGGGGATTGTCCTCAGCGGAGACGAGCACACCCAGCCCATGCTTGTAGTCAATCACGTGCATGGTGCCGTCCGCGATGAGAATTGCGTCTGAGGTTCCAAAGCCTTCCTCGACCCAGCGGGAGAAGTCCACGCGCTGCTCGATGAGCACCACCGGGTCGGGGCAGTTCTCCTTGGCGGCCTCCACCAGCTCAAGGATGTAGGCGGCATAGCCGGTGGCGCAGTCGTCCATCTCCTGATTGAACCAGGTGAGGTTTTCGGTCGGGTCGGTAGCCTCCATGCCCAGCGCCTTCCGGAGCTTGTACTCACACAGCGTGTGGGCGTCTGTGCCCTCGGCGGCATAATCGGAGCCCTTGTCCCCATAGGTCTCGCACAGCCTCGCGGAGGGCGGGCAGTGGAGCCAGCGAACGGAGGAGGATGCAGAGAGAAACGCGTGTCTATTAGGTGGCATCGGCAAGTCCCTCCGCATCTTTTAGCAGGGCCTCGTAGTGCTGCGGGTCGACCAGCGAGAGCTTCGCGACCCCATACTTCTGAAGGAGCTCCCGGATTGCCGCCGTGTGACCTGCGCGGGATTTCTCCGCCAGCACCGCCCGTACCTGTTCCAGCGTGGGCGCGGGTTTAGGTTCCGGCTCCGTGGGCACTGCGCTGCTGAACTGCTGACTCAGCCAGTTGGCCGCATCATCAATAGCGGCAGCAGCATCGCGCAGTTCTTGGATGACCATAGCCATATCCGCCAGCTTTGACATCGTGATTGCCTCCTTCCTTGATTTGCCTCTGGTTGTCGAGGGCAGCGAGCTTATGCGCCAGTCGAGCGGAGACGCGGGAGATAGCCTTGAGCACCTGAATCTCCTCGGCGGCAATGCTGCTGTTTCTGTAGTTGTTGTCGTACACGGTTCTTCACCTCCCTGAAGGCTTGTGTCGTTTGTTGCCTTCCACCTCCCACTGAAGGTGGGGTGCCGCTTTGAGCGGAGGATTTTTCAAAAAATAAAAAAGGCCCTCCGGCCACCGGAGAACCGATGGACAGAGGGCCGGGTGCGCTGGGGATTAAAAGCCCCGGATGCGCCGAAGCTCGGTGCGGTACTTCTTCATCTGGTCTGCGAAGGTGCGCTGGGGCCGACAAAGGGCCTCGGCAATGGCGCGGTCGGAGACATTCCAGTCTGCCTGCCACATAGCGATGATGGCGTCCGCGTCCGGGTCAAGCTCACGCAGACGGGCGAAGAGGCGGTCGAGCAGGTCGCGGTCAGCCACGACGCCCTCGATGGACGGGGTCTCGTCCTGAATCATGTCCAGCATGGTGTCCTCGCCGTCCTCACCGACGGGAATATCCAGAGAAGCCATGTCGCCGGAGCGACGGTACTCGCAGACGAGGCAGTCTCCGTCACAGACCCAGACTTTACTCTGAGGGCAGACGCACTGCCCGTGGGCCTGCGCCTTCATGCGGATGCGGGCTGCCTCGCCGTAGTAGGCGTCGCGGACTTCCTTGGAAACGGGAATCTTGGTCTTGGTGCTGCGGTCGTAGATGAAGGGCTGGTATTCTTTCGTGTTGTTTTTCATAAATCGACTCCTTTGGATGTGGAATCCGCAGGAGCCGATTTCGTCCGTAGAACAGAAAAGACGGCCGTGGATATAGTCCTCCCGTGAGGGAAGAACTAAATCCATGGCCGTCGATGCAGCTCTGCGGATTCGATTTTCAGTTGTTGCTGTTTAGGCAGCGATGATGTCTTCCACAACAAATGTGGTCTTGGTGCGGGTCACCCGCGAGATGATGTTTTCACGGGTGACGGTGAACGAACCGCCAATTGGAATGTTGAACTCGTAGCTCGACTTGTGTGGGCCTTGAGTTTCAACCATACCGCTTCGGTCATTCGCTTTGCACAGCAGGCGGCCTTCGCTGTTGCGAATGTCTCTGTAGTTGGTGCCGGGTCTCACCTCCTTTCAATGAAAAAAGCCGCTTAGATACACTTCACCGTAGGAAATCAATCGGGGTGGATTGAGTCCTACAGCATAGCGCGTCTAAGCGGCTTTCCTGTGAGCAACTCCTATTAAGTTCGGTTATGTGCCTATTTCAACAGGAATCTTCTGATTGTTGTGGATGGGACATTTGACGAGTGCGGTGATTTTGCAGGGCAACTTGTCTGGGGTCTCAAGGACGTGGCAGTGTTTTTTCAGCTTACATCGGGCCCCTTCATATGGACACTTGTACTCGACGGACTTCGGAGCTGTCATCGTATTTGTCATCGGCACCTCCTACTATCATGGAATCATGCTCGGAAGATTGGCTGTGTCGTCATTCCGTGCATTGCGGATAATCTGACGGACATCGTCCACCTCATTCCGGGTCATCTGGTTGCCCATGACCATGTAAGCAATAACCATACCGGCACTGCGGATAGATTCCTTTCCGGTAATCATCTTCTTGTTGGCGCTACCGATTACGAGAATGTTGAACCACAAATCGTTGTTGAAAGACCAGTCGATTTGGTTGAGCTTCCCTACGATGGACTCCCAGCTGATTTCCTTGCGCTGTGCCATGAGAGCGACGTGTGCAAGAGCCATCTGGGTAACCGGCTTGAGCAGAAGGTTCTCCTCGCGCAGGCTGGATACCGGCTTGTTATTCCGGGTCAGTTCAAGGTACTGCTGGTACGCTTGTACACCATCGAGGGTCGTGCTCCAGAAAGATGCGATTGTCTGATAAGCTTCATCCAGAGCCACTGTGTCAGGCAGAATCTTGGAAGAGAACCGCTTGTCCTTCAGGATTGTCTCGGCGATGGTATACAGCGCACTCAGTGTCGTCAGGTTTTTGCTGCGCTGAGATAGGGTGTTGCTCTTCCAGTTGACAAGGTCAATGCCGTTTATCGGGGCCAGCGGGCCACCCTCCTTGAACAGACGACGGGCGATGACAGCGAAGGTATCATCGTCGCTCGTGATGATGTTGTCACTGCGGCTGGTCTGCTTGGCGTACTTATTAATCTTGTTGAAGATTTTCCGGATTTTGGCTGTGTCGGTATGCTCTACGAGGATGATGCAGAGCTCCTCGTTTGCAAGCTCAGGGTGGGGCTGGAGCTTGTTCATCGCAGCGAAAGTTTTTGTGCCGCCCGGAACGCCCATGATACCTCTGATTGCGATTTTCAAGCTCAGAAGGCGGTGCTGACCATCCAGTGCTATGAGCCGCTCTTTGCCGGGGAGAGTGATGAAGCCCATGTCTGCCATTGGCACAGCATAAGCATTCGGAATATCGCCAACAACTTTGGAGAGGGGCTCGAAGCTGATATCTTCAAAGCCGGAGTAGATATCCACGATGAGACTTGAGAAGAACCGGTCGGGGTCTTCGATGACATACGGCACAATTTCCTCTACGATGCGTTTGATGTCGCATTCACGCTGCATTTTCTCTTCTGCCGTCATGTCCGGCCATTCGGGGAGCTCCTTGGCGATGCCCACCCTATCGATGAGTTCCCCAGCGGCCATCTTGCAGATGTAGTAGGTTGTCCTACCCATCTTGGCCTTTATACAACCCAGTGTTGCCATAAAACTGCCTCCTTGTTTTCCAAAAACATCTGATGTTTTTATTATACTCGAAAGCTCAGGAATGTCAAGAGCAAAACATCGTGTTTTTTAAAAACACGAAAAAAGTTTATGAAAAACATTTGCCGAAGGGATTAATCAGGAAGGCCGGAAGCGGCAGGTATACTCGACATCTTGAGTTCCGCGCTTTCCGGGGAAAGCTTCAAGCGCGGAAAGAAGACGATACTATTGTAAATTTCGCCAACGCGAAGCCTTGATTTCGTCATCGCGCATTGACATTTCGTCAGGCATGTGGTAGAATATTATAGCTTATTGTGCGCTCTGATGCTACAGGAGGTTGATTCTATGAATGGCTATATGACTACAAAAGAAGCTGCTGAAAAATGGGGCATCACACAAAGGCAAGTGCAAAATCACTGCAAGATGAATCGAATTCCAGGAGTGGTAACGCACGGAACAACCTATATGATACCAGAGAATGCAACCAGACCAGTTTATGGCTTTTTCTCAGAACAACCAGCGGAAAAACACGCATCTGATAATTGAGACAGTGTCTAAACTAATTGTTGCGAGGAGAGAAAGCTATGGGGGCGCGTACAAATGCCGGGGCTCCTGTGATTAAGCGGCCGTTTGATTTGCAGGAGGCAGTTATTTTATTAGATGTATATCTCAACAGCATGATTGAAAACGGCGAGTCTGTTACCAAAGCTGCTGAGATAGCATCAGTGCGCCTTCGCACTCTGGCAAAAAATAACGGTTTAACAATTAGCGACAGCTATCGTAGCGCAGGCGGACTGGTCAATCGCATTCGCAGCTTGGCTGGCCTCTATGAGGGCAAGGAGTCAAAGTCGGTTCCTGGTACAGCTATGTTTGCAGAAGCGGTTTCACTCTACAAAAATAACAGAAATCGGTACGAAGAGATTCTTAACACGGAGAAGAGCGCAGTATCGAAAAACAGCGAAAAGAAAGTAACGGAAAAGCGGAGGAAAAAGGCCATGGTAGAGAAAAGCAATACGGCTGAACAAGATTTTTTCCAGTGGCTTCCGAATGCCGTTGCGCCTTCTGTGCTCCGTGATATTCAGAAATCCTATGCGCAGATAAATGTCCTTCTTATTAAATCGAAAGCACTGCCGCAAACTTTAACGAGTATCACGTCTACCGACGATGCGGAATTTGCGCTGCGTCGCACGAAGAAGACATTTGCAAACAAGCGCCTTCGTAATACAGCTGTACAGCTTCTTGCTGCTTATATCGTTTACCTTCGTGAGAAGGCAGCGCATCAAGAGGAGCCAGAGGATGCGCCTGCAACAGATGACATTCAATCCGGTTGGATAAAGTACGACTTTGAGAACTCTCAGAATTTTGCCTATACAGTACCAGTCCATTGTTCCATCGGCGGAGAGCCCATCGAAGCGAAAAACTGGGCTCGGATTCTTGTCGGCATTACGGAGCGGGAGCTTGCCCAAAACAACCCAGCTATGGATTGGCTACATAAAGAATCCCTGATTGCCGCAAAAAAAGACCGTCCCTACCTGTTGGAGGAACGGCTTGATGGGCTTCATTGCGCACAGCTCTCAAATGGAAACTGGGTGTGCGTGAATTATAGCATTCCAAGGCTCATGGAGATGATACAGGCCCTTTGTTTGCGATGTGGATATACAAAGGAGCAGATAGTCCTGTACGGTGCGCCTAAGTACTCATCGACCGGGGCAAAGACAGAAGATGCCAAGTCATCTTCTGTGAAGAGGAAAAACGAGAGAAAAGACGAGAAGAAAAACGAAACCTCCTCCACATCGGGTAGTGGCGTCCCCATAGAGAAGTCTGAGGCATTTCTTCAGTCTGCAGGTCTCCTTGGAGCAACTGCAAAAGAAATTATCAAGGCAGTCCAGCCGGATGCAGCAGTATCATCCACCGCCGCTGCATTGGAGGCCAGCATGAACGTGATAGCCATGCCGAATAACCGGTATGTCCACGTTGACAGTTTCGTTGACCTGGATGAAGCGGAAGAAGCCATGGGCCAGATACTCCGGACACATTTTGCACAATTCGGAGGCTATAGCAACAACCAGCTCCTCTTTGGTGCTGCCTCTCAGGAGCTTTCCATGTTTCTGAATGACAACGACTGTGAGAATATTGATTCGGTGTATGCCATCGCCCGATTCTTTTTTGAGAAGAAGGCTGTGGCTGGAGAAGCATACAAATTCTCCACGCCCCACATCTTCGAAAAAGAACCAGACTATCCAATGACGCTGCGTGGCCTGATGATACATCTTGCCAGAAGCAATGGCGGCATGCTGCATGCCTCAGATGCTAAGGACTTTCTTCAGAAGACCATGCTTACCTATGCTGGACTGAGAACCCTTTTGCAGATTGGTTCTTCAAATACGTTCCTTATGTATGATTCCGAGCGGTATCTGTTGAGTGAATCATTGGGAATCGACGACGCGTGGTGTATGCAGATGCACGACCGCCTGGATGACCTTTTCCGCAAGGCGAATGTGGCGTATGTGATACCAAGAGATATCAACACAACGTGGCTGAATACGCTGCCATTATTGCCGCGTGGTTTGGATTGGACGCGCCTTTTGCTTCAGGAAGTGCTGGATAAGTATCCGGCCATCGGCTTCAAATCCATTTCTCCGGATTTGAACCAGACGCACGATACTCTTGCTGCAGCATTTGTCCCGATTGACTCTCCGCTTCAATCTTTCCCGGATGTGGTCACTCTCTTCATGGAGGAGCATCATACCCTGCCGATGCGCATGCCGGGTGAAGACCTGCGGTTAGAACTGCGCGATGCGGGAATGCTGGAGAATGGCGAGATGATTTACTCGCTGCCAAAGGCGCTGAACGATTATCGGTTCGCGTGGTCAAATGAAAATAAAACGGTGTATGTGCGCGGAAACAAATAAGCGCTACATATTAGAATAGAGGTCAATCTATGTACGGATATGAGTGGACGGGTCAGAACGGCATTTACCGCCTGTCAGTCAATAGCAAAATTGAAAAAGAGATTCGTCCTGTTTTTAAGGAGGAGCTTGATTATTTCGGCTTCAATGAACACTGGACATATCCGGACACAGACGCTCCCTTGCTGTGGGCTGAAGGCATCCGGCGCTATGTCTTAAACGGCAGCTGCGTCGCGGAAGCAACCGGTGGTGGCTTTTACACGAAGCCCACAATCAAATACTATAGTGAAGGTCTCAAGCTGGAACCCATTGATGTCGATGCCCTTTGGCACGAAAATGAGCGCTTAATGCTCGGCCTCGAAAAGACGGCGATGGACTTTATCCGAAAGACCCATGACAAGTATAAAAAACAGGGCATGGCTTTTGCAGTCGCTTTTAGCGGCGGGAAGGACTCTTTGGTGTTGCTCGACCTTGTCAGTCGTACGCTTCCTCCCGACGAATTCTCTGTGGTTTTTAGCAACACAGGAATGGAGCTGTCTACTACAATCCAGTCTGTAGAAAGAGCGAAAGAACATTGGTCATCGCTTAAGTTTTATGAGGCAAAAAGCCATCTGAATCCCAAAGATAGTTGGGAGGAGTTTGGCCCTCCGGGAAGGAGAATGAGATGGTGCTGCGCTGTTCACAAATCGGTGCCGACGATTTTGCTCCTCCGAGAAATAACCGGAAACTACAATATAAAGGTAGTAGTTTTTGATGGTGTGAGGGCTGAAGAGAGTGCTGCAAGAGCCGATAGAGACGAAATAAGTGTCGGTGCAAAGAATATCAATCAAATCAATTGTAGCCCAATTTTGAAATGGGGAACATCTGAGCTGTTCATTTACTTGCTTCATTACGGCATCTTATTTAATGATGCCTATCGGAAAGGGCTGTTCCGGGTTGGCTGTATTGTATGCCCCATGTCTTCTGCTTGGTGGGATGGGATTGTAAATGATTGCTATCCAGATGAAATGCGAGAACTCCTTTCAAATGTTGAAAACTACGCTCGTGCTACCAAGCCAGATAGCGAAGTAAAAAAGTTTATAGAGCAAGGTGGATGGAAAGCCCGTATGGGGGGACGCGGGCTTCAAAACGGCGGAAACCGGGTTGTTGAGAAAATTGAGGATGATAAGATATCCTTTAGTTTTACCTCAAAGCGGCAAGACTGGCTTCAGGTTTGTAGTATTCTTGGCCCCGTGGTGTATAAAGAAAACGACGTATACACGCAATTAATAGATAAACAGGAGTTCCAATTTCATATTACGGGTGACGCGAACAATACGGTTACATATTGGCCGTATTCGAGAATGGATAGGTTCATCCTTAGCCATTTGAGGGGAATCGCAAACAAAACGGCATATTGTTTTGGCTGTAAGGCTTGTGAAGTTCAGTGCCCCGTTAATGCGTTTACAATTACGGAGACTGGGAAGATTTATATCCGTGAGGATAAATGCGTTCACTGCTGTAATTGTATTGAGTTTACAAACGGAAAGGGTTGCTTGGCAGCAAAATCACTTTCTGTCACTGGAGGAGAGAACGGTATGGATTTGAAAGGAATGAATAGATACCAGCACTTTGGACTTCGTCGCCCTTGGCTTGAACACTTCTTTGAGCACAAAGAAAACTGTTTTACTATGGGTTCTTTGGGCACGCGCCAATATGATTCGCTCAAGGTTTGGCTCAAGGAGGCTGGACTGTTAACAGCTACTGGCAAAGGCGTGAAATCGGGCGTTCCGACGCCGCTTTTCGACAAAATCCAGCCGCTCGGAGCAGGAAATCCCTTGACATGGGCAGTTATTTGGACTAATCTCGCCTACAATTCCATTATTTCAAAGTGGTACATGCTGAACGCCCCGGCAGGAGAAATATATGAAAAGAACGATTTGATTTTTCTCCTGGGAGACGATTATTCAAAATCCACGCGGGATAATGCAGTAACCGCCTTGCTTGAGACCTTCCGGCACAGCCCCATCGGAACGGTACTGAAACAAGGTATTCCGATTCCAAACGGAAACAGCTTTAAGTTCTCGAAGCAGGGATGGAATACTCCGGATGCAGTTGCCATCCTTTATGCATTGTACATGTGGGCAGAGGCAACTGGTCGCTATACATTTACGCTGGGTCAGATGGAGGCAGCCAGAGGGAATGCGGAAGCGAAGGGCGTTGACCCGGTTTCTATCTTTGGAATTAACCCCGACCGGTTCAAGGACATCCTGCAGGACATTTCCCTCCAGTTTGACAAGTACATCCGCACTACCTTCGTGGCAGATTTGGACAACGTCCAACTTTTCCCTGAATACAAATCTCTTGATATTCTGGATTTAATCGCAAAGTAAGGAGGAGGAATCATGGCTAAGTATAATTCATACATTGAGCTGAGCCCGCACTACGAATCGGTGGTGAGTATTGAGACCGAATCCAATCATCCAGATATGTGGCAGGAGTACATTGTCCACGAGGACATGAAGGGCGCCATAGAGAAAATCTGTGATTCCCTGAAATTTGAGGACGAGGACAAGCGCCGCTCCTTCTGGATTCACGGCGCATACGGCACCGGCAAAAGCTATGCTGCTATTGTCCTGAAGCACCTGTTTGAGGACAAGGTCGATTCAATCCGTAAGTTCCTGTCGAACCAGATGCTGATTCAATATAGAGAGCGCTTCCTTTCCATCCGGGAGAAAGGCGACTTCCTTGTTATCTGGAAGAGCCAGGCGACCGACATTAAGAGCGGCATCCAGCTTATGATGACCATGGAGGATGCTATCCGTGATAAGCTGAAAGAAAAGTATGGTGATTCTGCTTACTACGGCAAGAAATCCCTCGTCGCTGCCGCAAAGGAAGCGGTTAACGATTCTTCTATCAACTGGGACGAGCTCTTCATGAACCAGTCCTACGCCCTGTATGAAGAATACGGTTCTGTTGAAGATTTCCGGGATGAAGTAAACGCGGGGAACCTGAAGGCGGCTAATGTCGTTGCCCGTATTTATCGGGATAAGGGCTGGGGATTCTTTACTTCTCTCCAGATGTTTAAGGATTGGGTCGGCGATGTCATCGAGGGCAACAACCTTCAGGACACCGGTATCATTTTCATCTGGGATGAGTTCACCTCATATCTCCGTAACAATCCAACTGACGATGTGCTTCAGCCGCTCTCTGAGTTCTGCAAAGAGCAGCCCTTCTTCATGTTCCTGATTGTTCACCGTGCACCGAGCTGGGTCAGCCAGATTGGTGAGGAGGTCTACGAGCAGATTGTTCACCGTTACCACTCCCTTGATTTCCATGTAAGCGAGAGTGCAGCCTACGAGCTGATTGGCAGTTCTATTCTTACCCGCGCCGGTATGGAAGAGCAGTGGAATGCGGAAAAGGATAAGCTGATGAAATCCATCAGCAAGAACATTGCTGATTTCGACAACCTCGACATGAGCAGTAAAAAAGAGCGCCTGCGTCAGCTGTGCCCGCTGCATCCGATGACGCTTTCGCTCCTTGCGATTGTCGCTCAGAACTTTGGAGCCGCCGAGCGGACTATCTTCCGCTTCATGAAGGACAAAAAAGAATCCGAGCAAAACGTCGGCTTCATCTATTACATAAACAACTTCGGGCCGGAAGATTGGCGCTGGCTGACCCCCGACTTCTTGTGGGACTATTTCTTCACCAGAGAAAGCGATGTCCGCAGTTTCTCTACAGAGGCCAAGAGCGCATATCAGCACTTTATGACCAAGCGAGAGTTCATCGCGGATGATTACCACATGCACGTGTTCAAGGCTGCCATGCTGCTGATTGCGGTCATGTCGTCGGGAACCGTCAGCAATCTTTATAGTCAGGCAACGCAACGCAAAGTATCTGCCACCAGAAGCACTCTGTATAAATGCTTTGCCGGTCAACTTACCAAGGACGATGTAGACATGTACCTCTCTGACCTTGAGCAGATTGGTGTACTTCGCCTCGACGGTATGACCAACGGTGACATGCGCCTGCAGATTCCGTATTCCGGGAATGCAGACGTATTCGATGTCCGCAAGGAGATGCTCGTCAAAAAGTATACCCGGTACGAGTTATTCAAGAAAAATGGCTACTTTGCCAAATCCATGGAAGCAAAAATCTGGGACAAGACGAGCGCATCTTATGGCAGAATGTTTATTGCCGCCTGTGACTCCGGAACAACTTCCATGAACACTCGCTTTGGTGAAGTCCAGTCGGAGCTGAAAAAATGCTCGTATAAGTTCGGTATCCTTGTCATTGCGATTTCCGAATCCAGTCAGTTCGCTGCAATGCAGGAAAAAGTCAAGGCTCTTGCTGCACAGGATGAAACCGGACGGATGGCAATCTATCTTCTGAAATCACCTCTGACCGATGAACACCTGGACAGATGGTATAATGCCATGACGCACTCCGAGCTTGCCGGTGAAGAGGGCAAGAGTGGCGACGCTGAACGGTATTCAGATGAGGCAAGCAGCATTATCGAGGAATGGTCTGCGCCTGCAATGGACGACCAGCTTATGGTTGTCTGCGGAGACAAAGTATACCCTTCCGAATTTGGAACTTCCTATTTTGCAGCGAAGCTGGAGAGGGACATTATCTTTGGCTCCATCTTCACAGCGGCCCCCGAGCTCGTCGTTTCAACGAATACTGCTTTTAAGAAAATTCAGCAAAGCACGGCTTTAGCAGGCGTCCAGAAAACCACCCCCAATACCCAAGTTGGTAATATTGTCAACGGATTGAAGCAAGCCGGAGTGTGGGACGTTGATGGCCTTGAAGCTCTGTCCCAGTGCAAGGGAAACGACGGCGCTCTTGCCATTGCTAAAATTTCAAGTTTCATCTTGCAGCGGTTTTCTCAGGGCACACAGATAAAACTTGATGCCCTTTGGTTGGAGCTACAGGAAGCTCCGTTTGGCTATTATAACAGCATGGCGTGTGGATATATCCTTGGCTTTTTGCTGCGGTACTATGCCAACAGCGAATTCAGCTGGAATAAGGGCGACAATAATCCATGGCCTCTGACCGAGCAAACCCTCGCAACTATGATTACCAGCCTCTGCAAAGAGGAAGTCATCAATAACTATCTTTCTCCTGGCTCCGAGGTATGGCAGAAATTTAAGCCCTATGTGCAGAAGGTTTTCCATCTGCAGGACAACGAGGCGGTCAACGAAACCGAAGCCCGAAAATATATGTCCAAGCAGTGTACGGAAAAGGCCGGTGCACCGTTCTGGGTTCTGAAATATGTCCCGGAAGAGAAATATGGTGGAGCTGCTGCAAAGCAAACGGCAGATGAAATCATCGACTTGTTCTGCGATTTTCTTGCTGAAAATGGAGACCAAGAACAGGTCATGGGGAACATCACCGTAAAGTTCACCGGTCATGGCTCCGTTCGAAAAGCGCTTGGAAATCTCTACTTTGACCAGAATACGGTTTATGATGCTTTTAGCACCTTCATCTCCCAGAAATGCGCGGAGCTTCAGAAGCTGCAAAAAGTCATCGGCCTTACGAGCCACGACCTTTTTGACGCAATACATCAAATGATGCAAGGCCAGGTTTCTACTTGGACAGAAGAACAGGTGGAGGAAAAGCTGGCCGAGCTCTGTGTTGAGTACCGCGCTGTCGCCATCTTGAATGATGCATTGAATGTGAAACGCAAGAGCATCAAGCTCCTTGGTGACGATATTGCCAACGCCTTTGACCACATGAAGGTTCCCGGTACTGTCATTGAGAAGATGGACTACGCTTGGGTTCCTGCATTACAGGCAATGAGGGCGATTTCTACCACGCAGTGGTCGAAAATCGAGCTTGAAGACCGGGAAAAATACACCGGCCTTTTGAAAGCAGATGCTCAAAAAGTCTGGGGCTTTGTTTCTTCCTCTAAACCGATTCTTCAGCATTATATGGAATCCCATGGGCACAATTGTACGGACGAAGAGCTGGATGGCATCTATAAATCGCTGAAGGCCGTAAGCTACAACTCTCCGGCTGCGGACTTCGATTCCCGCATTGATGCTCAGCTCAACAAGGTGGCCTATAATAGAAACAAAGTTCGTATTCAGCAGCTATGGACGGAGCAGAGCGGTGGCTTTGAAACTATCGCACTCTGGTGCGCAAACTATGCCGTACCCATCCAATGGGTGGTTGGCGATGAAGCTCTCCCGCACATCACGGTATTAAAGACCGTTCAGGACGGAAAACTTGCCGATAATACAGCTTTGCATAATGCTACGCAGTATTTTGAAACACATACTATCAGCATTTTGAAGGATAAGGCTTCTATCATGAATTGCTTTATCTCTCAAATTGGCGAGAGCTACCGGAGCGCATTTGAATCCTCTGGAGCAGTTCTGGTCTCCCGGCTGAAGACCAATGCAAAACTGACTGCCGATGTGTATTCTTGGCCCAACAAGGTCGGAGAAATCAGGAAGACCATCGATGCTTTCCTGCGCGATAAATTCTGTGGGGAAGCAAAGAAAGAAGTGAAGTCTATGCCGGAAGCTCAGCTGCGTGACCGGGTCGTACAGCTTCTCGACGAGAATCCCGACCTTTATACGCTGTTTATTAAGTGAGGAGGTTAAATCGTGACGATTGCTGAAATCAAGGAAAAACTCAGCCAGGAACGTAGCTTTGGTTCCAGATTCCCTGTGCGGATTATATTCGTAGAGAATCTAAACGAATACTCTGTTCTTGAGCATCAGCTGAAGGGAATCTGCGACGTCACGATGAACGTGGCTGATTTTTGCCGTGCGCCAGATACAGTTCCTCAGTTTGACAAGATTCGGCAAAAATTATCCGAGTGTGAGGGACAGCATGTATTGCTGCTTTCTGTGGGCGAGTATCTGCGCATCTGTACTAAGCGTGAGCTCAATCCTGAACATCGTCAGTTCAGAGCGTTTTGGGAATCACAACAGCCGGAGGCATCAAAGACCAGAGTGATTATTCCGGTGTTCAATTGCAGAGATGTTTTTGACCGGATTATTGGCGCAGTTGATGAGCGTCAGCAAGATTTCGTTTGGACGCTTGATTCTACGCCATCAGGCGAAACATACAGCATATCTGTATATTCTCCTAAATTTAAAGAAGCCATTAATCCTGATGCAGATAACTTGACCGCATGGTTCCGGGACTGGCAAGTCATTCTAAGCAGAAATGTACCCTGCTCAATCGTGACCCTCCAATATGGGAACGTAGAAACGTCCTATGGCACGGTAAACATTAAGCCCATTGATAGCCCCTTCAGATATCTTTCGGATATCCTTGTGGACGGCAATGTGCTTGTTGAAAAACGGCAGAACAATGATTTCTGGAGTCGCGCTGTAAGTTATGCATCTCAGTTCGCTGCTAAAAAGGTTCCGTTCGAGAGAATTGTCCTTGATGCACTGAATGTTACGGAGTTTGACTTTGTCTCTGTTGCAGCGAGGTGGAATACGCTAAACGACTTTCAGAAAAATCTCGTCTGGCTCTGGTATCGTGTTTATCCTACCGACGAGTATTATAGCTATGTTTGTAAAAAGGCATCCAACGCTTCAGAGATTCCAGAAAAAATACGGGATGAAATATTACTGCTTTCCAATAGAAGCGAACGCTGGATTCAAGAGCGGATGGCCGCTGTTCGAGCGCTGTCATTCCATGATTTCGATGACGCCTATTTCGCTCTCATGGACAAACTGCCTTTAGATGAAACAAAGCTAAAGTTGCTCACTTACCAGACCCACGAAGAAAAAACATACGCTGTTAAGGTTATCAGCAATATGCTTCGCAGTGGCGCAGAGCCGAGCGCAATTGCGACCGAACTGCTGGAGAATAACTTCCCAGCTTTAGCGTCGTATATGAAAGACGAATCCGGCTGTGACGAAGCCGTTGATGAGTACATGGCATGGTATCGAAAGAATAAACTCATCAACCGATATCCGGGTGAGTATCCGGTCAAAATGTCCTTTGAGCGGTTCGATGCGCGATACAAACTAATGCATAAACTGCAAGGGAAAGATTGTGTGTCGTTCTGGATTGATGGGTTCGGAACAGAATACACGCCATTGTTTCTTCATGAACTAAAGGCAAGGGGCATCGTTCCAGAGCCTGTGAAGCTGGCTACGGCACTCTTGCCCACGGAAACAGAATACAACCATCAGTGGGATGAGCACGACCCTCTGACAATTAAATGGGACAGGTTGGATTCTTTTTCACATAAGGGTATGCCGGACGACAAGAGTTACTACTCCTGCATTGTCCATCAGCTGTCTGTTTTTTCTGAAGCTGCCAAGAAAGTCGAGGAGCTCTTAGAAAACCACGAATATGTGGTTATTACTGGTGACCACGGAAGCAGCCGATTTGCAGCACTCGCATTTCATGAGGAAAATGTCGTTGCAATTACGGCTCCCAAAAAATCTACAGTTCATAGCTTTGGCAGATTTTGTGAGCTTGGTGATAATGCTGGTGATGTGTTATCCTTGCCCAGCACAGTACCTGCTACCTCGAATGGGAAGCACTATCTGGTAATGGATAACTATCAGCATTTTTCCGTAAGTGGAAATGCTGCGGGCGGCAACACGGATGAACATGACGTTGTCGGTGAGATTCACGGTGGAAACACAGTAGAGGAAAGACTGGTTTCGGTTATTGTAATAAAGAGGAAACAGCCGCTTCCACCTGTAACGTGCAAACCAAGGAGTTCCTTCGTAACAAAGAAAAACGGCCATGTCGAATCGACTCTTACGTTCAGCCGTCCGATTTCTACGCTTGAAGTATCGCTTGGGAACAATGAGGCTACCTGCGCGATGAACACCGATGGGACTTGGCGCATTATCTTGGATGGGGTCTCAGAAGAAGATATTGTCCTTTCGGTGGTAGCAAATGGACGTCTTCTCCCTGCCGTGACGCTAAAGGTTAAAACCCCTGGTATCAGCAAGAACGATGACCCGTTTGGTGGAATGGAGCTATGAGAAAAAAATTTGAATGTTGCGAGTGTGGTAAGGCACTCAAAAAAGATGAGGTCGCTTTGTGCAAAAAGTTGCTGGGCACGGACACGGAGGATTTCTACTGTATTGACTGCTTGGCAGAATACTTGGAATGCACGAAAGAAGACCTGGAAATAAAAATTCAAGAGTTTAAGGAGCAGGGGTGTACACTGTTTCTGTAGTGGGAGGAGGAACCATAATGCTGGAAAATAAAGTACGCGATGTTTTTGCTGACATGGTAGTGCTGAAAAATCCAGAAAGGACAGAGTTCTTTTCCAACTTGAGCCTGCCATCATATATGCGAGACTGGCTTGTGATGAAGTTTTCGGATGACGACGGAGTCATTGACTATGACAGTGTGCTGAGATATATTCGTCAGTACATTCCGAGCCGTGAAGATTTTGAGCAGTTTAAGTTTGAAATGGTAAACGGAGAGACCGTTCGCTTCTTGGCCAGGATTCGTGTAAACGTCGATATCAAGACCGGGAAGACTCTGTTTGAACTCCCAGATTTCGGCGGCTCGAGAGCGGGCGCATCTGGCGAGGTAACCAACGACGTTGTAGCTCGGTGGAAAGAAACGCTCCTCAAAGAAAGTGAAAACTGGGGCATTGTTGAGCTGATTTGGGGCAAGGACTTCTCTTCGCGTCAAGGCAAGGGCGTCATAAAGCTCATCGAGTACAGCCCGTTTTGCCCATATACGGTGGATTTGGAGTTTTATAAAGAAGCCAGAAGAGCATTCACAATTGACGAGTGGATTGATGTGCTGATTTCAGCAGCAGACTATAATCCGAATGGATACGATTCTGAACAGCAAAAACTGTGCTTCCTTCGTCGGCTGCTACCCTTCGTGGAGAAACGGTTAAACTTGATGGAACTTGCCCCAAAGGGCACAGGAAAAAGCTATGTTTATCAAAAAATCAGCAAGCGTGGATGGCTGATTTCTGGCGGTACCGTATCGAGAGCCTCCCTTATCTATGATAATCAGAAAAAAACTGGTGGATTGCTGACTCGTTTTGACTTTGTCGGTTTTGATGAAATACAATCCATGACCTTTGATAAGCCTAGCCAGATTCAGACGGCACTGAAAGATTATATGGAGTTCGGTGAAGTTCAAGGATTTGATGCGCAGGTCGTAGCTGATGCCGGAGTGATTGTGCTCGGCAATATTAATGCCAGCCGTTTTAATGTCAACGAGAACATGATGGAAGAAGTCAGCAGCGTTTTTAGCGAGTCAGCATCGCTTGACCGCTTTCATGGATTTATCCCCGGTTGGGAGATTCCAAGAATGCATCAAGGGCTCGTAGCAAATGGGTGGGCACTTAATACAGAATACTTTGCCGAAGTGCTTCACCTTCTCCGCGATGATTTGACATACACAACAATTGTAGATGAGTGCTTAGCGGTTCCTGCAAAGCCTGACAAACGCGACCTAACTGCAATCAAGAGACTTTGCACAGCATTTGTGAAGCTGCTTTATCCCAATGCTACATGCAAGGAGGATATACCGGCTGACGAGTTTATTAAGTATTGTCTGGAACCTGCGAAAGAAATGCGTAGTGTTATCAAAAAGCAGCTTTGCATTATAGACCCGAAGGAATTTAATGTTCCGGGTAAGAAAGATATTCCGGACATTCAATATAACTACCTGTAAGGTGTTGACTATGAGCAGATTGATTTACGTTGATAATGCAGCGACAACTCGCTTAGACCCTGCTGCGTTTGAGGCAATGAAGCCATTCCTTGTTGATGAATACGGGAACGCATCGCAGCCGTATGCTTTTGCTCGGATGCCCAAAAAAGCGTTAAGAGATGCAAGGGAAACGATAGCCTCTTGTATTGGAGCATCACCAGAAGAAATCTTCTTTACATCTGGGGGGACTGAAAGCGACAACTGGGCTATAAAAGGTTCTGCCTTATTGAATGCGCGTAAAAATGCTACTGTCACTTCCGCATTTGAGCACCACGCGGTACTTCACCCGTGTAAAACTCTCGAACAACTGGGGTATCCCGTTGCTTATATGTGGCCGTCACGAGAGGGTTATATCACTGCTGAAATTTTGAAAAAATATATCACCAGTCAGACTTATCTCACCTCTGTGATGTTTGCAAACAATGAAATAGGAACCGTTCAGCCAATCAAGGAATTATGTGCCGTAGCACATGAAAACGGCTCTCTCTTCCATACAGACGCGGTTCAGGCGGTAGGCCACATATCAATCAACGTGCATGACCTTGGCGTTGATATGCTGTCTGCGTCTGCGCATAAGTTTAATGGCCCTAAAGGAGTGGGGTTCCTTTACATCCGAAATGGGATTGAAATCCTACCGTATTCTGATGGTGGTGCTCAAGAATTCGGATTACGCGCAGGGACAGAGAACATTGCTGGTATCGTAGGAATGGCGGTGGCGCTGAAAAACAACCGCGATGCTCTTGAGGAGAATGTAAAGCATGTTAGGGAGCTCGAATCTATGCTCGTCGATATGCTGGATAGTACAAGCATCCAATATACCAGAAACGGTGGCGCAGACATACTTCCGGGCCTTGTGAGCTTGTCATTCCCCGGAGCTGATGGAGAAGCCGTTTTACATCGTTTGGATTTGAGAGGAATTTGTGTTTCTACAGGTTCTGCCTGTAACAGTAAAAGCACTGAGGTTTCACATGTCCTACAGGCAATCCGACTTGAAGACAGTTATGCCAAAGGAACAATCCGTATTTCGCTTGGAAAGGCAAATACCGAGGATGATGTTGAGGCTATATTTAAGGCCCTGGTGAAAATCTTCCACATATAACAAAACCTTTTAATTTTTCCTGAACCTTTTAATTTTGGCATACCTTTTAATTTTGCCCTGAGCCCGCTGCTCAGGAGCTCCTGCACCGGCTACAGCCGTGCCCCGGATGACCGCTGGTGAGGCTAATTGAATAACGACAACTACAGCGAAGACCGCAAGAAACGCCTTGTTTCCTGCGGTCTTCGCTATTTTTATACACTTTTCCGGCGACCGGGTGTGTATCAAAGATTACGTCTTTATAGACCCTTGCTGCGGTTCGGGCGGTATGTTCGTACAGAGTGCAAAGTTCATCCAAGCTCACAGCGGCAAGCGTGGCGAAATCGCCGTTTACGGTCAGGAGTCCAACGCCGACACTTGGAAAATGGCAAAAATGAATATGGCTATTCGTGGTATTGACGCCGATTTTGGCCCGTATCAGGCAGATACATTTTTCAACGACTTGCATAAGACTTTGAAAGCCGACTTTATTATGGCAAATCCGCCTTTCAATCTCTCTAACTGGGGGCAGGAAAAGCTCAAAGACGATGTGCGTTGGAAATACGGAACGCCGCCTGCCGGCAATGCCAACTATGCGTGGATTCAACATATGATACACCACCTTGCACCGAACGGGAAAATCGGTCTTGTACTTGCTAACGGTGCTTTGTCCTCTCAGTCCAGCGGCGAGGGAGAAATCAGAAAGAACATTATTCAAGCTGATCTTGTGGAAGGCATCGTCGCTCTGCCGACTCAGCTCTTTTACAGCGTTACCATTCCTGTTACGCTTTGGTTTATTACCAAGAACAAAAAGCAAAAAGGCAAAACCCTGTTTATCGATGCTCGCAAGATGGGCTATATGGTTGACCGTAAGCACAGAGATTTTACAGATGACGATATTCAGAAATTGGCAGATACATTTACCGCCTTCCAAGACGGAACGCTTGAAGATGTAAAAGGCTTCTGCGCTGTTGCTGATTTGCAGGAAATCGAAAAGCAGGACTTCATTTTGACTCCGGGCAGATTTGTAGGTATTGAAGAAGTCGAAGACGACGGCGAACCGTTTGAAGAAAAAATGACACGCCTTACATCCGAGCTTTCCGATATGTTTGCAAAGTCTCACGAGTTGGAGGACGAAATCCGCAAGAAACTGGGGGCGATTGGGTATGAAGTATGAATTTGAAACAATGACAATTGGGGATTGTTGTGATATTATAAAAAAATCAATTTATCCAGAAAAAGGACAGGTTTACACTTGCTTCAGTCTGCCTGCATTTGATAATTCTAATACCCCTGAAATATTAAATGGTGAAGAAATTAAGAGCTCCAAGTTTGTATTGGATGAAAATACTATCCTTTTTAACAAATTGAATCCTAAATTTAGAAGAGTATGGAATATACATTCTCTTGAAAAATATGAGAACACGATTTGTTCAACAGAATTTTTGCCATTGAAGGCGAAAGCCAATATTGAGCAAGATTACTTATATTACTATATTTCAAGTCCTTATTTTACTAGGCTTATGGATGGAATAAGAACCGGTACTTCCAATAGTCAACAGAGAATAGATTGGAAACAATTCTTACGAGAACAAATAAATGTTCCATCATTGCCTATTCAAAGAAAAGTTGTTTCATTACTGAGTAATATTGATAAAAAAATAAAACTCAATAATAAGATAAACAATAATTTAGAGCAACAAGCTCAGGCGATATTCAAAGAATGTTTTATAGATAATCCCGAAAACAATGAATGGTCAACAGGAACATTCTCTGAACTTATTAAATCAACCTTAAATGGTGATTGGGGAAAAGAAGCACCGACAGGCAATAATACCGAAAAGGTTTACTGCATTAGAGGTGCGGATATTCCCGAAGTCAAAGCAGGCAATAAAGGCAAAATGCCCACAAGGTATATTCTTCCTAAAAACTTTGCCACAAAACAACTTACAGCCGGTGACATTGTTGTTGAAATTTCAGGAGGTAGTCCTACTCAATCGACTGGAAGATGTACAGCTATAACTCAATCATTACTCGACCGTTATGATAGCAGTATGGTTTGCACAAATTTCTGTAAGGCAATGAAGCCCAAAGAAGGATACAGTTTGTTTATCTATTATTATTGGCAATACCTGTATGGTAAAGGTGTCTTTTTCTCTTATGAAAACGGCACAACAGGTATTAAGAACCTTGACTTCTCAGGTTTTATCGAAACGGAAACTATTTTGATTCCGCCAGTAGATAAAGTTTTAGCATTTGATGATTATTGCAAAGCAATTTTCAATCAAATTTTTGCCAATGGCAAGCAAAACGAACATCTTGCTGTACTTCGAGACACTCTTTTGCCCAAATTGATGTCCGGCGAACTTGATGTCTCTGACATCGACCTTTAAGCCGCTAAATTATTGTTTAGCATATAACATACCCATAACTTCCGTGGGTGGCGGGAGTTAATATCGGGGAACTTCCGCCCCATAGTCGTTCTCTAAGAAAAAAGGAGAATTGACTGTGAAACAAGATTTAATCAAAGATGTTGTTCAAGGAATGTTACCGTACTTGAACAATGCGCAATGCGAAAGGTTGCAAGAGGTGTTGCAATACACCCTTGCAAGGTATGAGGTAACGGAAAACAAGCAACAAGAGAATAACTCGGAGCAGAACTATGTGGAGCTGTTCCTGTCGGCAAAGCGAATTGAGGGCTGCTCCGAGAAATCTCTTAAATACTACAAAGCGACTATCGAAGCTATGCTCTGTGAACTCAAAAAAGATGTCAAACACATAGTTACAGACGACATCAGAGGATACCTGACGGAATATCAGGAAAAGAAGAAATCAAGCAAGGTAACGATAGACAATATCCGTCGTATTCTATCCAGCTTCTTCTCTTGGTTAGAGGACGAGGATTACATACTGAAAAGTCCGGTAAGACGCATACACAGAGTAAAAACCGGGACAAACATCAAGGAGACATACTCCGATGAAGCGTTAGAGCTTATGAGAGATAACTGCACGGAACTTCGAGACTTGGCGATTATTGATATGCTGGCTTCAACGGGTATGCGTGTTGGCGAAATGGTACTACTTAACCGGAATGATATTGATTTCAATGAAAGAGAATGTATTGTTTTCGGTAAAGGTAGTAAGGAACGAGTGGTCTATTTTGACGCAAGAACAAAGATACATTTGCAAAATTACTTAAACAGCAGAACCGATGATAATCCGGCACTTTTTGTATCGCTGAAAGCACCGCACGAAAGGCTGAAAATCGGCGGTATAGAAACAAGGCTTAGAGAATTTGGAAAACAATTAGGGTTGCACAAGGTACACCCGCACAAGTTCAGGCGTACCCTTGCAACTATGGCAATAGACAAAGGAATGCCCATTGAGCAACTGCAACAGCTCTTGGGGCATAGAAAGATAGATACGACCTTGCAGTACGCAATGGTAAAACAAAGCAATGTAAAAATTGCTCATCGAAAATACATTGGATAGAGAGGAAAAGATTATGACGGAATGGGTCGAGAGAAGAATATCTGATATTGGAACCGTTGTAGGCGGTGCAACGCCTTCAACAAAAAAGCCGGAAAACTATGAGGATGGAGAAATTGCTTGGATTACGCCAAAGGATTTATCCACATTCTCCGGTCGTTATATTGAACGGGGCGAAAGAAACATTACAGAAATAGGTTTGAAAAGCTGTTCTACTCAACTCTTGCCACCGAACACCGTATTGTTTTCATCAAGAGCGCCGATAGGATATGTCGCTATTGCCGCTAATGAAGTTTGCACCAATCAGGGATTTAAGAGTGTTATCCCCAATGAGAATACAGACCCTCTCTTCCTGTTCTATTTACTCAAATACAACAAGGATAAAATTGAAGGAATGGGTAGCGGTACGACTTTCAAAGAAGTATCCGGAAACACAATGAAGAATATTGTTGTGAATGTACCTACTGATAAGAAAGTGCAGGAAAAGATTGCAGCTATTCTCGGCTCTATTGATGACAAAATTGAAGAAAATGAGCAGATAAACAATAATTTAGCGGCTTAATCCTTGAGTTTGTTATATTGCTTTTTCCAAGCTCTTGACGGCTTTTTGCATATACAATCCGCAGAAGAAAAAGCACAGATGTTTGGTAAGCCGTTATTTCCGCATATATCCGGATTGTTGGCTCTGCAACCATAGGTCTGTTGTTCGGTATCTTGTGGGTTAAGTGGTGCATTAAATGGTATTGAGAGGTCTTTCTTATTCATAATCCACCTCCGACATATCAATTTCACCGTTCATCAGTTTAGGAAGCAGAGTATCTCTTGTTGTGGCAAGTTTTTTATTCTCTATTCGATTTGATATAATCATTTCATAGATAGGCTGAAGCAAAGCACCTATGCGGTTATAGTCAGCTTCATTTGGAATAAGAACTTCTGCTTTTGCAAGCTCATCTCGTTTAATATGACCCATTGTCGTGGCTTTATCTGCGGCAACAGCTACAAAGCGGTCAAGGTGGTGCTTTGTCCAAGCATAATAAAACCATTTGTCATATTTGCTTGATGTGACCTTGAATAAATGTTGATTCAAACCGCAGATACCGCCACACCAAAGGTCAACCAGTAAGCTACCCGACCAAGAAAAAATGACATCGCCATCGTGAATGATATAATCGGATTTAATACTTGGAGAGCATAACTCGCTATTATCATCACAACACCCTTGCCGAAGTTCCTTGATTTTAAGAACCGGAATGCCACTTTCGTCAGCGGTTGGACGATATTTTTGCATAGCAAGACCATTTAGATAGTCCGCAATGTCTATCAAACTGGCTTGCTTCCAGCCTTCGGGTAGCGTATCAAGCGATAAAAACTCATTTGCGAATATTGCCTGAGCTTGCTGCTCTAAATTATTGTTTATCAAAGGGGGAATTTTATATGACAATCAACGATATTAAAGAAAAGAAAATTGCCCCATTTGAAATTGACGATATTAAATTGACAAGATTATTTAGCTTTTTCTTACACTCAGCACCAACGATTGATAGTAACTTAGCGTCAAGAATTGATGATGATAGATTGTTAAGTAATTGGAACAACTTTGTATCACGATTTACAAACGGGAGAATATCATTATATTCAGATTCATATTCTTCCGAAAAACTCATACAACAGTTTGAAAGACACGGATTGAGCGATGAATCAGCAGTCAGTCGCAGGTTAAAAGCCATAGTTTGCAAAAGAAAAAACAAAACAGAAACAGATTATCAATGTGTGCTACGCCATTTGAGAAATTCAATAGCTCACGGCAATCTCTATTTATCAAATGCAGGTAATAGAAAATACATATTGTTTGAAGATTATAATAAAAGAGGAAATATTACAGCAAGGATACTTCTATCTCAGACAGATTTATCATTGCTTAAACAAGAAATAGTGAAATAAAGGAGAAATGAAAATGTCGGGATTATATACCGAAGCTGATTATGAAAATTCAGTAATCGAGCTGTTCAGAAATGATTTGGGATACGAGTACGCATACGGTCCCGATATAGAAAGGGACTTTTACAGCCCGTTGTATGAAGATGTACTCTATGACTGCATTGAAAGAATAAATTCAGACATGCCTATTTCGGCACTTAATGAAGCAATCTTTAAGTTAAAAAACTTTGAAAACGGAGAGCTTGTTCAGAAAAATGCCGTATTTATGGATTATTTACAGAACGGTATTCCTGTTTCCTACTTTGATGACGGAGATGAACGCAGCGGTATAGTATATCTTGTTGATTACAAAAATCCCGACAACAATTCCTTTATTGTAGCTAACCAATGGACTTTTATTGAGAACAGCAATAAACGACCTGATGTAATTCTCTTTTTGAACGGCTTACCGGTTGTACTGGTCGAGCTTAAATCCCCGTCCCGTGAAGAAACGGACGCTTCCGAAGCGTACAGACAGCTCCGCAACTATATGAAAGAAATCCCATCTATGTTCATTTACAACGCAATTTGCGTAATGAGCGACCAGTTGACCTCAAAAGCGGGTACGATCACCTCCGGTGAAGACCGCTTTATGGAGTGGAAAACAAAAGACGGTGACTACGAAAACACGCAGTATGCACAGTTTGATACTTTCTTTGAGGGTATGTTCCAAAAGGCACGACTGCTTGATATAATCAAAAACTTTATTTGCTTTTCTAACGAGGGTATCAACTCGTTTAAGATACTTGCAGGTTATCATCAATACTTTGCAGTCAGAAAAGCGATTGAATCCACAAAGCACGCTACCGTTACCGATGGTAAGGGCGGCGTATTTTGGCACACCCAAGGCAGCGGAAAATCGCTGTCTATGGTGTTCTATGCTCATTTGTTGCAAGAAGCGTTAGAAAGTCCAACGATTGTTGTTATCACAGACAGAAACGACCTTGACGATCAGCTTTACGGTCAGTTTGCAAAGTGCAAAGACTTTTTAAGGCAAGAGCCGGTACACGCTACTTGCAGAAAGTTGACAGAAACTTCGGGTAAAAATGATGTCGGATTAAAGGACTGGTTGGACGGCAGACAGGCAAACGGCATTATTTTTACCACTATGCAAAAGTTTGAGGAGTCCCACGAAGCGTTATCCGAGCGACACAATATTGTGGTTATGGCAGACGAGGCGCACCGTGGACAATATGGACTGACTGAAACTGTGGATGAAAAAACCGGTAAGATTAAAATCGGTACAGCTCGTATTATCCGCAACACCTTGCCTAACGCTACATATATCGGCTTTACAGGCACGCCTATTTCTTCAAAAGACCGCAGTACCCGTGAGGTATTTGGTGACTATATCGACATTTACGATATGACACAGGCGGTTGAGGACGGAGCAACACGCCCTGTTTATTACGAAAGTCGTGTAATTAAGCTCAATCTTGATGAAGCAACGCTGCGGCTGATTGATACCGAGTATGATGTTATGTCCGCCAACGCAGACGAAGAAGTTATCGAAAAAAGCAAGCGTGAACTCGGTCAGATGGAAGCAATACTTGGCAACGATAATACCATCAATTCGCTTGTAAGCGATATACTCGACCACTACGAGAACAACAGAGAAAACCTGCTGACAGGTAAGGCAATGATAGTTGCCTACTCTCGCCCTATCGCTATGAAAATTTACAAGCGTATTTTAGAGTTGCGCCCTGCTTGGACGGAAAAGGTTGCGGTTGTGATGACTTCCGGCAACAACGACCCGGAAGAATGGCGTGAGATAATCGGCAATAAGCACCACAAGGACGAGCTTGCAAAGAAATTCAAAGACAACAACAGTCCACTTAAAATCGCAATCGTTGTAGATATGTGGCTCACAGGCTTTGATGTGCCGTCCCTTGCCACTATGTATGTTTACAAGCCGATGTCGGGACATAATCTTATGCAGGCTATCGCCCGTGTAAATCGTGTATTCCGTGACAAAGAGGGCGGTCTTGTTGTTGACTATGTAGGCATTGCAACGGCACTCAAAAAGGCAATGAACGACTACACCGCTCGTGATAAAAAGAATTACGGCGATACCGATGTCGCAAAGGTTGCATTCCCGAAATTCCAAGAGAAGCTGTCCGTCTGCCGTGATAAGTTCCACGGATTTGATTATTCCAAGTTCCAAACCGGCACAGACCTTGAAAGGTCTAAGACTATCAGCGGCGCTGTCAACTTCATTATGGGCAGAGAAAAAATTGATGATAAGGACTCGTTTGTAAAAGAAGCGCTTATGCTTCATCAGGCTTTGTCCCTCTGCTCCTCTATGGTTGATGAGGACGACCGTATCGAAGCGGCGTTCTTTGATTCTGTGCGTGTACTTGTTTTAAGACTTGCAAACACAGGTGTCGGCAAAAAAATATCCTTGCCCGAAATGAACGCAAGGATTAACGAACTCTTAAAGCAGAGTATCAAGAGCGAAGGTGTTATCAACCTGTTCTCGGACATTAAAGAAGAATTCTCCCTCTTTGACCCGAAGTTCTTGCAAGAAGTTGCAAATATGAAAGAAAAGAACCTTGCCGTTGAACTTTTGAAAAAGTTGATTGCAGAGCAGGTTTCTGTTTACCGCAGGACGAATGTGGTTAAGTCCGAAAAGTTCAGTGAGATTATGCAGCGTTCGCTCAATGCGTATTTGAACGGTATGCTGACCAATGAAGAAGTCATTGAAGAAATGCTGAAACTGGCAAAACAGATTGCAGCAGCACAAAAAGAGGGCGACCAACTCGGACTTACAGCCGATGAGCTTGCGTTCTACGATGCCCTCACGAAGCCGCAGGCAATCAAGGACTTCTACGAAAACGACGAACTCATTGCTATTACAAAAGAGCTTGCCGATACTCTGCGCAGAAACAAGACGATTGATTGGCAAAAGCGTGAGTCGGCAAGAGCAAAAATGCGTATGCTCATAAAGAAACTTTTGAAAAAGCATAAGTACCCACCAGAGGGTATGGATGACGCAGTTCAAACTGTTATGACTCAGTGCGAACTTTGGACAGATAATATGATGGAAGAATAATTAACACGTTTTTTAGCAGGTTTTAGGGTGTCCCTAACGAGGTATTTGGCGACGGTGGGAGTACAAATACACTGCTCGCTAAGGTTACGCAAGCGATGCAGTTTTACCGTTTTACGACCGTTGGGAGTATAAATGGTCTGCTCGCTAAGCTTATTCATTCAATTTCATAAACAAAAATAAAGGCACAGCTTTCGGAGAATTTCTCCGTCGTCTGTGCCTTTTTTCTGTTGAAAAATAAGATTTAAGAATTGTAGCAAACGCTGAAAGCGGGTCGCATTTCTTCAATTTGCTCACGATTTATTCCGTGTTTTTGAGCAAGATTTTCCCAGCTATTTCTAACAATTGACATAATTTCCTCGGCATAAATTTGAGCATCTTCCGGCTTTATATCATAAAAATCAGCGGCAGAAACGGCTAAATCAATTGAAATGCTGTTGTCATAGCTGTCAACATTTAATGACAGTGTGTCGCCGTAAGGAACGGGATTTACATCATAAAGCGGAGATAATTTCCACCCTTTATCCGTTAATATAAATCCGTGATTCCTCAAATGGTCGTCGGTGTTTGACACGGCCATATTAAAAATAATGCGTTTGAAAAGTTCCGTTAAATCCTCTTTCGGACAAGCTCCGTAAGCTTTTATGAAATCTACAATATCAATATAGCTTGAGCCGTCATCCGATGAAGCACCATCACTTTTTCCGAGCATTGTCATTGCGGAAGCAAAGTGTATTCTTCTTTTTCTGTCTCGGTCAAAACGTTTAACAAGAAATGTGCTGCCGTCTTTTGAGAACTTCTCTATCTTTGATTCAGGAACATTTAATCCGCATAATTTCGCCAAATCGTGAACGACTTTTTCCCAAGCACCGACATTGTATTCGTCGTTTTTTGAGGGGAATTTTGCAATCCACAGGTTGCCTTTTTCGTCCTCAACGGTTGCTTTCGGTCTTGCTCCTCCGAGAGATGATCCGGGCTTTATCAATTGCTTAAGCCATTTATCATTTAAAATGTTTTCGTCTTTCTCAAATTGTCGGGAAGCCTCCTCTAAAGAACGAAGCGTCGCCCAAGGCGGTGCTGCGGTTTCTTTATCATCCGAAAGAAATGCTCCGTCCTCGTCTTCTTTGAAACGAAGAGCGCCTACACGGGTTTGGTCATATACTCCGAGCAAAAAGTCACTGTCATGTAATTTGTCGGGCTTTCTGTTTTCGTTTCGAGCTTTAATTGCCTCACGGCGTTTCATAAGAACTCGCCCCCAACGGTCGGGAGATGCGTCCGCAAACATACCGAAAATGTTTTTTGTTGTATATTGCCTTCCGCTGAACATTGAAATATCCGGGTCCAAATTATAAGAAAATTTAGTATTTTTCAGCCAATACTCGTCGTATTCAAAGGAGTAATGCTCGGTGCCACGCAGTGTATCAACATATAAAACACCTAACTTTTTAGGTTCCGGAGAACTGAAGTTTTCATATACAAATATTTTTCGTTCCATTACTTATCTCCTTTAGGTGCTCTTTTTTTAACTTGCATATTCAAATCTTGCATTTTTCTGCCGAACTCATCATCTTTGGCAATAAGCAATAAATCCGTATCCAAATTATTGAGAGCGTGTAAAACAGCGGCGTAAATACCGATAGCAACGGACGGGCTGCCTTTTTCAACATTCCATAATGTGGCACGGCTTATTCCCGCTCTTTCGGCAACAAGCTCCGTGGATAATTGTCTGCGAAGCCTTGCCAATTTAATTTGTTCGCCCATTTCAGCAAGAATTTTTTCAGTGCTCGGCAAAACAGTTACTGCTTTCTTTCCCATACATACCACCTCTTATAATGTTTATAATTATAAACCATAATGAGCAATATGTCAATATATATAAACATTGCAATGACATTATGAATATCGCAATTATTATTTTAGGTAAGTAATCTCTGCATTCACAACCTCCGCTGCTCGGTTGCGAATATTATTCATCTTTTGCACCCACAACATCATATCGGTTGCTTTGAGTTTTTCGGTGACATTTTCTTTTTTAGCAAGTGATTTTACTGTTTCGTCGAATAGCAATTTTGCTCTTTGGTCAATATCTGTAAGATATGAATTAAGTATGCCTGCCGTCAAAAGATTGTAATAAATCACTTTGTGATGTTGTTTCAAGTGTCGCTTGTGCCTCATTCCCCACACGCCTATTTGGGCGTTTTGCTCTGTGTTGAGTTTGAGATTTGGCAAGCGATAATCTCCTGACTTGCGATATGTACCGCCTTATTTTTCGTAAATTGTCATTGTCTTTTCCTCCGTTTGATTTATTTGTAAATGCAGCGTTCGGCGAAGCGAAGCATTGCAATACAGTACTTTTCAAACGGTGTCAACGTTTTATGATGGGGGTCGCCCTCACGAATACGAAGAGTGCGGCGGATTTCTTTTGGTATAACAACACGACCGAGGTCGTCTATTCTTCTTACAATACCTGTTGCTTTCATATCAAATCTCCCCTTATTTTGTAATATTTGCAAAATATTGCATTAATATTGTTTGAATTATAATTGCATTTATACCGCCGTTTAAAAATAAAATATGCACCGTATTATCAGCTTTACGGTGCATACAGTGTTTATTCTTTAATTTTCAACACAACAGAAAGTGTAAATTTCATTTCATCGGGGTTAAAGCTATGGCTTACATTGCCGTCATATTGCTTTGCAATTCGCTCTATGCTCTTAATTCCGTAGCCGTGAATGAATTTATTGCTTTTAGTTGTTTGCAGTTTGCCGTCCTTTAGGTTAGGCGCATAGGAGCAGTAGTTCCAAGCGTTGATTACGATATAGTTTGTGTTTATCGGCTTTACAGTCAGCTCAATTTTCTTATCGTTTGCATTTTGTGTAGCCTCAATGGCATTTTCAAGCAGGTTGTCAAGCAGAGAGGTTATATCGTTATCAGACATAAACGAAAAATCAATATCACGAATATCGCAGTAAAAATCAATCGTTTTGTCTTTGCAGGTGTTCATATATCTGTTTATGATTGCGTTTATCAGCTTGTTGTCGCTGTATATTCTCAAATACTTGATTTGATAGTTTTCGTATAGGTTATCTATGTATTTGTTAATGCCCTCAAAGTCCTTTTCGTTTGAAAGCTCTTTTATAGACAACAGGTGGCGCTTTATATCGTGAATAAGTATGTTTGAGTTTTCATATTGATTTTGCAGAATTGAGTAATACTCTGTATCAATCTCGGATTTTTGCTTTTGAAGTTTCAAAGAAGTGTTTTCAGCCTGAGTTTGCAGTACGCTTTCGTGAACAAGAAAAACCACAATATTCGAGTACATCAATAAAATTGTACCCACCACAAAAAGTATATATGCATACTCGTCAAGCACGTATTTAAGGGCAATGTATGACATTCCGCCTATAATAAGAATAGATGCCATCGGTAGAAAGAAAAGCATATTTGTTTTGTTGAGCTTTAAATTTTCCTTATTTTCTTTAATAGAGAGTTTTGAAACAAAATATGCTACAAAGAAGAATAACAGTTTTGAACTTCCGCTTACAAGTACAAAAATCATATTATTGCTCTCAATATTGGAAAAATCAATTTTAAAAATTATCATTGCAAGAAACAGTACGCACATTTCTGTAATGAACATTATGGATGTAAGCAGAATTGCCGCATAAATTGATTGAAAAATATTTGTATTAAAGCAGAAAATGCAAAGCAGTATGTTACAGGCAATAAATCCGATTAAATTTGTAAAATCATTGTCGCTGACAAGGTTTATTATGAATTGCACCAACGATGATGAAAAAAAGAACAAAAACATCGCATTGTTGTTTAGCTTTGGCGTGAATTTGTTTGAGAAAAATATATAAGAAATAATTGCCTCGAAAATATGCACCGTTGCGTAACAGAATATTGTCATACAATACCTCCCGCAAAATCAAAGAAAGCCTTTTTAAACTCGGCATATTTTCTTTGAGAAATGCAATGAGCCACCAAGTTTCCGTCGTCGGTTTCAAAGGTTATTGAGCTTTTGTCAAAGTTTGTAACATTCTGAAGATTTACAAGGTAGCTTTTGTGCGACTGAATAAAGCAGTTTGGCTGATTAATTATCTCGTACCATTCGGCAGGCTTTTTGTTGGTTTCGTAGGATTTGTCCTTTGTAACAATCAGCGAGCCGTGCTTTCTGTTTTCTATATATAGAATATCCTTCGTTTTTACGGTAAAAATCTCATCGTATTTTTCTATAATAATGCTCTTGCTGATTTTCTTGTAATACTCAACCGCCTCAAGGAAATTTCTGTTAAATCTCTCGGTATCAATCGGCTTTGAAAGGTATCTGAAAACCTGAATTTTCATTGCGCTGTCAAGATAAGCGGGGTACGAGGTTAAAATCATAATTATTATGTCGGGATTGAGCATTTTCAATCTTTCCGATACTTCAAGACCGTTTACAGACGGCATTTGAATGTCAACAATGGCAATGTCGTATGAGTGTTTTTCTTTAAAAATAAAATCTCCGCAGGTGCGCATATCCACATTGAACTGCATTTTATAATTTTTTTGCAGTTTGTTAATAAGCGAACTAACCTGTTCGAGAATTAATTTGTTATCATCACAAAGCAGAATATTAAGCAAAAAAATTCCTCCCTTAAAAGGTATTATACAACAAAAAATCGAATTTGTCATATAAAAATCATCACTTTTGACTTTTTTTAATGCGTTTTTGCCGAAATTGTAACAAACCTCTTTTCTCGTGATAGAATACAGATGGTAAATAAAGGAAAAACAAGTACAAATTTAGAAGTTTTGTATTTAGAGGTTTTGATTATGGCACTTCACAGCAACTTCATACACCTATGATATGGTGTATGAAGTGATGCGGTGCTATGTAACAATGGTACGGAGGTTAATAAAAAGGGAGGAGTACTCTTGAATATAGCTGCATTAAACGATTTTATTTCTTATTCAAAGGTTAATGACAGCGTTATTAACAAGTTCAAGAATATAATTCCAAAAACTCTGATCTCAATCTGGGAAAAACACGGATTGGGCACCTTTATGAACGGATATATAAAGGTTATTAATCCCGATGATTATCAAAGCATTGTAGACAGCACCTGCTGTACCTACAAAAAAGTAGTTCCTATTTTTGTAACTGCTTTTGGTGATATTATCACACTCGAAAGTGGCGAATACATAGGCATTTTGTATTATCGCTACGGAAAATTTGAGCTGCTGCTAAAGGATTTCGATTTCTTTTTAAGCCGCCTTACAGACAGGAGCTTTGTTAACGAATTTTTTTCCTTAAATCAGTATTATAAAGCTATTAACGAACATGGAATGTTGTTGTATAAAGAGTGCTTTGGCGATACCACCTTATTAGCGCTCGGTGGCAAGCACACCACCGAAAGTCTGAAAAAAGTTCAGATACAAGAGCATATAGCGCTGATAAATTCGTATTCGGGCACAATAATGTAAATCCGTTATGTCTGACATCTTGCAGTTTATTGTTAAGTGAGTAATCGGCAATATGTTATTTAAAGAGAGAGGGAACAAGATGTCAGACAACGAGATTTAAACCTAAATTTGATAGCTCCTCATATGTTTTAGTAGTATCTGCACTTTGTGTAGGTGCCACTTTTTTTATGCTTTTATAATCTTTTTGCAAATGTGGGGGTAATATTAATAAATTGTGGTTTAACACACAAAGTTTAGCTTAATAAATTAAAAATTTCGGTCAACCCTTTTTAAAGAGTTGAGGGTTTGGACAGAGCCCATAAAATAATAAAAACATACTAAAAAACATACTAATTTTAATAAAAAAAGAACCAGTTGCAATTATATTGTAGAATAACTAAGCTTTAGATTAATCAAGATTTTAGGTGAAAGCAAAAGTCAAGACTAATTAGTGGCAGAGAGCAAGAAAGTTGCACTTGAGTATCAGTAGAGAAAAGATATTCTAAAGGAAACAAGAGTTTGCGTGTGTGCCTAATTTGCCATTGAAAAGTGGCAAATTAGTAGTTTTAGTAGCGTGGCTTTTTTTTTATTATGCTTTCGTTTTAAAAGGCTCTCGCCGTTGTGTTCAAGCCGCCAAACGGCCGAGCCGTTTGCCTATCAAAATTTACAATAGCATAAAGTATTTGTGGTCGTTGCCCACACCCACAACCTTTGAAAAGGTTGACCAAACTTTTAACTTCGGGTCGGAAAGTTTAACATTTGTCTTACTTTGATGCCCGACCGAAAGTATTCTAAACCATATTTTAACCAACTTTTGATAAAGAACCTTTATAATCAAAACTCGCCAAAATTCCAAAAGTCGAACACAAAGCAAAGAATATTTGTTTGTTTTGGTCAAAAATTCAAAAAATCGAAAAAATTAATAAACAAACTTTACTTGAAATTTATGTGCAATTTGCCTTTTTACTTTACTATTCCTACAAAAACAGCAATAAGCCCTTGATTTTGTGGTGATTTTAAGTATAATAATAGAGTAGTAACTATATATAGTTACCGTAACATAGTTGAAATGTGCCTGTTACGAACGGGCTTCATTTTCATAAAACACACAATACAGAACAGACCGTTTGCCAGCGGTCTGTTTTGTGCTATATAGAGTATAAAGAGCTTAAATGGATCTATGCTGACTGTTGTTGAGTAGTGGCGCTATTTTAAAAAGTTTAGCATACTATAAAGCTTTCTTTTGGGAAAAAGCGGCTCTAATAAAAGTTGTCACTCGGTTTATAGAGTTTTTGAGTACAAATATTTATGTAAAATATATTATGCACTTAAAAAGAAGTGTGCTATAATAGTATTTGTAAAGGAACGGTGGCGGCTGTTTCAGCTCCCTTGCGAAAGGGGGTGAGTGTCTTAATGACAGATGTAATTTTATTACTTACATTCGCTGTTGTATTAACAGCAGTAAATGAAATCATAAAGAACATAAAAAAGAAATAACCGCCCTGTGTTGCAGCACAAGACGGTTAAGTTGAAAAATTAAACATATTGTAAGCGAAACAGCTAAAGCCGTTCCTTTTCACTTATATTATACATCAACAACAGGTTAGTTGTCAATAGAATAGATTGCAGAAATATGGCGGAGTACGGAAACCTTTTCAGCTGTACCTCTGAAGAATCGAGAAATTTTTTCTGTAAATTACTTGTATTAAAATCCTTACACCAACCAAGCGCTTGGCGTAAGCATTAATATTATAAATAATTTTGGAGATGCTTTTATGAAAATAACATCTAAAAGCATATGTGAAAAATTAGGCTTTGATGTGTTGAGTTATGAACCCGAATGTTCGGGTTATGAAGATGACTCAAGACTCTCCCATTTTCAATACTTTTATTAGACGAATCACTTTTTTAGTGATTATCTGACAGAAAAGCAAAAAGATACTAAAACCGCTCCGTAAAAAGGGCGGTTTTGTTATTTTAACTTGCTTTCAACTTGTTTTTAATACTTAAAAAGAATTAAAACAGCTTGCTTTCAGAATTTAGCACTTCTAATAAAGATAGGTAGTTGAGTTGAAAAGAAAATATCTGTAATAATTACCGATTGTCCCTGATGTAAAAATTGTATTGAACAAGCAGATAAGAACCTCATTTAGCTTGAAATTATTTAACAAGCTGACTAACATTTTTGAAATTTAAAGCAGGTTTAGGCGGTGTTTTGCGATAAATATAAAAAGAAAAACCGCACCCAAACACCTAAAAAACGGCTTGGTTATGCGGCTTTTGCTTTGGAGCTGGTGAACAGACTTGAACTGTCGACCTACTGATTACGAATCAGTTGCGCTACCAACTGCGCCACACCAGCAAAATGTGAATACTTAACTATTATACAACCGAAATTTAAAAAATTCAAGACCTGAGGGAGAATATTAGAAATAATATTTACAGTGATTTATATTCACATTTGTGGAAATTAAAACTACTTTGTATTATAATAAAAATATATGAAAAAATATTAATAATTCATTTATGTTTTATATACAAAGGATGTGTAAAATTGACTAATCACGAAAGAAAAAACAATTCTTTTGCGCTAAGACTTAAATTGCATCGTGAGATTTGCCATCTTACTCAGCAGCAGGTTGCCGATATTTTAAATATTAACAGAACCACATACACAAAGTACGAAACTGGCGTTTCTGAGCCGAGCCACGAGGTTCTCGGCAAAATTGTTTCTATCTTTGGCGTTGATTACAACACGCTCCTCGGCAAGGGCAAGCTTACTCCGGTGGTTCAGGATCCGTTTGATAACGAGTTTAGGCTCAATAATCTTTCAAATGATGAAAAGATGCTTGTGATTGCGTACAGGGTAATGTCTGATGAAGACAAGAAAAGTATCCTTGACAGCACAAAAGAAATGGTAAAGAGAGAAAAGGCAAAAGGTTCTGATGAAAATTCCGATTAATCTTTGAGCTTTTGCTGATTTATTGGTGGGCAAACAGCAAAAATACTAAGTTTTTTGCAAATTTTTCTTTACATTTAATTTCCTTTGTGCTATAATCAATTTGTTGACCACTGCCTCGGAACAAGGGTTAAGCCGTATTTCGGATTTTCACAGCCTTACTCTGGGACGGTCGGCGAAATATTTTATAAAGGTGGAAACGCAAATGTTAAAAGAAGAAAAGCAGGCTATCATGGCCGAGTACGCTACTCACGAAGGCGACACAGGTTCTCCTGAGGTACAGATTGCTCTCCTTACAAAGAGAATTAATGACCTTACAGAGCACCTCAAGGTTCACAAAAAAGACCATCACAGCAGAAGAGGTCTTCTTAAGATGGTTGGTCAGAGAAGAAGCCTTCTCAACTACCTCATCAAGGTAGACATCGAGAGATACCGTTCTATCATTGCAAGACTTGGTATCCGTAAGTAATTTTGCAAATCAGGGCAAGCGTCAGCTTGCCCTAAATTCCGTTTTTGCGTAAATTTTCTCAGCTGTATTTTAGCGGTAAAACGGGTAAAAAATCGTAAAAAAATCTTATTTTGGAGTTCTTTGTCTGAAGTTGTGGCTAAGGTTTAGAACTCGTTAATAGTTATTTTAAGTCAAAACTTACTTAGTAAAGTGCTGTAAACGGCGACACCTCATCTGACATTTTCTACGGAAAATGACATCTTCCACTCGAGTGGAAGGCTTAAAGTATGTTAAGCTTTTAAATAGCGTTATTACAGAATAATTTTTTATCGGTTTTATTGCTAAAACAGCGTGAAAATCCGCAAGATATTATTACAGAAATCGATGATTTCAGAAAGGATTTTTACAATGAACAGATTAATGACATTCGATAAATACAGAGTGTTTGAAACAGAATTTGCCGGCAGACCTTTAAAGGTTGAAACAGGTAAAATGACACAGCTTGCCAACGGTGCTTGCCTTGTGCATTATGGCGACACAACAGTTCATGTTGCTGTTACAGCATCTCCAAAGCCAAGAGAGGGCGTAGATTTCTTCCCACTCTCAGTTGACTATGAAGAAAAAATGTATGCAGTAGGCAAAATTCCCGGCGCTTACTTAAAGCGTGAGGGCAGACCGTCTGAAAAGGCTATCCTTACAAGCCGAGTAATTGACCGTCCGATCCGTCCGCTTTTTGACAAGAGCATGAGAAACGATGTTTCTATCGTTTGTACCGTAATGAGCGTTGATATGGACTGCTCACCTGAAATTACAGCTATGATTGGTGCGTCAATCGCAATTTCAATTTCTGATGTTCCGTGGAACGGTCCTATTTCGGGATGTTCTGTCGGTATGATTGACGGCGAGTATATCATTAACCCAACCGAGGAGCAGAGAGCTGTTTCTAAGATGGCTACTACCGTTGCGTCTACAAGCTCAAGAATTGCTATGATTGAGGCAGGCGCTGACTGCGTTACAGATGATGAGATGTACAATGCCATTATGGCAGGTCACGAGGCTAACCAGAAGATTATTAAGTTTATTGAGGACATCAAGGCTGAAATCGGCAAGCCTAAGTTTGAGTTTGCAAGTCTTGAGCCTGACCACGATATGTTTGAGGCTATCAAGGCATTTGCAGAGGAAGATGTAAAGGTTGCCCTTGACACCGATGACAAGACAGTTCGTGACGAGAGATTAAAGCCTATTTACGAGGCTGTTCACGCAAAATTTGATGAGATTTATCCTGACAGTGAAGCGCTTATTGATGAGTGCCTTTACAAGACACAGAAGTTCATCGTTCGCCGTTGGCTGCTTGATGAGCAAAAGCGTGTTGATGGCAGAGGTATGGACGATATTCGTCCGCTCGCATCTGAGGTTTCTGTACTTCCGAGAGTTCACGGTTCGGGTATGTTTACAAGAGGACAGACACAGGTTCTTACAATCGCTACTCTTGGCCCTGTATCTGACAAGCAGTTGCTTGACGGTATTGACGGCGAAACAGAAAAGCGTTATATTCACCATTACAACTTCCCGAGCTACTCAGTTGGCGAAACAAAGCCAAGCAGAGGTCCGGGCAGAAGAGAAATCGGTCATGGCGCACTTGCAGAGCGTGCACTCGTTCCTGTTATTCCGCCTGTTGAGGAGTTCCCATATGCATTAAGACTTGTATCTGAGGTACTTTCTTCAAACGGTTCAACTTCGCAGGGTTCTATCTGCGGTTCTACACTTGCACTTATGGACGCAGGTGTTCCGATTAAAGCTCCTGTTGCAGGTATTTCTTGCGGTCTTATTACAGAGGGCGAGCGTTGGATGACAATGGTTGACATTCAGGGCCTTGAAGACTTCTTTGGCGATATGGACTTTAAGGTTGCAGGTACACACGATGGCATTACAGCTATTCAGATGGACCTTAAAATCAGCGGTCTTACACCTGAAATGATTAAAGAGGCTCTTGCAAAAACACACAAGGCTCGTAACTACATTCTTGACGAGGTTATGCTCAAGGCTATCCCAGAGCCAAGAAAAGAGCTTTCACCATATGCTCCTAAGATGTATACAACTACAATCCCTGCCGAGAAAATCAGCGAGGTTATCGGTAAGAGCGGTAAGGTTATCAAAGAAATTCAGGCTGAGTGCGAAGTTAAAGTTGACATCGAAGAAGACGGCGATTACGGTAAGGTATTCGTATCGGGTATTGATGCTGACAAATGCAACAGAGCCATTGAGATTATAAAGACTATCGCTATTGATCCGGAGCCGGGCGCAATGTACCTCGGCAAGGTAACAAGACTTATGGACTTTGGCGCATTCGTTGAGATTGCACCTGGCAAAGAGGGACTTGTTCACATTTCACAGCTCGATGTAAAGCGTGTTGACAAGGTAACTGATGTTGTCAATGTTGGCGATGTGATTCGTGTAAAAGTAATGGAAATTGACGAAAAGGGCAGACTTAACCTTTCTCGCCGTCAGGTTCTTATAGATGTAGACGGACTTACTCCTGAGAACGATGTAGATACAGAGAGAAAGCCACGCCCACGCAGACCTTTTAATGAGAGAAGAAATAACGGCAGAAGATAATTTGCTGAAATAAAAATAATTATAAAAACTCCGCTTTGGTAATACAGAGCGGAGTTTTAGTATGGTATAAATTTTAGCTTACTAAATCTAAAATTTAGGTCAACCCTTTTTAAAGGGTTGCGGGTTTGGGCAGAGCCCATAAAATAATAAAAACACACTGATTTGAAATATAAGTAAACAGTAATAATTATATAATAGAAAAACCAAACTTTAGATTACTCAAGACTTTAGCAGAAAATAAAAGTCAAGATTACTGAGTGGCTGAGAGTAAGAAAGTTACACTTGAGCAGTCTTAGAGAAAAATATTCTAAAGGACACAATAAGTTTGCGAGTGTTGCAGATTTGCCCTTGAAAAGTGGCAAATTAGTAGTTTAGTAGCGTGCTTTTTCTTTGTTGCTGTCGCAATTTATGGATTTCGCCGTTATGTTTAAACCGCCAAACGGCAAGCCGTTTAGCTATTAAAATTTGCGGTAACATAAAGTATTTGTGGGCGTTGCCCACAAATACAACCTTGAAAGGGCTGACCAAACTTTTATATTCGGGACAGAAAGTTTAGCATTTGTCTAACTTTGTTGCCCGACCGAAAATAATTTAACCTAAAAATGCACCGAAAGCATTATGCTTAGCGGTGCATTTTCTTTAATATTAAATTATCCCACGCTATATATTTTCAAGCTGTCTATTTTGCCTGAAAGGTAGCGCTGAATTTCTGTTACATTATTAACTGAAATTGTTTCGTAATAGTGGGTTACAGCCGAATTTTTATACTGAAAATCATTAAATTCAACATTGCCTGCTATGAAATTCTGCAACAGTGTTACATCGTTAATATCTACCTTGTTGTCAAGATTAATGTCGCCTGCAATCAAATCGTCAATATTAGTATAGGTTTGCTCCATATCCGGCGACTGTGTGTTGAGGTCTACAAACTTAATTTTGTTGTTGCTTGCGTATTTTTCGGCGGCGGTTGATGAGTAGCCGTTAATTACATAGTTCGGATTTTTTATAATTGAATAATTCTTATTGCTGAGCACATAATTCAAATATCCAATCGCACTATTTCCTATGTATTCAACATTTTTGCCGATTAATATTTTTTCAAAACTACAGCCTATGAAAGCAAAATCATCAATATATTTTACGCTTTCGGGCAGGTTGATTTCTGTAAGTGCTTCGCAGCTTTCAAAAGCATTTTTACCGATTTTTTCTACATTATTTCCGAGCTTTACAGTCTTGAGATTATACCTATAATTTGCAAACCTATCGGGAATTTCTTTAATACCGTTTCCAATTACAAGGTTCTCAAGGTTGAATACCTGTTTTATTGATACATTTTCAAGCGTAACAAGACTGTCGGGGAAAATGAGCGTTTTAATGTTGCTTGTGTCGGTTGAATTTAAGAAAGTTTCGGAAAGTTCGGTTACAGGCTGTCCGAGATATTCTGACGGAATTTCAAATGTTTCGGACGGTGTGTAGTTAATTGAAATAAGAATTAGCGACTTATCCTTAAGATTAACTCTGTAATTGTAGTTATTGTCTTTGTCAACATAATCAATATTCAAAAGTACAAAATTGTTATCCGTCAAAGAATTCTTATCAACATAGTAGTATTTATCGGATTTGCTAAGCTTTACGGTTTCGGAAGTACAGCTTGTTACAGTGTGGAGCAAAGAGGAAACTCTGATAAAATCGTCCTGCATTTCAACAAAAATATCACTGTTGGCTGGTGTTGGGAAAAAGTAAAGATTGCTCGTCTTAGAGTTTGCATTGTCAAATACCGACAATCCGTTTGTTGCGTAAACCCTATTGTTGCTTAGATTGCAGTAGGAGAAAATCGACTGAATTGCAAAAGCTAATTCACCTGCGTATTGACCGTATATTGTGCAGTTTTCAACATTGCAGTACGATGCAACCGAGTACCAAAACTCTCCGCTGATTGCGCCCGAAGACTGGGTGCTTGAGTAGTAATCGTAATTTACCACGCTGTTTTTAACGGTGCAGTTTAGTATTGTAGCATATTGAGCATATGCACTAAGAATGCCGCTCCTGCTTGCAGGTGCAACATCCGCATTTTCTATTGTAAGGTCTGTTATCTTTGCGCTTTGCAATGAGCCAAACAAGCCGCTCATTGTATTTCCGTAAGCACTAACAGAACTGATTTTTATGTTTTTTATTGTATGATTATTGCCGTAAAAATCAGAAGAAAAGTTGCCCTCGGCATTGCAGATAGGGGATACCTCTTTGCCATAATCGGAAAAATCAAGGTCTGCGTTCAGACTTATTTTTTGCGGAATGTATCCCGATTTATTGCTGATTTCAACCAATTTTAGATAATCGTCAATATTGTTGATCTCATATGGAGTGTCAATAGCTTTTTCGAAGTAATACTTTAAAAGAATAACAGCGTTATTCATATCTTGAACCGAGCAGGCAGTGTCGGTCAAAAGAGCCTTAGATGCTGTAATCTGATTGTTGAGCAGCTGAGCGTATTCCTCGCTTTTAATCTTATCTTTGTCGATATTTTCGGCATCGGTAATTGCCAAATTAAGCTCCTTAATCTTTTCGCTGTTATCGGTATATGAAGTAAATGCTTTTATGGACGCATAAGCCCTTGTTTGTTTTTGTTGTGTAATCACATCCTGCCATTTACCCGAACTGAGAACATAGCCGCTTTTTTCTTTGCTTAATTTGCCTACACACTCCGAGCTTGAAAAAGACATAAAGCTGGAATCGTTATTAGCCTCAATAACAACAGAGAATTTCTGACCTGAGGCGAGGTAAACATTATCCTTTACATCAAGGTAGTGGATACCGTTGTTGTTGATTTTTCCGCTGAATGTGGTGAGCAGCTTGCCGTCTTTTGGATTTGTAAAATCAGCGTCAAGTGCATAGACCGAGGCTGTATAATCGTAAGCGCCTATTGTCTTAAAGCTGATTTGCTTTAACTGCTCATCGGACTCGGCGGTGAATACATTTGCCGCACCGTTATAGTTGTAACCAAGACCGTCGGTTACAATGCAGTTTTGATATTCGTTGTCGTATGCGTCATTTCCCTGCATTATGTACTGAGCAAAGCTGATGTTTGCGGTATCGTAAGAAATCCAGACATAGCCGTCATCTCCGTAGCGGTCGCCCCAACTGTTTTTGCAAAGCCATGCGCCATCATTTTTCGGTTTAACCTTTCCCGTAAAATTATCTTTGCTGTAATTATCATCCCATCCAACAATTACAATTAAATGTGAATCGCCTGTTGGAATACAGGTATCGTCACTGTAATAGTTTGCAAAATCAGATGAATAGCATTCATTTATGCTTGGATAGTGAACGGTAATTGCACCGCCGCCCATTATTTTAGATTTTAATGTATCTCGGTCGTTGCTGAGTTCGCTATAATCCTTTAGCCTGTAATCGGAGTAATGTCTTAAAGTATCCGAAAATCCGTCTTTAATTCTGTCATACGGGCAAAGACTTTGCGGATATGTACCGAAACCCGAATTTAAGGAAATGGCAAGCGTTTCCGAAACTCCGCCATTGCTGCCCTTTGATGCATCGTTTATATAATCATTATAAAAAGGCGACTCCTTGTCAACTGTTCCGGAGTGAATGTACCACACCAAGCCTGCCTCCGAAAGGTCGAGCTTTTCGTTCGGGTTTTCGCCAATCTTATTTCTGAGTTCGCTTTGCGAAAGTATGCTCGACTCCATAGACGCCACAGAGGCAAATGCCCAGCAATAGCCCTCAGAGCCTTGGTTTTTCACCTTTGACACCCTGCCGTAATCTCTCAAGTCGTAAGATTTCGGAAGATTGTTTTTTGCATTTCCTGTATCGTCATTAAGCTCTTCAAGCGGAATTTCGTTTTTGTTTTCGTCATACAAAACCTTTTTGCCGTCCTTAATCTTTTCGTAAATCGCCTTTACGGAGTCAGTGTAATCGCTAATAGTGGCGGCTGAAAACACTGTTGAACAGCAGCCTGCCGTAATGAGTGCCGACAGCAGAACGGATATATATTTAATTGACCTTTTCATTTTATTCTCCTTTGCGTTATATTTTGATAATTATAACATTAATTTTTCTTATTTACAATGTATTTTGAACAAATGCTAATACAAAATAAGAATGGTTTGTTTTTGTCATAATTAAATATACAATTAATATAATGACGAAATAATGACAAAATTAAAAATGTAAATATAATATTGATATTTATGTTTTGTGTGATATAATAAATAAAAAAAGTTAGTAATGACTAACTCGAAAAGGAGTAATGATATGAAGCCGGATTATAAAAATTGGGTGCCGAAATATATGGTAAACAGCTTGATAGCGGGTACGATTGTGATAGCTGTACTGTTTGTAATATTCGGTGTGATAGGTGTAGGATTAAGCGGTGCGCTGAGGTGGATAATATTTGCGGCGCTTTTGCTCGCTCTGCTGATTGTCGGTGCTTTTCTTAAATGGAGTATAATGGCATACAGAGCTTTCTCCTATAACGGTACTCGACAGCTTTCAAAGCAGATTGTTGAGGGAACGGCAAATTACATAAAACTGCCCGACAGCGGTACAGGTCTTGATGTTGGCTGTGGCAGCGGCGCTTTAACTATTGCGTGTGCAAAGAAGAACCCAAACGCTAAAATGATTGGCGTTGACAGATGGGGAAAAGAGTACTCTGATTTTAGTAATATGCTTTGCTGTAAAAATGCAGAGGCAGAGGGAGTTAAAAACATTGAATTTATGAAGGACGATGCTTGCAAGCTCGATTTTAAGGACGAGAGCTTTGATGCGGTAACAAGCAACTATGTTTATCATAATGTGACAGGAGTCGATAAGCAAAAGCTGCTGCTTGAAACGCTGAGAGTGCTTAAAAAAGGCGGAACCTTTGCAATTCACGATTTAATGTCACAATCAAGATACGGCGATATGCAAAAATTTAAGCAAAAGCTGATTGATATGGGCTACGAAAGTGTTGAACTGATAGATACCACCGATGGAATGTTTATGACTAAACGAGAGGCAAGATGCCTCCAGCTCGGAGGTTCAACCCTGCTTGTGGGCAAAAAATAAATATTTGTTCTGATAATGCGGCAGTTGTTTTGATAACTGCCGTTATTTTTTAAAAGAAAAAGCGACAGTTTTGCACTGTCGCCGTGGTAATATGGATTTATGAAAACAGGCAGGCTGTTGCGGCGGCAAATACCGCTACCGCAAGCACAACCGCAAACAGCGTTTCCTTTTTCAATAATTTTTTTACTATACACACTCCATTTATTATTTTATATTTTCATTTTTCACTCTAAACTCAAAAACATAGATTATTATACATTTTATTTTCTTAAAGGCATTAGATTTATTATTTAAAAAAAGTATATTTTGTAACTAAAAGTCATAAAAGCATTAATGAAATTGTAAAATTATGATTTTAAAAGTGTGCAAAAATGTGTGCAGAAATTTACACGATTTTCTTTATCGTTTTGAAATATATTTTATTCTGTATAATCCGTATAATAAAATTTCATATATTACAGAATATGTGAAATTATTAGCTATATTAATTTTAAATGTACTTTTGTGTTGATATATTGTACTTTGTGTGATATAATTATGAATAAATATAGTGTGTAAGTGTGTGCCAAACGGAGCGTAGTGTTTATGAACAGAGAAAAAACAGTTTACAACAGAATAATCAAGCGTATTTTAGATATTATCAGCTCGTTTATGGCGATTGTTTTTCTCTCAATAATTTACCTCCCGATTTGTGTAATTATCAAATGCACAAGCAAAGGCCCGATATTTTTTAAACAAAAGAGAGTGGGCAAGGATAAAAAGTATTTTAATATATTAAAATTCAGAACTATGAGAACGGATACCCCAAAGGATTGTCCTACTCATTTACTCAAAAATCCTGACCAATATATTACCAAAGTCGGCAAGTTTTTAAGAAAGACCAGTTTGGATGAACTGCCGCAGATTTTTAATATTTTTAAGGGCGATATGACTGTAATCGGACCTCGCCCTGCTCTTTGGAATCAGGACGATTTGATTGCCGAAAGAGATGAGTATAACATAAACAGCTTAAAACCCGGCTTGACAGGCTGGGCTCAGATAAACGGCAGAGATGAACTGCCTATCCCTGTAAAGGTTCAGATGGATAAGGTGTATTATGATAATTTAAGCTTTGCCTTTGATGTAAAATGTCTGTTTATGACAATAGTCAGCGTGTTTAAACACGAAGGCGTAGTAGAGGGCGGAACGGGAGCTTTGAAAAATGAGCAGTAAAAAAAGAAAAATTTTGATTTTGACTAATCATTCATATATGCTCTACCGCTTTAGAAAAGAGCTAATTGAAGAATTGATGAAGAACAACGAGGTTGTACTCAGTATGCCTTTTGTTGGTCATCATGATGATTTTATGAATATGGGTTTGCGCTGCATTGAAACTAAAATGGAACGCAGAGGTATAAATCCTTTTACCGATTATGCTTTAATGCAGTTTTATAAGAAAATTCTCAAAGAAGAAAAGCCCGATTTGGTTGTTACATATTCTATTAAGCCAAATATTTACGGCGGTTTAATGTGCGCAAAGCTGAAAATTCCATTTTATGCCAATGTTCAGGGATTAGGAACAGCTTTTCAAAAAAAAGGACTTGCTCAGTTTGTAACTTTTTTATATAAAACCGCTTTTAAAAAGGTAGAAACCGTATTTTTTGAAAATCAGGTTAATGCTGATGAATTTACAAGCAGAAAAATAATTCCTGCTGAGAAAGAAACTGTACTCAATGGCGCAGGTATAAATTTAAAAACATATGAGTACAAGCTGTATCCGAATAATGAACCACCGAGATTTTTATATTTGGGCAGAATTATGAAAGAAAAGGGTATGGACGAGCTTTTTGATGCCTCGGAAAAACTGCATAATGACGGTGAAAAATTTGTTCTTGATTTAGTCGGCTTTTTTGAAGATGAATATAAAGAAAAAGTTGATGAGCTTGTTAAAAAGGGCATTGTGGATTTTCATGGCTTTCAGGAAGAACCAAGACCGTATTATGCTAAAGCTGACTGTGTTGTTATGCCGAGCTATCATGAGGGTATGAGCAATGTTAATCTTGAAGCCTCCGCTACCGGCAGACCTGTTATCACTACCGATATTCCAGGTTGCAGGGAATCTGTTGAAAACTTAAAAACAGGTTGGCTCTGCGAACCGAAAAATTCTGACAACTTATATGAAAAGATGAAGGCTTTTTTGCATACAGAAAACTCTGTTCGTGAACAAATGGGCAAAACTGCCCGTAAAAAAATGGAAAATGAGTTTGATAAAAAGATTGTTGTAGAGCAGACAATAACAGCATTGGGCTTGAAGTGATAATCGTATATCGAGAGGATTATTATGATAAGAGTATTACAAATAGTTACATATATGGGCAGAGGCGGACTCGAAACTATGATAATGAATTATTATAGAAATATCGACCGCAATAAAGTACAATTTGATTTTCTGGTTCATCGTCAAGAGGAGGCAGATTATGATAAAGAAATACTTTCATTGGGCGGTAATATTTATCATATGCCAATGTTAAATCCTTTTTCAAAATCTTATTTTAATGCTTTGGATTCATTTTTTAAAGAACATAAATATGATATTGTACATTGTCATTTAGATTGTATGAGTGCATACCCTTTAAAAATAGCCAAAAAAAATGGTGTAAGAGTTAGGATTGCGCATTCACATTCAAAAAGTCAAGACAAAAATATTAAGTATCCTATTAAATTATATTCCAAAAGATTGATACCTCAATATGCTACTCATTTGTTTTCTTGCGGAAAGGAAGCGGGTGATTGGATGTTTTGCGGTCATGAATATACTATCATAAACAATGCAATTGATGCACAAAAATATCTTTTTAATAGAGATGTTGCTAAAAAAGTAAGAACTGAATTAAATATTAATAACGATGCTCTCGTTGTGGGTCATGTGGGGCGATTTAATCCGCCTAAGAATCATGATTTCATTATAGATGTCTTTAATAAGATTTATCAAAAAAATAATACAGCAAAATTGATTCTCGTTGGCGTGGGTAATGGTCAACAGAATATTATAGATAAGGTTAAAAATCTTGCATTATCTGATAGTGTTTTATTTTTAGGTAACCGAACCGATGTAAATAAAATTTTACAGGCTATGGATGTATTTCTTTTTCCGTCACTTTATGAGGGTTTGCCGCTTTCTATAATTGAAGCTCAAGCTGCCGGATTACCATGCGTTATATCTGATAATGTTCCGCCAGAGTGTATAAAAACAGATAGAGTTTTTCATTATAGTTTAGAAAAACCTTTAGATTTTTGGGCGAATAAAATAATAGAGGCTGCAAAAATTGAGAAAAAAGACACATATGATGAAATTGTATCTTCCGGATTTGATATTAAAAATAATGCAAATAAACTGCAAAACTTTTACACTTCGTTTTGTTATGGAGAATGAAAATGGCAACTTTAACTGTATTTACACCATTATATAATAGAATAAATACTTTAAAAAGAACTTATGAAAGTTTAAAAAGACAAACATCCAAGGATTTTGTTTGGCTGATTATTGATGACGGTTCTACTGATAATCCATATGAGATTATAAAGGAATGGATTAAAATTAATAATGGCTTTGAAATAAAGTATGTTTACAAAGAAAATGGCGGAATGCATACAGCGCATAATACGGCTTACGAAAATATTGATACGGAGCTTAATGTTTGTGTAGATTCGGATGATTATATGCCGGATAATGCGGTGCAATTGATTATTGATTGTTGGAATAAAAACAAAAATAAAGGTTATGCCGGTATCATTGCACTCGATTTTGCCGATTCAACAAAAAAAGTAATTGGCAAAGAATTGCCAACTGACAAAGAAAGCACAACCCTTATGGGATATTATAATAACGGTGGCTTTGGTGACAAAAAGTTGATTTACAGAACCGATATAATCAAGGCTACTCCGCCTTATCCTGTTTTTGACAATGAAAAATATGTTGCTCTTGCTTATAAGTATCATTTAATAGATGAAAAATACGAATTGAAAATACTCAACGAATGTGTTTGTATTGTCGATTATCAGATGGACGGTTCGAGCACAAATATGTATAGACAATATGCTCGCAATCCAAAAGGCTTTGCGTTTTGGAGAAAGGAGCAGATGAAACATAGTATAAATATTAAGCAAAAATTCAAAGCCTGTATACACTATGTTTCAAGTTCATTGATTGCTAAAAACAAGCATTTTGTTAAGGAATCGCCTGAAAAGTTTTTAACGGTATTAAGCATTCCTATTGGGTATATTTTAAAGGTAATTGTTATGAAAAAATCAAAATCTTCTTATATGAAGGTTGAAGGGATTTAGTGAATGAATGTTTTTGTATATACAACAATATTAGTTTTAGTATTGTTCTATATTGGCAGAAAGCCACTTGATAAAAATACGACAATTGAAACAGAATTAACAAAAGTCAGAGATACTAATTTTTTGTTTTTCTTTTTGGGTACTCTTTTATTAGCATATGTTTCCGGTCAAAGATTTGAGTTTGGTGATACTGTAGCATATTTAGATTATTTCAATAAAGCTATGCCGATTGATGAGTGCATATCTTCTTTTTCAATTGGAAACGAATGGTTGTTTCAATTTTATATGTCGTTCATACATACTTATATTTCTACTGACCCGAGAGTTTTTCTCGAAATAACTTCATTTATTACTATTTTCCCGTTAATGTATTTTTTGTATAATTACAGCGGTGACTTAAAATACGCATTTTATTTATTTGTAACTGCCGGGTGTTGGGATCATTCTTTAAACGGTATGCGTCAGTATTTAGCTACGGCACTCATTGTAGCTGCTTTTCCTTTGCTTGCAAAAAGAAAATGGTATTTGTTTTTACCGATTGTATTTATTGTTGCACAAATACACACTTCTGCATATGTTTTATTATTTTTGTATTTTATAGCAAATACGGAAGCATGTGGAAAGATGACAAAATTTATATTGGTTGTCGGTGTTTTAGTAGTAATAACTTCTCCTTTTACGGCGGGATTTGTCGATAATGTTTTATCAGGTTCTGATTACGGTGAAAGATATGCCGGACAAGAATGGAATTACAGCATAAATTTAGTTAGAGTGTTAGTAAGTGCCGTTCCTATTATACTTGCGTTTATTAACAGGGATTTGATGAAAAACAAATACAAATATTACAATATAGTTTTTAATATGGCGTTGTTTTTCACTGTATTTACAATGGCAGGTGTTTTCTCTGCAGTATATGCAAGATTTAATTTATACTTTGAAGTTTTTTCAGTTTTACTTTTAGTATGGAATGTAAATGAAATGGTAAAAGAGCCAAAATATTCTTGGATAAAGAATGCAGCGCGTATATGTTATGCATTGTATTTTGTTTATCAGATGATTTTTACTTATGGATTAAGTTGGCATGAAGATTATTTGTTCTTTACTAATAATTATAATCAAGTATCATGGATATAGAAAGTATTTAGAGGTGAAATCATGAATAATATTTTTAGGTTTGATTATTATAGAATGACCGGTGATGTATATTCATTTTCTTTAAAAACAAAGTTAAAGCTATTATTATTTCATCAGCTAAAATTTGTGTATTTGTGGAGAAAGGTTAGTGAAAAAGGAAGCCCTATTAATAGAGTAAGACTTTATAGATTAACTAAAAAATACGGTTTAGAAATATCTTCGTTAGCCACAATAGGAAAAGGGTTATATTTGGGTCACCCTTATAATATTACTGTGGCAGCTGGCGTTGTAATTGGTGATAATGTTAATTTGCATAAAGGCTGCACAATAGGGAGAGAGAATAGAGGTAAAAGAGAAGGTGTGCCTAAAATTGGCAGCATGGTTTCTATTGGAATTAATTCGACTATTGTGGGAAATATCAACATAGGAAATGATGTGATGATAGCGCCTAATAGTTTTATAAATTTTGATATTCCTGACCATTCGGTTGTTATTGGTAATCCGGCAAGAATTTATCCCAAGGAATATGCAACTAGAAATTATGTCAACTTTTTAGTTTAATATTTTTAAATTTACGGAGAGTAAAATGATACCTAAAATTATACATTATTGCTGGTTTGGAAGAGATGAAAAACCGGCAATGGTAAACAAATGCATCGAAAGCTGGAAAAAATATTGTCCTGACTATAAGATTATAGAATGGAATGAAGATAATTTTGATGTTTATCAAAATCCATATACTAAGTATTGCTACGATAATAAAAAATATGCATTTTTGAGCGATTATGTAAGATTATTGGTAGTGTATCATGAAGGCGGAATTTATTATGATACTGATGTTGAACTAATTAAACCTATTGATAGTTTATTAAATAACAAGGCTTTTGTTGGTTTTGAGATTAATGAATTCGTTAATACAGGTATTGGCTTTGGCGCAGAAAAAAATAATTCAGCTATAAAATTGATGATAAATGAATACGATAAGCTTTTAGACGGAGAAAATGGTACTGTTGGTTGTCCAATTTTGAATACTGAGGCAATTAAAAAAATTGGACTAAAACTTAATGGTGAAACTCAATATTTAGGCGAAATAACTGTTTATTCTTCGGATTATTTTAATCCGTATGATGCTCCCACAGGAGTATTGTCAAAAACATGTAACACCTACTCAATTCACTGGTTTTCGGCTTCTTGGATGAGTAAAGGAAAAAGATTAAGATGCGCTGTTATGAAGCCTATACATAGATTGTTATCAAGGAAAAAATAAAAATGAAACCATATATCAGATTTATTGTTAATAAGATAAGATTTTCTTTCATAAAGCTATTCAAATGTCATGATTTAAAAACTAAGGGATTACAATTATTCTCTTTAAATTCAAAATTTATAATTGATAAAAATTCCTCTGTTTCTTTAGGTGACAGAATTATTAATGACGGAAGATTTACGGCTATTGTCGATGATAATGCAGAACTGTATATTGGTAACAATGTCTATTTTAATGAAGGAAATATGATTAGTGCAAAATCGTTTGTGAAAATCGGTGAAGGCTGTCAGTTTGGTCCGAATGTAAAAATTTTTGATAATAATCATAACTTCAATGCCATAGAAGGTGTTTTGTTAACCCATAATTCATCTCCTATTGAAATAGGCAAGAATTGTTGGATCGGAACTAACTGTGTTATATTAAAAGGCACTCGCATTGGAGATAATTGTGTTATTGCAGCTGGTTGCATAATAAAAGGAACAATTCCTGACAGTTCAATAGTTTCTTCAAATGTTAGTTTAAACATAAAACCTATTGAGGATAGAAAATGAAGAAAAAAATATTGTTTATAATGCCTTCTATGTTTATAGGTGGGGCAGAAAGAAGTCTTTTGGGACTACTTGATTCAATTGATTATAGTTTATATGATGTAGATTTATTTCTGTATAGACATGAAGGAGAATTTTTAAAATATATAAATTACAATGTAAATATTATACCAAATATAAAGAAATATAATACGTTTGATGTTTCAATTAAAAAATTATTACCCGGCAGATTGTTTTTATTTGGCGTTTCAAGAATTTTTGGTAAAATAGCTTTGAAATTCCATTGTATGTTTTCTAAGGAACATGAAGGTGTTTGGATGAATATGCAGTATCTTTCCAAATATCTACAATGGCTGTTACCTGAAATTTACGGCAACTATGATTGCGCAGTGTCATTCTTAGGTATTCCTGATGTTTTGGTTAATAAAGTTGATTCACGCATTAAAATTTCTTGGAATCATACTGATTATACCGTTATTAATCCTTGCAGGAAATATGATTTAAAAGTTTATTCAAAAATTGATTATATTTCAAGTGTTTCGGATGTATGCACAAAGCAATTTCTGCAGGTTTATCCCGATTTAAAGAATAAAGCAATTACATTGGAAAATATACTCAGTAAAAAGTTCTTAACCGAGCAAGCTGATGAAGATGTAAATGATTTTGAGTACAGTGGAATTAAACTTCTGTCAGTAGGTAGATTTTGTGAAGCTAAAAATTTTGATAATATCCCTGCAATATGTAAACTTATACGAGAAAAAGGGTTAAATATAAAATGGTATTTAATTGGTTATGGCACAGATGAGAAAATTATCAGAAGTAAAATAAAAGAATTTGATATGGAAGATAATGTTATTATTCTTGGCAAAAAAATAAATCCATATCCATACATAAAAAATTGTGATTTATATGTACAGCCGTCAAGATATGAGGGAAAAGCTGTAACCGTTCGTGAAGCTCAAATGCTTTGCAAACCGGTTGTTATTACAAAATTCGCTACATCATCAAGTCAATTGAAAGACGGTTATGATGGTATTATAGTTCCTATGGATAATCAAGGATGTGCAGATGGCATAGCAAAGTTATTAAATAATAAAGTACTTATGCAACAGCTTTCTGAAAATTGTGCTGTCAGTGATTATTCAAATTCTCAGGAAATAAATAAATTATACGATATTATAGAAAATGGTTAAATTACTAATGTTAGGAATTTTTTATGAATAAGATTAAGGTTAGTGTTGTAGTTCCCGTATATAAAGTTGAAAAATATTTAAAAAGATGTGTAGATTCTATTTTAAATCAAACTCTAAATGAAATAGAAATAATTTTAGTGGATGATGGTTCTCCAGATAAATGTGGTGAAATTTGCGATTCTTTTGAAGAAATTGATAACAGAATTAAAGTTGTACATAAATCTAATGGTGGATTAAGTAGTGCCAGAAATGCTGGAATCAATGTTGCTTCAGGTGAATATATTGGTTTTGTCGATTCTGATGATGACATAGATATTAATATGTATGAAAAAATGTATAGCGCTGCACTAAAACACAAAGTTGACTTTGTTATGTGCGACTATCAACGAATCTTAGAAAATAATAACATCTTTAACAAATCGCTTAGTATTGATTCCGGTTTTTATGATAAAGAAAAAATCAGAAGCGATATTTTTCCTGCATTAATTATGGGAAGTAATATTGACTATGGACCATTACTTTCGGTTTGCCTTTGCCTATATAAGCGTCAGTTTTTAGCTGATAATTCTATTACTTTCGCAAATGATGTAAAATGGTCAGAAGATAATTTGTTTAGTGCTATTGTCGGATATAAATGTAATAGCTTTTATTATTTAAAAACTGAATATTTATATCATTATTATTCCAATCCGGGAACTATCACAACTTCATATAGAGCCGGAGCATGGAATGTTTATTGCAAAATGAATGAGTATTTACACAATTTTTTTGATTTGATTACTGATTATGATTTTTCACAGCAATTGAAAACACATATGTTATATTATGCATGTAATTGTTTGGGAATGGCCTCAAAGCTGCCTGAAGAAAAAGCACTGCAAGAAATGAATATTGTTTTAAAATCCAAAGAGTTGAAAAAAGCTTTTGAAAATTTACATTTATCAAATGTTTCAGCAAAACTTAGACTTCAACTCTTTCTAATGAAACATAGAAAGGCTAAAGTGCTATATAAAATATATAACAAGTAAAAGGACGAAAAAATGGCTGCAGTTTCAATTATTATGCCTGTATATAATAAAGAGAAATATATAGAAAGGGCTATACAATCAATTGTTAATCAAACTTTTAAGGATTGGGAATTAATAATTGTAGATGACGGTTCAATAGATAAGTCGCTTAGCTTATGTAAAAAGTATGAAAATGAAAAAATAAAAGTTATAAGTATTGAAAATAACGGTGTTTCTAATGCAAGAAACATTGGTTTGAATATGTCTTGTGGCGATTTTGTAACTTTTATTGATGCTGATGATTATGTAGCAAGTGATTATTTGGAAAATTTGTATCAGCCACAGTATGATTTTATAATTTCAGGTTTATCAAAAGTAAGTAAGAACAGTGAACTGATAGATACAATTAAACCTCTTAACAATGGTGTAATCAAAATAGATGATATATGTAAAAATTTTTATAAAGAACAGATGGACACCGGTATTTATGGATTTGTGGCAGGTAAATGTATTAGAAAAAGTATTATAACTGATAATAGTATTTCATTTGACAAAAGTATAAACTTAGCAGAGGATTATGATTTTTTCCTTAAAATTTATAATAAATTAGATAGTATACTATTTTTAGATTATTCCGGATATTTTTATTTAATCGGTACAGACAATTCCGCCATTGGTATGTCTGATAAAAAAATTGATTTTATAAAGCAAATTGAAATACAAAATAAAACAAGAACTTTTTTGGAAAATCACAACTCTTTTGGAGAAAATGAAAAAAATCTATATATGAAAAGAGTTGCCGGATACGTATACACAATATTAATTAATTGTAACTGTAATTCATATAAATCATATTTATCTGATTATAAACGATTAAAAAATACTATCCAAAGAGTTAATCCCAAAGAAGTAAATTCAATATTAATAAAAGTTATTTTATGTTTATATAATAAAAACAAATATAGTCTTATTTTTATCTTATTAAAAATAAGAAGAAAACTGGGTAGGTAATATGAAAGTAGTAATGTATGTTCATGGTGGAAGTGAAAACCACGGCTGTGAAGCTATAATAAGATCAACTGCAAGGTTACTTGAATTAGATTCAAAGCAGTCTGTACTTTTATCGTATAATCAATCTGAAGATTTGCATTATGGCTTAGATTCGGTTGTAAGTATTAATCAAGAAATAAATGCTATTAATAAAAAATCGTTTGATTTTATTAAGGCATATTTTATGCAGAAGTTTTTTAACAAGCATTATTATGTAGATGCCTTGTTACATAAATTATCAATTAACTCAATTAATAATATGGATTTTGGCTTGTTTGTCGGTGGAGATAATTATTGCTATTCTGATGCTGAAGTTTATCCTGTTGTAAATAAATTAATTAGAAAGAAAGTAAAAAAACTTGTTTTATGGGGTACTTCTGTTGAACCTTCTGTTTTGGAAAAGAGAAGTATAAAAAAAGATATTAAAAAATTTGATTTAATTGTAGCTCGAGAAAGTATAACATACGATGCTTTAAAAAAAGTTAATTCTCATACATTATTATTACCTGATCCTGCTTTTTTTCTTAACATTGAGAGAACGGAATTACCGAAAAATTTTATAAAGGGCAACACAATAGGTATCAATATTAGTCCGATGATTCTTGAATATGAAAAAAATCAAGGTAAAACTATTGAAAATTATGAATATTTAATTAATTATATCATAGAACAAACAGATTATAATATAGCTTTAATTCCGCATGTTGTATGGGATTCAAATGATGATAGAAAAGTCTTGCGTATGTTATGTGATAAAATATCTCGTAAAGATAGAATTTGCATTGTAGATGATCATAATTGTATGCAGCAAAAGTATATTATAAGCCAATGTTCTTACTTTATTGGAGCAAGAACTCATGCGACAATTGCTGCGTATTCCACCTGTGTTCCAACATTAGTAGTTGGATATTCCGTAAAAGCCAAGGGTATTGCAAAGGACTTATTTGGAACATATGAAAACTATGTTATTCCTGTACAAGAACTAAAAGAACAAAGCGATTTACTGAATTCTTTTTTATGGTTGAGAAAAAACAGTGAAAGAATTAAAAATGAGCTAAAAAATAAGACTAAAGAGTATTCCGCCCTAAAAAATGAGTATTTGAAAGGATTAGTTAATGATTAAAGCTGAAAAATCAAATTCACTTATAACTGTAATAATACCTGTTTATAATGTAGAAAATAATATTTCTCATTGCATAGAATCAGTATTGAAACAGACTTATAAAAACCTCGAAATATTAATCATAGATGACGGGTCAACTGATAATAGCTATAACATATGTCAAAAATATGCTGATAAAGACAAGAGAATAAAAGTGATACACCAGACTAATCAAGGTATTGCCTCTGTTCGTAATGCAGGAGTTAAATTAGCTAAGGGTGATTATTTATTTTGGATTGACAGTGATGATTATATAAAAGAAAATATAATAGAAAGATTATATGAAAATTTGGTTGCTTATGATGCAGATATTTCTATATGCGATTTTATAAAAGGCAGTGAAATAAATTATATCTTTCCTGAGGAAAATAATTTCACTGTTGAATGTTTTAGTAACCAGCATGGATTAGAACTAATTTATAAAAATGATCACTATTAATTTATTATGGCTGCATCTTGGGCTAAACTTATAAAAAAAGAGTTATATAATGGTTTATCATATCCTGATGGTAAAATATTTGAAGATATATATAAGTCATCATCTAATTAATATATGTAAGAAAATTGTATTTACAAATGAAGTGATGTACTATTATTATCAGTGGCCAGAAAGCATTCTCGGAAAACAATTCAGTTATGGAGTATGAGCTTAATTCAAATGCTGCTTTTGAATATAAGACAGTTTTAAATAAATTATATTATGGTGAAACATATCCACTGAATCGTAAAAAGCTAATTAAGTAAATACAGAAAAGTGGCAGAAAAACTAATCCATTAAAGATATTTTTTAACTCGGTATTAAGGAGACTGCATAATGAAAGTTAATCAACTTCGTGTGGGTACGTTACTATCGTACGTCAATCTTGCAATAGGTAGTATTATACCTATGATATATACCCCAATTATGTTAAGAATACTTGGTCAAGCTGAGTATGGCTTATACAGTTTGTCAAACTCTATTGTTGGATATTTATCATTATTGAATTTTGGATTTGGCAGTACAATTATTAGATATATATGTAAGTATAGAGCCGAAGGCAAGAAAGAACAAGTAAGAAGCATATTTGGTTTGTTTTTGATAATATATGGGATAGTATCTGCTTTAGTAATTATCGGCGGATTTATATTAATGTTATGTACTGATTCATGCTTTTCTAAGGGACTTACGCAACTGGAAGTAGATAAACTTAAAATATTGATTGTTATGATGGCATTTAACACAGCCATTGCCTTTCCAATTAGTGTTTTTTCATCAATTATTACTGCATATGAAAGATTCATATTTAGAAGAGTTATTGATATTTTTTCTACAGTTTTAGCTCCAGTTGCTAACATTATACTATTATATTGTGGATTTGGCTCAATTGGTATGACATTCTCAGGACTCCTACTTAATTTTATTGCCTGCCCTGTCAATATATACTATTGCTTTAAGGTTTTAAAAATAACACCAAAATTTGTACGATTTGAAAGTGTATTTATTAAAGAACTGCTCGTATTTTCAGTGTACATGTTTATAGGAACTTTGGTAGATATGCTGTTTTGGGCCACAGATAAGGTTATTTTAGGTGCGTTGGTAGGAACTGCAGTTGTTGCAATTTATAATGTTGGCTCGACATTTAATAATATATTGATGCAGTTGTCGCAAGCTGTATCCGGTGTAATTGGTCCTAAAATCAATTCAATGGTTACTTTGGATGGAGAAAATACTCAAGCTTTGTCCGAAGTTTTTATTAGAGTCGGAAGATTACAGTATCTTTTGTTGGCGTTAGTAGTTTCGGGTTTTATAGCTTTAGGTCACCCATTTTTAATTATGTGGGCAGGTGAAAATTATGGAGAATCTTACTATATAGCACTGGTAACAATGATACCTTTGGTAATTCCGTATATTCAAAATACTGGACTAACAATTGTAATAGCTCAAAATAAGCATAAATTTCGTTCTTTGGTTTATTTAGCAATAGCCATATTAAATGTAGTATCCACATATTTTGTAGTACCTTATTTGGGTGGTATCGGAGCTGCATTGTGTTCTTGTGTATCCTATATTTTAGGTCAGGGAATAATAATGAATATATATTATTACAAAGTTACTAAAATCAATATTCCTTTGTTTTGGAAGAATATTTTATGTATGTCATGGATTCCTACACTATTATGTGTAATGACATTTATAGTGTCAAATTTTGTGAATTTTTATTCCTGGAGTGTATTTTTACTTACTGTTTTGATATATGTAGTATTATATTCAGTTGGTAGTTGGTTCTTCTCTATGAATGATTATGAGAGGAATGTTATTCGTGTGCCAATTAGTAACCTACTGAATAAATTAAAAAAGCGAAAGGCGTAATTAAAATGAAAATAACTGTAGCCAGAACAGGATATGTTGGCTTATCTATTGCCACTTTGCTTGCTCAACACAATGAAGTTATTGCTGTTGATATTAGTCCCGAAATAGTTAAACTGATCAATGACAGATTATCTCCGATAAAAGATGAATACATTGAAAAATATTTTAGGGGAGAAAACTTAAATCTATATGCTACCTTAGATTATGAAAATGCATTCTAGGATGCTGATTTTGTTGTAATAGCAACACCAACAAACTACGATTCTAATAAAAACTAGTTTGATACATCGGCTGTTGAAGATGTTATCAAACAAGTAATAAAAATCAAATCTAAAGCTATCATTGATATTAAATCAACTGTACCTGTTGGTTATACTAAATATATAAGAGAAAAGTTAGGCTTTGATAATATAACCCTCATCACGGAAAAATGTGGGATAATCAAAAGTAAATATTGAAAAAGAACATAGGAAGCTCCAAAATTGTAGTTGACAAGACAAACAATGGAATTATAAATTCTGATAAAGTACAGGTTTATACAGGCAGCGGTTCTCTTTTTCCTCATGCATTGGATTTGGAAGTATTTAATAAAGAAGCAATATTAAATTTATGTCCATATGCTGATGATTTATGGCTTACTTTTATGGCTTATAGAAACAAAACAAAAATTTCTTCTTTGAGTAAATGGAGAAGTTTTCCTATTACAATATACAAAAAAGAAATTATTAAAAAAGCAACTTAAATAATAAAGCTATAACCAAAAATGCAACCAAAATCCTCTTTGGTTGCATTTTCATTTGTATTATTAATTCAAGCTATAAAATATTTTAATTTCCTTTCCTACTTAACCTTCCCACAAGCAAGCTGCTGAGGAATGCCGCAAGCAAAATCCATGGGAGAATTCTTGCATCAAAGCAGAGGAGGAGAAGTACGGTTACGGCGAGGGGTTTGCGCATTGTTACTCCAAGGAGTGCGGCGGTGATTACGGCGGCGCAAAATGCGGTGTCAAGTCCCATAAGCAATGCAACGCCAAAGCCGATGCTTATTCCGCAGAAGATGACGGGGAAGAAGTGACCGCCTTTCCAGCCTGACTTTATGCAAACATTTGTAAGAACAAGTTTTAAAAGTCCCGAAAAAATCAGTACCCAAGGCGCAAATTCGCCGATATTCTTGCTTACCTCGCTTATGCTCTCTTCACCTGAGAACATTACAAGCGGCAGATATGTGCCACAAATACCGAGAACTAATCCGCCGAGTGTGGTGCTCGCAATAATTTCAAAACTGCTCTGAATTTTACCGAAAAATTTTGTGAGCAGTTTTTCTGATATTATAAATAAAAGTCCTGCCAATGTGCCGAGCAGGGCGAGTGGAATACCCCATAATCGCTCGGTATTTGTAATGTTGTATTCGCCTATTCTCGGCAATCCCATGCTGCCGCCAAAGGTTTGATTGAGCAGAAATATTGTGCCCGTTGCAAACAACACCGCTACTACATTTGAAATCAGTTTGTTTGTGCGAATATCGGTTGCTGTGTCCTCGGTGTCAAGCTGTTCCTCGTTTGTGGCGGCAAGACCGAAAAGCGGAGCGTAGAAAATCGCCGTCAGAGTTGCGCTGACGCCCGTTTGCATAAGTTCGGGAATTTTGCTCTTTGCGTTTTTCATATGACTGCCTGCCCAATAGCAAAGTCCCACGATTACGCCTGTAAGTCCTGCCTCTGGGCCGATACTTCCGCCAAAAAGCAGGGGGATAAGCGCTGAAACGCAGAGCAATAGCACCTTGTTGTACGGATAAAATTTATCTCGCTTAACCTTTTTCATCACTTCGTCAAGCTCATCGGGTACAGCCTTTGTAATCTTCTGATAAACTCCAAGCAAAACACCACCGATTGTACACACCAAAATCGGATAGTAGGTGAAATTAAAATAAGACGGTACAGTGTTCCAAATCAAGCCAATGCCAAAGCTCATAAGCCTAAGAAATAGCCAAACTATGCAGGCGATTACCGCACCGCTGAATCCGCAGAAAAGATAGTAGATAAGATTATTTGCAAGCGTATTTTTTTTCATATAATATTCTCCCTTTTGCAATCAGCTCTTTTTTGCAGTGTTGTAAGTGGCTATTGCGTCTATGTTGTCGAGTATAAATTGCTGAGCGTTGCTGTTGTATAGCACCACCTTGTATGTGCCGTACATACCCAACCGCTCTTGAGTTAATATGCCGAGCTGAGTGCCCTTTTCAGTCGGGAACTTATGATTTTTCCCTTTTTCGTCAGTAATGTATTCGAGAAAATCTATCTCAATTAGCCAATTTGTAATGCTTGTGGTTTTTAAGCCTTTCATTTCATCGGCATCTATCAAAGCGTTAATGTTCTTTGTGATTTCCGTAACGGTAATCGGCTCGCTTGTAAAGGGATAGCCTGCTAATTGCTGAGCGGTAATTGAAAACGGCGCTTTACTGCTTTTCTTTTTAGGAGAACCGGTATTGCCCTCAATAACATTTCTCAAAACATCGGAGATGTAAAACAAGCATCTTGATATGTGTATATTATTTATGGTGTCGCTTTCGGGCACAATTTCATTTGTAACGGGATTGATTCCGTTTGCGAGTTTGTCTAAATATGATTTTGCTTTCAACAGCTTTTGATTATCGTTCAAGTTTATCACCTACAATGATATGTTTAATAAATTATACCATATTCCACAATAATAATGCAATTATTTCAGAAAAATTATGTTAAAAATTTGGACAATATGTTATAATATAAGTGATTTTGCGGTAGGAGGGTTGATTATGGCATTCAGCGAGCTTATTAAGAATTTTTCAAAAATCAGAGAATATATGAGCCAATTCTTTGTTTATGGCTTTAAAAGCAGGAGTGAATACGACCAAAAGAGTGCAAGAAGTTACGATAACGAGAAACGAAGAATTGAAAGCTGGCTCGGAGATTATATGTGTTTTCGCCAAGGCGCTGACGGGAAAAATGTTTTTATTGCGCTTGACAGCAGAAACATTCCCGCAAATCCGCTCTATAAGGCATTTAAGGCAAAGAGTTTTACCGCAAACGATATAAATCTGCATTTTTTAATTCTTGATATTTTAACCGAAAATTCTGAACTTTCCGCAAGTGAAATTACCGACAGACTCTCAGCAGATTACTTCACCCACTTTGAAAACGCCAAAGAACCCGATGTGTCTACCGTACGAAAAAAGCTGAGGGAGTACGAAAAGCTCGGTATTCTTACGGCTAAAAAGCAGGGCAATCAATTACTTTACAGCAAGAGCAATAGTGACATTGAGCTTGAGAGCTTCAAAGACGCCATTCAGTTTTACTCTGAAATTTCACCTATGGGCGTTGTCGGCTCATATTTGCTTGACAGATTTGAGAGTACAGACACGATATTTTATTTTAAGCACCACTATATTTTGCATATTCTCGAAAGCGAGGTATTGTATCTGATTTTGCAGGCAATAGGAGAGCAAAGGCAGATTACCGTTGAGAATTTTTCAACAAGAACCCAAAACAAAACCGAGCATATGGTAGTGCCTTTTAAAATTCGTGTTAGCGTTACGAGTGGGCGGAGATATCTGGTGTGCTATCATATCCGTTTCAAAAAGATGATGACTTTTCGACTTGATTCTATAAAAAGCGTTAAGTTAGGCGAGGTGTTCGATGATTATAATTACTTTAAAGAAAAATCAGTGCAGTTTTCCAATCATTTGTGGGGTGTATCCTCAAACGATAACCGAAGTACCGAGCATATTGAAATGGTAATATATGTTGCAAATAACGAAAAATACATAATTGACAGACTTTACAGAGAAAAACGCAGCGGTACTGTTGCAAGGCTTGACAGCAACCATTACAAATTTACCGCAGATGTTTACGATGTAATGGAGATGACGCCTTGGATACGCAGCTTTTACGGCAGAATTGTCAGTCTTGAAAGCTCAAACAAAGAATTAAAAAACAAAATTATTGATGATGTAAACGATATGGTAAGGCTATACGGAGGTGACGAAAATGCTCTTTAGCGAGATTTACGGCAGTTATTACAATGCAGTTTCAAAACTGATAGCCAGCGCAGTTGACGGCGATTTAACCGAAAAGAAGATGTATGAAATTGTAGACAAATACGCTTTTGCCGAAAGCGGTGTAAGTATTCCGACTGCCATTAAGAGCGGCGAGTGGAATTTGATTACCGAGGATATGAAAACGCCAATCAAAAATAAACCGAGTATGCCTATTACCCTGCTTGAAAAAAGGTGGCTTAAATCCTTGCTTGATGATCCGAGGGTTAAGCTGTTTGATATAAACGCAAATGCGCTTATAGGTATTGAGCCGCTGTATAGCAGTGATATGTTCGATTATTACGATAGATTTGCTGACGGTGACGATTACGAAAATCCTGAGTATATCAAGATTTTCAGGCTTATTTTGACGGCAATTCGCAAAAAGCATAAGCTGCTTATCCGATTTACTTCTCATAAAGACTTTCAGTATTCGATTAAAGTAATTCCTCATAGACTTGAATATTCCGAAAAGGACGATAAATTCAGATTGATTTGTGTAAATTCGCACCACACCTACACTGTCAACCTGTCGAGGATAACATCCTGCAAGCTGCTTGAAAAATATAAGCCATTTGAGGATAAAAAAGAAAGATGTGCTACCGGTAAACTTGTACTTGAACTTACTGATGAGAAAAACGCACTCGAAAGGGTAATGCACGAATTTTCTTATCTAAAAAAAGGAACCGAAAGGCTAAGCGATAATAAATACAGAATCATTCTTGAATACGACAAGGGCGATGGAACGGAAATTCTAATTCGTGTGCTTTCTTTTGGCACAAGGGTAAAGGTGATTTCGCCCCAAAGCCTAATAAATGAGCTGAAAAACAGAATAAACAAGCAAAAAAGTTGCGGACTATTTTAAGTTCGCAACTTTTTTTCCACGATTTTCTAAATTCCGTTTGATATAATAACAGCATAAAAGCTCACACAGCAATTACAGAGAAAATTTATATCACAACATTTAATATGTTATAAAAAGAGCTTTGTTAAAGGTACAGTCAGCAATATTTTATAGCTTTGTCAACTTAGTTTTGAATTATCGTACCTTGTATTTTATTTTAAGGAGGGGTTTTCATGTTGAAATACCTAAAAGCTGAAACTAACAAAACATTTACAGAAAACGGAGCAGTTGCCTTTAAGACAACAAATTCCGCCTGTCTTGATTTATTTTCAACAATAGGGGCTATGCGCAACAGCAGAGAAGACTCTGTTTTAAACAGTTTTTACTGCGCATACAGTGAAAACCCCGACTTAGCAATGAAAATACTTTTCTTTGCAAGAGATATTCGTGGAGGACTCGGCGAAAGAAAAGTATTCCGCCTTATTATTAATGACCTTGCAAAAAGGGGAAAAAGCTCGGTTTTAAAAAATCTGAAATATATCGCAGAGTATGGCAGATTTGACGACCTGCTTGTATTGCTTAATACAGATTGCGAGTGCGAGGCGGTTGAACTTATTAAAGCTCAGCTTGAAACCGATATAAAAAATATGAATAGCGGTAATCAGATTTCTCTGCTTGCAAAGTGGATGCCGTCGATTAATGCGAGCAGTAAATCTGCTGTTGCCAATGCCAAAAAATTGGCAAATGCTTTAGGCTATACAAAGGAGAAATACAGAAAAACGCTCAGTGCGTTGCGTGCACATCTAAAAATAGCAGAGAATAATCTGAGAACAGAGGACTTTACTTTTGATTACGAAAAATTGCCCTCAAAGGCGCTTTTTAAATACAGATTTGTATTTATGAGAAAAGACCGAGAAAGATACGAGGATTTTATAAATCGTGCAGAAAGCGGAGAGGGAAAGCTGAACGCAAGCACACTTATGCCGTATGAATTATTAGAGCCTTATATCGGCACTTTGTATAATTCATTGGGAAGAAACGACTTGCCATTGAGTATTTCCGAAACTGAGCAGGCGGCACTCAATGCTACATGGAAATCATTGCCTGATTTTTGCAATGGCGAGAACGCACTTGCAGTAGTGGATACATCAGGCTCAATGTATTGTTATAATAATCCGAGTCCTGCCTCGGTAGCGTTGTCCCTTGGAATTTATTTTGCCGAACATAGCAAGGGAGTATTTAAAAATCATTTCATAGAATTTTCGAAAAATCCACAGCTTATTGAAATAAAAGGAAATACCTTTATAGAAAAGCTGAGATATATACTAAGGTTTTACACAGTTGCAAACACAGACATAGAAAAGGTGTTTGAACTGATACTTAATACAGCTGTAAAATACAATGTTCCACAAAGCGAGCTGCCGTCAAAGCTGTATATAATATCGGATATGGAATTTGATTACTGCGTAAATAACAGAGAAAAAACTAATTTTGAAAATGCAAAGCAAATGTTTGAAGAAAAAGGATATGCTTTGCCAAAGGTGGTTTTTTGGAATGTGGCGAGCAGAAACCTGCATCAGCCTGTTACCATGAACGAGCAGGGCGTTGCTTTGGTATCGGGGTGCAGTCCAAGACTATTTTCAATGGTGACAAGCGATGACATTAATCCGTATAAGTATATGCTCGAAGTAATAGAGAGCGAGAGATATAAAAACATAGCAGCATAATTAGGTGATAATATGAAAGAAATAACGGGCAAATACAGCACAGCAAAAATATTTACAGATAACGCCGAGCAGGTGGCGCTCGACCAAATACAGCAGCTTTGCGACCAGCCTTTTGTAAAGGGATGTAAAATACGCATAATGCCCGATGTGCACACAGGAGCAGGCTGCGTAATCGGCTTTACGGCTGATTTAGGCGAAATGGTAATACCGAATATTGTCGGTGTTGACATAGGCTGCGGTATGATTACCGTTGAGTTGGGAAAGGTTGACATTGACTTTGAAAAGCTCGATAATACAATAAGAGAATATGTGCCGAACGGCAAACAAACGCACGAGGGCAGAATAGCAAGATTTGCAAAGCTGCAGAATCTGAATTGTTACAGAAGTCTTAAAGATACAAAGCGAATTGAGCGCAGCATAGGCACTCTTGGCGGCGGCAACCATTTTATAGAAATAGATGTTGACGATGAAAACAACAAGTACCTTGTAATTCATACGGGCAGCCGCAACCTCGGCAAGCAGGTGGCAGAGATTTATCAGAAAATGGCATATGATATTCAGCGTGGTATGGATAAGCTGTTTGAGGCGCAAAAGGAATTGATTGAGAGGTACAAGGCAGAGGGCAGAAAAAAGGAAATTCAAAGCGAAATTAAAAAGCTGAAAAAAGAATTTGAGCTTAAAGAAACCGATATTCCGTATGACCTTTGCTATCTTACGGGCGAGTACAGGGAGCAGTATCTTTTCGATATGAAAATCTGTCAGGAATTTGCTTGGCTCAACAGAGAGATGATAGCCGATATTATTCTTAAAAGAATGTTTGACAAGGAGCTTGCGGACTTTGAGCATTTTCAGACAGTTCACAATTATATTGACCACGAAAGCAATATAGTTCGCAAAGGCTCGGTGTCGGCTCAAAAGGGTGAAAAGCTGATTATTCCTATAAATATGCGTGACGGCAGCTTGATTTGCATAGGCAAGGGCAATGAGGATTGGAACTGTTCCGCACCGCATGGCGCAGGCAGAGTATTGAGCCGCTCAGCCGCAAATGAAACCCTTTCACTTGATGAATTTAAAAGGGAAATGCAGGGCATTTACTCAACAAGTGTATCAGAGCACACTCTCGACGAATCGCCCATGGCGTACAAAACAAAGGATGAAATCGTAAAAAATATTTCTCCTACCGCCGAGATTATCAATCAGATAAAACCGATATACAATTTTAAATCTTCGACATAGGAAAACGGTTGCCGTTAATTTGGCAACCGTTTTCTGTTATTTTTTCTTGATGCAATTCTTAAAGCATTTTTTATCAAACGCAGGGTTGAATGCGTAGAAATTCTTTTCATCGAGCTTGTCGGTCATAAGCCGTAGGTTTTCGCCAAATCTTTGGTAATGCACAATCTCTCGCTCACGCAAAAATCTGATTGGGTCTTTTACATCGTAGTCATCGCACAATCGCAAAATATTATCATAAGTCGTCCTTGCTTTTTGTTCGGCTGCCATATTCTCATGGAGGTCAGTTATTGTGTCACCCTTAACCTGCATAGATGCGGCTGTGTAAGGCACACCTGCCGCCGCCTGCGGATATACTCCCGTTGTGTGGTCAACAAAATAATCCTCAAACCCCTGCTTTTTTATCTCATCTTCCGTCAGGTCTTTTGTAAGCTGATAAACAATAGCGCCAATCATTTCAAGGTGGTTCAGCTCTTCTGTGCCAATGTCAGTAAGCGTTGCTTTTAGCTCTGGCAGCGGCATAGTAAACCGCTGGCTCAAATACCTCAAAGACGCCCCCAACTCCCCATCGGGTCCACCATACTGGCTTATTATAATTTTTGCGAGCTTTGCGTTTGTTTGTTTTATATTTACGGGGTATTGCAGCTTTTTTTCGTATACAAACATTACAAATCCTCCTCGTTATCCCAAGGCCATGGATTTTTTACCCACTGCCATTTATTTGCAGAGTTTGACTCCTTGCGCAAAGGGCCGTATTTTTCTTCGTATTCCTCAACAAGCGGCAGCAGCTTTTCTTTACATTCCTTAATTTGCGAGAGTACCTGCTGGTCGTAAGGGTGGGTGTCAAGAAAAATCTGTAAATCCAAAATTGAAAATTGATATGTCGATATTTTCTTTAAAAGAATTTCCCTCTCAGTCATTTTTACCACCGCCGCATTTCTTGCCATAGAATGGCTTGTTTAATTCAGGAAAGATAGTGCCCGAATCAAGCGCCTGAACAGGTGAGTAGGTCTTTGGATTGCTCTCCTGAAACGGCACGAATGCCATAGCAGGCGGTGTCTTTTCGGGAAACTTAGGTGTGGTGTATCTTGAAATCATTGTATTGATAATATCCATAATATTCTCCTTTCCGAGCTTGTTTACTCAGTAACATATTATGCAGTCATACAAAATCAGTACCAAATTTCCCTGTCGCCTTGAATTATTGCCGAATTTTTGATAAAGTATATATGGATAGATAAAGAAAGGAAGATTTTATGAGTTGCGTTTATTTTGTCAGGCATGGCGAAACCGTCTGGAATGTTGAGAATAAAATTTGCGGTGCTACGGATATTGATTTAACGGATAAGGGTCACGAGCAGGCTGTGGAAACGGGCAAAAGAATATTGGCGGAAAATATTAAGGCAGATAAAATTCTTTACTCGCCGCTTGTGAGAGCCAAAAAGACGGCACTGCATATATCTGAAATTACAGGTATTCCTGCTTTTGAAGAACCAAGGCTTAAGGAACAGAATTTCGGCAGATTTGAGGGCACACCACGAGATGGCGAAGAATTCAGAGTTGCCAAAGGCGAGTTCATTTGCCGATACAGCGGCGGCGAATCTATGCTGCACCTCGCGCAGAGAATTTACAATTTGCTTGACGATGTTAAGGCAAGCGGAGAAACTTGCATTTTAGTGGCGCACAACGGAATTGCAAGGGTGGTTAATTCTTATTTTAATGAAATGACCAATGACGAATACGCAAATTTCGGAGTGAAAAATTGCGCCGTTTTAAAATATGAGTTTGACTGATTATCGGGGGAAGCTTTATTTTGGAGAGGGTTAGGCAAAAGGAAATTGATTTTGGCAGGGATAAAATTCTCGGCATATTGCTAAGGCTTGCACCTCCTGTTATGCTCGCTCAGCTTATTCAGGCGCTTTATAATATAATCGACAGCTTTTTCATTGGCAATTACTCCGAATCGTGTTTGACGGCATTGTCAATTATTTATCCGATTCAGCTGTTGATGATTGCGCTTGCGGTTGGTACGGGTGTCGGTATAAACACGCTTATGGCGCATTTTCTCGGTGTTGACAATAAGCACAAAAGCGATGAAACTGCAGGTGTAGGCAACTTTCTTGCCTTTGCAATGTGGTTTATATTTGCACTCGTGTGTTGGTATATAATGCCGTTCTATGCGAGCATTTCAACCGATTCGCAGGAGATTATAGACGAAGTAATTGTGTATGGCAGAATAGTCTGCGTGTTCAGCTTTGGATTGTTTTTTGAGAGCATATGGACAAAGGTAATGCAGGCAACGGGCAATATGAAAATACCGATGATTGCTCAGATTGTGGGCGCTGTGGTGAATATTGCACTCGATCCTCTGCTTATATTCGGTATGGGATTTTTCCCTGAAATGGGCATTGCAGGCGCTGCCACTGCAACGGTGGTAGGGCAAATTGCGGCGGCATTAATCGTAATGAAAAACGGCTGTAAGCGTTCGCCAAAATTTTCAGCATATAAGGAATACATAAGACGAATTTATCATTTAGGCTTTCCGAATATTCTTATGCAGTCGGCATACACATTGTATATATTCGGCTTAAACCTTATATTAAAGGGATTTTCAGACCAAGCGGTTACGGCACTCGGACTTTACTACAAGTGGCAGACGATATTTTTTATACCGCTCGGAGCAATGCAGACCTGCATTGTGCCTGTTATCAGCTTTAATTACAGTGCAGGAAATAGAGAAAGGTGCGGCAAAACTCTGAAAGATGCCGTCTTGCTCGGAATGGCGCTAATGCTAATCGGTGTGTTGTGCTTTGAAATAATGCCTGCCTCTCTTATGGGCACATTTTCAAAGGACAGCGAAGTAATACGAATCGGTGCATATGCACTCAGAGTGATTGCCTTTTCATTTGTGCCTATGGTGACCTCGCTGATTTTTCCTGTGTTCTTTCAGGCTATCGGCTCGGCGTTTAAAAGTTCGGCTCTTACTGTGCTGAGGACTGTTGTGCTGTTTGTGCCGCTCGGTTGGGTGCTTGCACATTTCGGACTTGATGCCTTTTGGTTCACTTTTCCTATAACCGAGGTTATCACTACAACCGTTGGATTTATTATGTATAAAAAGAGCGGATTTGGCAAAAGACTCGTGCGGCGAGAGCAGTAAATTTCTTACAAATTACACAAATTGTAATTTTGTTGTTATTGACAAATTTCACATTATGTGGTATCATTAAGACAAATATAATCTTACAAGGAGTATGATTTTCTATGAAAAGAATTAAGACTATTGAAACTCGTGACCTTAAGAAAAGCGTAAAGACAGGCGGTTGCGGCGAATGTCAGACATCTTGTCAGTCAGCTTGCAAAACATCTTGCGGCGTTGCTAATCAGCAGTGCGAGAAGTGCCTCAGCGAGAAATAATTTAGCTGTGCAGTTTTGCATTAAAAAGGATTTTCAGCCGTTTCGCCTTTTGGAGAACGGCTTTCCTTTTGTCTATAAATCAGTTTTGGAGAAAATATATGATACACCAGTATAAGTTAAACGGATATAATATTGTGCTCGATGTTTTCAGCGGCAGCGTTCATTGCGTTGATGACCTTGCGTATGATGTTATTGAAATGTACGAAAATTCCGATAAAGAAAATATAATCAAGGCTATGCTTGAAAAGTACAAGGATAACCCTGAGATTACAGCGGATGAAATTTCTGATTGCTATGATGATGTAACAGAATTAAAGGACAGCGGAAAGCTATTTACAACCGATAAATACGCAGACCTTGCCTTTGATTTTAAAAAGAGAAATACGGTTATAAAGGCATTGTGTCTGCATATTGCCCATACCTGTAACCTCAACTGCGAATATTGCTTTGCAAGTCAGGGCAAATACCATGGTGACAGAGCCTTAATGAGCTTTGAAGTGGGTAAGAGAGCCATTGATTTTCTTATTGAAAATTCAGGCAGCAGAGTGAACCTTGAGGTTGACTTTTTCGGCGGCGAACCGCTTATGAACTTTGATGTGGTTAAGCAGATTGTCGCTTACGCAAGAAGTATTGAAAAGGAAAAGAACAAGAATTTCCGTTTTACTCTCACAACAAACGGTATGCTTGTTGACGATGATGTAATCGAGTTTGCCAATAAGGAATGTCACAATGTTGTACTCAGCCTTGACGGCAGAAAAGAGGTGCACGATCACCTCAGAAAGACTGTAAACGGCAAGGGCAGCTACGATATTATCGTACCTAAGTTCCAGAAATTTGTTGAAAAGCGTGGCAATAAGGGTTACTATGTGCGTGGCACTTATACCCACAACAATACAGACTTTACAAACGATATTTTCCATATGGCAGACCTCGGCTTTACCGAGCTTTCTATGGAGCCTGTTGTTTGCTCGCCGGATGATCCGTATGCGCTTACATATGATGATTTACCTGTTCTTTTTGAGCAGTACGAAATTCTTGCAAAGGAAATGCTCAAGAGGGAAAAAGAGGGCAGACCGCTCACTTTCTATCATTATATGATTGACCTTACAGGCGGTCCGTGCATTTATAAGAGAATTTCAGGCTGTGGCTCTGGTACTGAGTATATGGCTGTTACTCCATGGGGTGAGTTATATCCTTGTCATCAGTTTGTAGGTGACCCTAAGTACAGTCTTGGCAATATTTACGAGGGTGTTACAAACACCGAGGTGCAGGACGAGTTTAAACTCTGCAACGCTTACGCAAGACCGAATTGTAAGGATTGCTGGGCAAAGCTGTATTGCAGTGGCGGTTGTGCCGCAAATGCTTACCATGCGACAGGCTCAATTACAGGCATATATGAGTATGGCTGTGAGCTGTTTAAAAAGCGTATGGAATGTGCAATTATGATGAAAGTTGCCGAGGCAGAGCTTTAATAGAATTTTAGCGGTATGGGATTTCTCATACCGCTTTTTATGGTGATTTTATAAATGAACAGGATAATTGATTTTTTAAAGAAAGAAATTGTACTCAGCGTTTCGTTCGTGCTTGTGCTGATTTCAATGTTCTTTGTGCCGCCGAGTGAAAAATATTTTGATTACATAGATTTTCGCACACTCGGACTTTTGTTTTCGCTTATGACAATAATGGCAGGTCTAAACAAAATGGGAATTTTCCGACTGCTTGCGAAAAATTTGCTGAATAAGGCAAAAACAATGCGTGGTGTTACACTTTTGCTTGTTTTATTGTGCTTTTTCAGCTCAATGTTAATTACGAATGATGTCGCATTGATAACATTTGTGCCTTTTTCGGTTGTGCTTTTAAAACTTGCGAATAAGCAAAACAGAATGATATTTGTGGTAACGCTTGAAACAATAGCGGCAAACCTCGGCAGTATGCTCACACCGATAGGAAATCCGCAAAATCTATATTTGTTTTCGGCATACAATATGAGTATTTCAGATTTCTTTTATACGATTGCTCCGTACGCAATGCTTTCATTAGGCTTGCTTGTAATTTTTTCGCTGTTTTCTGATAAATCGGAACTTGCAAATTTAGGCGACAGGGAAGAAGTTATCTTTGACAAAAGGCTTTTGACAATGTATGCCGTTCTTTTTGCAATAGCACTGCTAAGCGTATTCAGAGTGCTGAACTACATTGTATTGCTTGCGGTTGTAATAGTATTTGTGCTTATATTTGACAGAAAGGTGCTTTTAAAGGTGGATTACAGCCTCCTGTTTACCTTTGTGTTCCTTTTTATATTCATAGGAAATCTCGGAAATATAGCGCAGATAAACAGCTGGCTTTCTGAGATAGTAGGCGGAAACGAGGTAGTAGTAGGGGTGCTTGCAAGTCAGGTGTTCTCAAATGTTCCTGCCGCAATTTTGCTTTCAGGCTTTACATGCAATGCCGCCGCTTTAATGATAGGCGTAAATATAGGCGGACTCGGCACATTGATTGCATCTATGGCGAGTTTAATTTCGTTTAAATTTATTCAAAAGGAAAGCGTAAGCATTGCAAAATACCTTGGTGTGTTTACATTGCTTAATGTGGTATTTTTAGCAGCAAATCTCGCTTTGTGGGTTGTTGTTAAATAATGCAAACACCGACAAAACATAAAATTTAGGTCAACCCTTTTTAAAGGGTTGCGGGTTTGGACAGAGCCCATAAAATGATAAAAACGAACTTATTTTAAATAAAAATAAAAAGTTTAAATTATATCATAGAATAACTAAGCTTTAGATTTTTCAAAACTTTAGGAGTAAATAAAAGTTAAGACTAATGAGTGGCAGAGAGCAAGAAAGTTACACTTGAGTTTCAGTAGAGAAAATATGCTTTAAAGGACGCAATAGTTTTCAGTTGTGGCTAATTTGCCCTTTAAAAGTGGCAAATTAGTAGTTTTAGTAGCGTAGCTTTTCTCCTTTGTTGCTTTCGCTTTTAAAGGCTTTCGCTATTATTTTTCAGCCACCAAACGGCAAGCCGTTTGGCTATCGTTAGATTGCGTAAAGAGAAAGCATTTGTTGGCGTTGCCCACACCCACAACCTTTGAAAAGGTTGACCAAACTTTTAACTTCGGGCGGAAAGTTTGAAATTTAACTTACTTTGTTTCCCGACCGATAATCCGTTAAACCATAATTTACCCCAACTTTTTATAAAGAACCAATTTTTCCTTAGTTAGTTGGCTGACTTTTAATTTAATATTCCTGCCTTATCGCAGCAAAAACCCCCACTCCGATTACTCAGAGTGGGGGTTTTATTAAGCATTAGCTGCTTTTGCTTGTTTTTCTTTTTCAGCCTGAGCTTTTTTAAGCTTAGTTCTCTTAATAACCTTAAGACGGCTGAATTCTTCTCTTTCCTTTTCATCAAGAGCATCGGAAATAAACTTTACGGTTTCTTCAAATTTAGGAATCATAATGTTTTTAAGAGCGTTGGCTCTTTTCTGAGTTTTCTTGATTGATACTGCAAGTCGGTAAACACTGTTTTCTATCTCGGCAAGCTCGGCGGTAAGATACTTAACCTCTGAAAACTTTTCGTAGGTCTTATCTATACCGGAGTTTGTAAGTCGCAGTCCGTAGTGCAGGTAGGTCTGAGGTTTTTTCTCATCTATGGTGAGAATAGGAATTTCTACACCCATTACACTTCTTGAATCAAGTTTTAATGAGTCTTCCTCAGGAATCGTGTTTGAAAGGTCATCGCAAAAGCCGTTTGTTACATTGGCAGTCTGAAGTGCTATGTAAGCCTCTTCATATGCGTTGTCAATCTTTTCCTGAATTGCATTGGCGTGGTCAATAAGCGTCATCATCTCTCTTATGAGAATGTTACGCTTACGGTCAAGCAGTTCATAGCCGTTTTTGGCAAGAGCAAGCGACTTTTTGGTGTTCATCAGATTACCTTTTGTAGGTACAGCCTGTACAGCCATAAATGCTCAGCACTCCTTTCTGACGGTTTATTTCTCAACATAATATTTGTCAAGAATCTGATCGTCAACACGGTCAAGTTCAGATCTTGGCAGAGTAGAAAGCAACTCCCAACCAAGGTCAAGGCTCTGTTCGATACTTCTGTTTTCATTAAATCCCTGATTAACAAACTTTGATTCAAACAGTCTGCCAAATTCAATGTACTTTTTGTCGATAGGGGAAAGCTCCTCCTCACCGATAACAGATGCAAGTGAACGAGCGTCAATTACCTTTGCATATGACGCAAAGAGCTGGTTTGCAAGCGCCTGATGGTCGCCTCTTGTGTAGCCTTCACCGATACCGTCCTTCATAAGTCGAGAAAGTGACGGCAATACGCTTACAGGTGGGTAAAGTCCCTGTCCCTGTAATGAACGGTCAAGTACGATCTGACCCTCTGTAATGTAACCGGTAAGGTCAGGAATTGGGTGAGTAATATCATCATTAGGCATTGTAAGAATAGGAATCTGAGTAACAGAACCGTTCTTGCCCTTAATCATACCTGCACGCTCATAAAGTGAAGCAAGGTCTGAGTAAAGATAACCAGGATAACCTTTTCTTGCAGGAATTTCACCCTTTGATGATGAGAACTCACGAAGTGCCTCGGCGTATGATGTCATATCTGTCATAATAACAAGAACGTGCATTTCAAGCTCAAAGGCAAGGTACTCGGCAATAGTAAGAGCACATCTTGGTGTAAGTGTTCTCTCAATGATTGGGTCGTTAGAAAGGTTTAAGAGCATTACAACTCTTGAAAGTACGCCGCTTTCCTCAAAGCTCTTTCTGAAGTATTCGGCAACATCTTTCTGAACACCCATTGCGGCGAATACAACGCAGAAGTTGTTTGCGTTTGCACCGCTGATTTTTGCCTGACGAACAATCTGTACCGCAAGGTCGTTGTGCTTCATACCTGTACCTGAAAAGATAGGAAGTTTTTGACCTCTGATAAGTGTCATAAGTGTATCAATGGTAGAAATACCTGTGTTGATGTAGTTCTTAGGATAAATTCTTGAAACAGGGTTGATAGGTGTGCCGTTAATGTTGGCACGCTTTACAGGGAAAATATCTCCGAGTCCGTCAATAGGTCTGCCTGCACCGTCAAGTACACGACCGATGATTTCAGGAGAAAGAGGCATTTCCATTGGGTGACCTGTAAGTCTTGTCCTTGTATTTGTAAGGCTGATTCTTCTTGTACCCTCAAATACCTGAACAACAATCTTTTCGCCCTCAATCTGTACGACACGGCCCTGTCTTACTGTTCCGTTTTCAAGGCGGATATCAACAATTTCCTCGTTGGAAACGCCTTTTACTCCGTCAAGAACTATGAGTGAGCCGTTAATTTCTTTAACGCCGACATAATCTATAATCATTGTGCGTTTCCTCCTTACATAATTGAGTCAAGCTTTTCATCAATTTCCTTGATATATTCATCAAAGAGTTCAGGCTTGCTGTTAGGAATATCATATTTCATCTTTGTAAGTTTATCGAACAAACCAAGCTCAATAACCTTTGAAATAGGAATTTCCTTGGTAACAACCTTCTTAGCCTTATCGTAAAGGTGAAGAATTGTTTTCATCATAAGTTTCTGCTTTTCAAGCGGAACATAAGTATCGTCAGCATGGAAAGCATTCTGCTGCAAGAAACCTACACGAACTACTCTTGCTGCCTCAATTACGAGCTTTTGGTCATCAGGAAGTACATCCGAACCAATGAGCTTTACGATTTCCATAAGCGAGCTTTCTTCCTGAAGAAGTGCGCTGATTCTGTTACGATACTCTATAAAGTCTTTACCAAGGTTTTCCTCAAACCAAGGGTCAAGGTCATTGAAATATTCGCTGTAACTGTTCATCCAGTTAATAGCAGGGTAGTGTCTTGAATAAGCAAGCGACTTATCAAGTGCCCAGAAACAACGGGTAAATCTTTTTGTGTTCTGTGTAACAGGCTCGGAGAAGTCTGAACCCTGCGGAGAAACCGCACCGATAAGTGTTACAGAACCCTCACCGCCTGAAAGAACTTCCGCACGGCCGCCACGCTCATAGAATTCGGCAAGTCGTGAAGGCAAGTAAGCCGGGAAACCTTCCTCGGCAGGCATTTCCTCAAGTCGGCCAGAAATTTCACGAAGAGCCTCTGCCCAACGAGAAGTTGAGTCAGCCATCATAGCAACATGGTAACCCATATCTCTGTAATATTCGCCAAGTGTGATACCTGTGTAAATTGATGCCTCACGGGCTGCAACAGGCATATTTGATGTGTTGGCAATAAGTACGGTTCTGTCTGTCATAGGACGCTGTGACTTAGGGTCAATAAGCTCAGAAAATTCTTCGAGTACCTGGCTCATCTCGTTACCACGCTCACCGCAGCCTACATAAATAATAATATCAGCGTCGCACCATTTTGCGAGCTGGTGCTGTGTCATAGTTTTACCTGTACCGAAACCGCCAGGAATTGCGGCTGTACCGCCCTTAGCAATAGGGAAGAGAGAGTCAATAACTCTCTGACCTGTAATAAGCGGAATAGATGACGCAAGTCTGTCCTTTACAGGACGGGCAGTTCTGATAGGCCATTTCTGGCAAAGTGTAAGGTTGTGCTCAACACCGTTATCATCTTTAATAACAACAATTGTGTCAAAAAGCTTGTACTGACCGTCAGGCATAACCTTGGTAACAACGCCTGAAAGTTCAGGGTGAACCATAAGTCTGTGTTCAATGATTGGTGTTTCGGGGAGTGTAGCATAAATCTGACCGCCCTCAAGTCTGTCGCCGACTTTAACTTTGATTGTAACATTCCAGAGCTTTTTGTCATCAAGAGAAGATACCGATGCACCTCTGTTGATGAAAGCGCCTGCCTGTTCCTCAATAGCCTTAAGAGGACGCTCAATTCCGTCAAAAATATTATCAATAATTCCCGGTCCGAGAAGTACATTCATAGGTGCGCCTGTACCTGTAACGATATCTCCCGGCTTAAGACCGGTTGTTTCTTCATATACCTGAATTGTGGTAAAATCAGAAGTTATACCGATTACCTCGCCAACAAGGTTTTGGTCACCTACATGTACCATTTCCATCATTTCAAAGCAATCAGCATCTTTTACGGTAACAACAGGTCCGTTAATTCCATAAATAACATTATTTTCCATTTGTATTACCATCTTCTTTCGGATAAAATCAAGAAGGTCAATTAGTTAAGAACGCTCAGACCTGAGTTCTCAATAAACCATTCTCTCTGTGCAGAGAGCTTTGTGTCGAGTGTTTCATCGGCAACAATTCTCATTGACTTACAGTAGCCTTTAAGTCCGCCTATTTTAATGGAATTGTCTGTAACAAGCTCAGCCATTCCATTAAATACAGCGAGGATTTCTGTTGAATATTTCATATCCTTTTCGTTGATATACACAACGCAACGGTTATCTTCAAAAAGCTCTGCAATCTGTCTTGCACTATCAACAAGTTTTAATTTATATTCTTTTGTTTCAGTGTATTTATTTAGCTTTTGTGCAGCCATTTCAAATACTTCGTCAGTCATTTTTGCTCTTTCTCTAAAGAGTTTTTTCTGACTTTCCTGAACAAGTCTTGCAAGTTTGCTTGTTTCTACATACTTTTTAGCCTCAAGCTGCTGCTGTATGTATTTTTCACTGTCACGCTTGCCGTTTTCTTCGGCTTTCTTGAGCTTTTCTTCCTTTAAAAGCTCAACTTCAGTATTGGCAATAGACTTTTGTTCTTCGGTGTATCTTTGTATGGCTTGCAAAAAGTTATCGGTTTTTGTGGTATTTTCCATATTAATAACCTCTCAGCTCATTCAGAGTTTTACGCCAATAGCGTCCTGAACATATTTTGTGATACTGTCTTTGGTGCGTCCGTTGCCATGGCGGTCGGGAATTTCTACAATCAAAGGCTTTTTACGGTTGAGCTTTAGGTCATAGATAAGGTCAGGGCAGAGAGAAACAAGAGTTTCTGTCATAAGAATAACAGCCACATCTTCTCTCTCCATAGCCTTAGTAAGCTCTCGTGTAACTTCTTCCTCTGTATGAACCACAACGCCGTCAATACCTGCAAAACGCATACCCATTTTTGTATCAACATTATCGCTTATAAGAAAAAATTTCATTTTTCGTCATATCCTTTATTTCTTCAATTAGCTGAAGAGAATCAAGATTGAGATAAGCATACCGTAAAGGGCAACACCTTCACCAAGAGCAACGAAGATAATTGCTTTACCAAATGCCTTAGGATCTTCGCTTGTTGCGCCGATAGCTGCAGGAGCTGCGTTACCTACGGCAATACCACCACCGATACATGAAAGACCAACTGCGATAGCTGCGCCGATATATGCAAAGCTCTTAGATGACTGCTGAGCAACCTGTACTGCCTCTGAAACTGTATTTGCATCTGCTGCACCTGCTACGATTGGGCAAAGAAGGCAAATTGCAAATACTGCTGCGAATGAAGCAATCTGCATTAAAACTGTTTTCTTTCTGTTATGACCTTTTTCATAAGCCTTTACAGCTACGATTACTGATGCTACAAGAAATACAACAGGGAGTGCCAACATAACTAAATTTAAGATGCTCATAATGATTTACCTCCAAAAAATAAATAAACAATAAAATATATAATTAAATTTTATCTGAAATAAAATTTAACCGTTTTGTGTAAGTTTTAGCTTGACAGGCTCGTATGGTCTGCCTTCGCCGGAATAGAAACGGCTGAAAAGCTCATAATATTCAAGTCTTAATACCTGAATTGCAACAAGGAGAGCCTCAAGTACCATTACTATAACATTACCTACTACAACGATTGGCCAGTAGGCAATAGGACCTGCGGTTTCTGCAAGAACAAATACAACCATCATCATACCTGCGTGTACAAGAACAAATGCGCCTACACGCAAGAAACTCATTGTGTTTGTTACATAGCTTAAAAGGACTTCTATTGATTCAAAAATATTTTCAACAATGTAGTCCTTCCAGCTTTCGGGTTTCCAGTCAGGTTCTCTGTTTACCAATCCGCCAAGCGGTTCGGCAAAGAAAATTAAGATAAACGGAATTACAATCAGGCAAATAATGTAAGGAGCGCTGAATACAGGGAGTCCAAACAAAAGCTGACCTGCAATGCCGAATACTATTGCACTGTAAAAAATTATACCTGCTACACCGCTCGTGCTGAACAATGCTCTGCCGTAGTCCTTTTGACGAATTGATGTGTAAACATTAAGACACATTGCAATAATCAAGAGGAACACACCGATTCCGATAGCCACAAGAATAATCTTGGTTGCCATTTCGGAACTCATAACCTCAATCGGCTTTTCTTCAAGTCCGAAGAGAGCCTTATACATTGGGTCGAGCAAATGCTCAAATCCGAACACACTGCCGAACACAAGTCCGAAGAATGCAGATGAAATACCGCATGGTGCAAGTATTTTACCGATTGCCATCTTTTTGATTTTATACATTAATATACCTACAATGGTAAGGCAGATACCCTGACCTACATCGGCAAACATAATACCGAATATAATAATGTAAGTAATTGCTACAAAAAGTGACGGGTCAATTTCGTTGTATTTTGGCACGCCGTACATTGAGGTGTAGAACTCAAACGGTCGTGCAAGGAAACAGTTTTTAAGTTTTACAGGCGGAGATTTTTTAATCTCGTTCTTTGCGTCTGAAAATTCAACTGTAACACTTCTATGCTTGCAAAGTCGTTTTTTAAGCGGTTTTGCAAATTCGGTCGGCACCCAGCCTACAATGATAAAGCTCTTGTTGTACTGCAAAGCCTTTGTTCTGATGGTTGAGTACATTGAAAGCTCCTCAAGCTTTGACAAATATTTTAAAATCCTTTCTCTGTTCATTGAAAGATAATCGTCAATACGCTTTTCGGTATCCTTGTAAACATCCTCAAGGTGGGGAATAAGTGCCGTAAGTTTTTTCATATGCAGAGTTGGCGTTGAATTAACACCGATTATGTCACATCTCTCAAAGAAAAGGCTTGAGAAAACTCTGTCGATTTCCTCTGTTTTGTCGGCCGGAGCAAGATAAACGCCCCAATAATAAGCTTTATCTTCTGTACACACCGAAAAATCAATATAAGGGTCATCCTTATAACTTTCCAGTTTTACATAGCTGTCTTTAGGAAGTCTTCCGAATCTTGCATTTACATATTTAAGCTCAAGCAGCTTTTCTATTTCAATGTCAAGTCCGACAAAGTGCTTGGTTTCGTCAAGGTTTTGCTTAGCCTCAAGCAACTGCTCGGCGGCAAAATCTCTGTCTTCGACAAGCTCGTTTAGTTCATCGCAAATCTTATTGCAAAACAATTGAATATCCTGATATGTCGGATTAAAATTGCTTACATCGACAAGCGGAAACTGTCTTTTTGTAAGTCCTAACGACGCCTTGAGGTTAGTGAGATGTTCGGCATAGATATTTTTTGTCTGAAGATGCGAAAAGCCTTGGGTGTTGTTGTAAAAAACAGACACTTCATCGGGGTGAAATACACCCGACTCACCCAATACGGTAATTACATCGTCAATCTCATCCATAAAGCCGATTATGTTAACAGCTTGCATGGTTGATACAGCCAAATAAAATCACCTCTTTGTTAGTGGTACTGCTTACTTATACAATAAGCAGGGACTGTATTTTTTTAGAATCAAGTTTGTATCGTGTACCTTCAATCAAGGTTATGATATTCATAAGCTCGGTTTCGGCAACGAACATATATGAAATCATTACAACAGAAGGGTTGTTTGAGAAATACATATTCTTTCTTGCAAGCTTGTATTTAACTCTCGGGCTGATGTCACTTGCGTAAACATAACCGATTTGCTCAATCATCTTGCCTGTATGGGTTTCCTGCATTACGGAGAAAACTTCTCCGGAGGATTCCGCACTGCACATTCTGTCAATGATTTTTTCGCTGATACCTGAGAAAGGGTAGAGCAGATTACTTTTTATTTGCTCAGGTGAAAGGTTATAGTATTTTTTAAGTCTTAACACACGAGAGAAGTTGTTGTAATCATTAATTACTGTAAAAAGCTCCATAAGCTCTCTTCTTTCAGTGCCTTTGGTCTTGCTTTTTATAACCTTTTTAAGATTTGAGAAAACAAAAGTATAAAGGTCGTTTTCAATATCCGAAATCGGCAAAAGATTATTTTCATCAGGCTGATACTTGGTGAAAATCTGCGCATACTTTGTGTTGCTTAAAACAGAGAGAAACTCATCATAGTTCCTTGCAAGTGCAAGTTTTTGCAGGTCAATCTCTGTGTGCTTTGAAAAATATGTCGGATACTGATAAATGAATTTTTCAGTAGATGAAGTATTCAGCAAAGTGAGAAAGCGCATTATCTGCTCAATCTCGGTTCTGCTTATAACATATGCTGAAAAGCCGGTGCTCATTTGTGAATCGTATCTGCAAAGCGAGTCAAACTCATAGAAAAGATGCTGCCTTAAAAGAATCTCAAGTCTGCCACGGTGAACATCACGCTCATTTACATCACGCAATGCCTCCGCATAGTGAGTATAAGACTTCAGGTAAGACATAACCTCTGCCACACTGTTTGAGTTAAGCAGGTTGTTGTAGTCCTTTTCAGTGAGCCTTTTGCCAAACTTTGCTCTTGCCTTTGTAAGCACCGCAAACGAAGTGGAAGACACAGCTTTCGCACCTCCTTTAAAATAATATGCTTAATAAATGGATAGTTATCCGATTGTACGCTTAGCAATTTCATCTGACCATTTGTCAGCATTTGCCTCGAAATCAGACTTAAGTTTAATTAAAACAGATTTATGTTTCTGACGGGTATCCTGCCACTGATGACGGATATCTTTGTCAATGTAAGCACTCTGTCGCTCAATGGTTTCTTCAGCCTTTGACATATAGGAATCATAGATTACCTTTGCCTGAGCGTCGATTTCCTTAGCAAGAGCTTCTTTGTTTTTCTGATTTTCTTCATCGAAGGCTTTTGCCTCGGCGTCTGCCTCAACAATCTGTTTAATCATATCCTTCAAAAAATCACCCCCTGAGTTTAGTTCTTGAGAGCCTGAAGCGGTGCAGGAATTCTTCCTCCTCTGTTGATAAATTCGGCAGGCGAGCCTTTTCTGAGCGGCATTACAGGGCCATAGCCGAGAAGTCCGCCAAAGTTAAGAGTTTCGCCGGCTTTCTTACCAATAGCAGGAATAAGTCTGACAGCGGTTGTCTTAGTGTTTACCATACCGATAGCGGCCTCATCTGCAATAATAGCAGAGATAACCTCGGCACTTGTGTCACCCGGTACAATAATCATATCAAGGCCAACTGAGCAAACGGCTGTCATAGCCTCAAGCTTAGTTATGTCAAGATATCCGTTTTCAGCCGCATAAATCATACCTGCGTCCTCAGACACCGGAATAAAAGCACCGCTGAGTCCGCCAACATGTGACGAGGCCATTACGCCGCCTTTTTTAACAGCATCGTTGAGGAGAGCAAGAGCAGCAGTTGTGCCGTGACATCCGCATACTTCAAGTCCCATTTCTTCAAGAATATGTGCAACACTATCGCCGACAGCCGGTGTAGGTGCAAGTGAAAGGTCAACGATACCAAAAGGAACGCAAAGTCTTTTGCTTGCCTCTTTAGCAACAAGCTGACCCATTCTTGTGATTTTAAATGCGGTTTTCTTAACCATATCGGCGATTTCGGCAATGTTTTTGCCTTCGCCGCCCTTAGCAAGAGCAGCTCTTACTACGCCGGGGCCTGAAACACCAACATTAATAACAGTGTCAGCCTCGCCAACACCATGAAAAGCTCCTGCCATAAA
>OGUL01000102.1_pt1 | contig 105488 bp, 69 predicted proteins | sample 1553651 | NCBI WGS metagenome assembly OGUL01 (sample SAMEA2580048, study PRJEB22360) | human gut metagenome | biome: human gut; feature: human-associated habitat; material: faeces | place: Denmark | collected 2008/2010
ATTAGATTTAAGGTTAACAAAGGTTGGAGCAAGGCGTTGCTCCTTTTTTTATATCCATACCCCAGTTATTCCTTTTTTTCTATACAGATATATGAGCAATAGAAATGCCTGAAAAGTCGCTTTTACGCTTCTCTTCAGGCATCCAAATCAAAAATATAGAATAGTCTGTTTAGTTATTCATTAAACCAATCAATCTTTTTAGAGAAATACATTACGGCTGCCAATATGACAAACAGTCCCAAACTACCGGCAAGCAGAGCAAAAGTTTCCAACTGAATAAGGATGAATATATAGATATACAACACACTCAACAACCCCGACATGATAAAGGCCGGCTTCTTTTTCCGGATAATGCCTAACATATAGCCACCCACCAAACCAATGGTCAGTAATGCCGAAACCAGATAAGCGATATTGAACCCTACATGTTCGGACAAAGAAAGCAATAGACTATAAAACAGGCACAGCGCTAACCCCACCAATAAGTATTGTAATGCATGAATGCGTGTCTTTTCCATTATTTCCGTAAAAAAGATTACTGTAAACGTCAGCAATATAATAAGAATAGCATATTTAGCAGTGCGTGTAGACTGCTGATACTGTTCCACGGGTACTTTCAGATTAACTCCGAAATTAGAATCATCAATATCCCGTGCACTCGTATTCCGATAATCCACTATCACCTGCGAATAATTCCGGTTCAGATTTAAAACCTGCCATTGTGCCGAGAAATCATTTTCAGTAACATTCCGATTATCCGGCAAATAATTACCGGTAAAACTCGGCGTACCCCAATTGGCTTTCAGATTCACTTTAGTTGTTTTCCCAAGCGGACTAAAATTGATGGATTGCGAACCTTTCAATTTAATTTTCATCTCATACGGAAGTTTCTTATTCTCTTTCAAAGCAGTAAGATCGGCAACGGCATGTACTCCTGTACCTTTTATTCCCCGCCCATCCATCCCGGGTTCAAACATATAGATCGAATCATTCAACATGATGCTGATTTGCTCGTTGATTCCCCTCATATCCGTCAAGTTAAAACAGATAGCAGCTCTATCAAACCTCATCGCGTCCAGATCCACTCCGCTTTTCTTGAGCTCCTCCAGACTGAATGAGCCTTTAAAAACCAGTTCCGACTGATAAACGTTTACCTCATAAATACCCCGTTTTAAAATCTCCGTACGCAACTGTCCGTCTATAAACAATTCATCAGGAAACAGCAGTACATTACCGATACTTACCTTCTGTTTTCCATTATCCACCGACACCACAGGATATTGCAAATTGATATAAGGACCTGTTATGGTCTGTGCAAGACTCCATTTCTGGCTAACCTCTTCGATGGCATCCACTTGTGTCCGTCCGCGCTCCCTGATCATATCCTCAATCATCACCATCGGTATCAACAGCAGCAGTACCAATACGGCAATAACCACCACCTTGATTGTTTTAGAAAAACGACGAAAACATCCTGCCGGCTTCTCCATTCCGTTTAAATTCTCATTCAAATTGTCCATAGTAGAATAGCGTTTAATAAATTAATTAAGTCTGGTTTAGTTTTCTATATAGTTTACCTTCTCAAAGTGAAAGAAAATGCATTAAGTAGATTTTAACAGGCTCTCCAATGCCGCGATATGCTCTTTAAAAGCCGTTTTCCCCTGAGGTGTCGCCCGGAAAGAAGTTTTCGTCTTTCGCCCTACAAAAGTTTTCGAGCAGATAATATAGCCGAGCTCCTCCAAAGCGCGGGTATGACTCGCCAGATTACCATCCGTCAGTGAAAGTAATTCTTTAAGCGTATTAAAGTCAGCCTCATCATTCACCATTAAAACCGCCATAACCCCCAACCGTACCTTGCTTTCAAAAGCCTTATTTATATTTTGGAATCCTTCTAACATCAATCACCTGCTCCTTTCATACTGCAAATAAAACAATATACCATACAACAGATGAAAACCTCCGAATCCAATGGTCCAGAACATCAGCGCATGTCCCTCAAAGAAACAATCTACGATTCCCAAAGCAAGAAATGCGTATCCCAGCCATGCCACATTGGAATAAGTAAACTTGGATACATTCACCAGAGACAATCCGTAAAACAATAGCATCACCGAAGAAATCACCCCATAATTTTCGTGCAAGAGCAAGGCTATACAGAACAATCCGCCCACAAGTAACGGAAGCGAAAAGTTCCAAGCAGTCCGGTACGTCAATCGGCTGAATAACTTTGTTCCGGTCTTCTTCGCTTTATATACGGAAAGCACACAAGCTGTAATAACCGAAACCATCAATACTAGTGAAGCCACAACAACCATCTCCGCCAAAGAAGCCTCTGAATTGAAAACCCGACCCACCACATAAGCGCCAACGAACGAATATACACCTGCCATTACAGCTGTTATTCCACTGAGAGATACAAACTTGGAGGACTTTTCCATCAACTCCTTTATCTCATTAACCGATTCTAATGCTTTATTCTTATCCATATAAAAGTACTTTGCGCTACAAAGTAAAATAGAAATAATGAAAGGACAAAGGAAATAATAGAAAAAATGCATAAAACACGAAAAATACAATTGTACATAAATGATTCATATACAGTAGTCAAGTAATAAGAAATCAAGTAGTTAAGAAGTATACACCAAACAAGTCATTTCTACCTAACTACTTATTACTTGACTACTGACTACTTAACTACTGTATATGACTCATTCAGTACAGATGCCCCCGTTTTATTATTAAATGATAAAAAACTTCCGATAATTCAGCTTATGAGAAGCTTATCATAAGCTGAACAAGGAGTGCAAGAGTTATCTTCATCTTGGAGGCTATCAAGGCCGGAACTTCAACGGGCAGATTGCAGACTGTAGCCTGTGTTTTATCACCTGCACTGTTTTAGCTTTGGGCAAGCGGTTTTCGGACTATGAAACCATGGGAGAACTGTTCCGGGCTGAGAAAGGACAATTGCTTGCCATCACTTTGTGGAACAGAGTCTTGGCCTGCATCGAAAAACTGCCGGAATACTTGTCGGAGATATATTTGGAATGACACCGGAACAAATACTCCGGGGACTGCTGGAGAATGAAAAGGCCATAAGTGAACTGGCTGGCATAATTGAAGCCTTACGGGAAGCAAATAATGATTCAGAGAGACTTGCAGGATAACTTAATTTAGACCAAGGTTAAAAACACTGAGTACATGGAGCTTGGAAGATAAGCCACCCCTCTTCAAGCTATTTAATGAGGGGTGGAAAACTTTAGTTAGTAATATGAGAAGTAATAATCAATATTCCAATCAGTAAAATATAACTAAATTTTGTGGAAATATTGCTCAAGTCACTTTTTTATTAATATTTCCACATTCAAAAGTTAAACATCATCTATTTTCGCCACAGATTTTGAGACATAGTTCAAAAGTATAACGCTTAATATTATGAGACACAATTATTTCCTTATAGGAATTTTAATAATCATCACTTCATGCAGTGGTTACACTACAGAAGTGAAAGAAGCATTAGTCTTAGCTGGAGAGAATCGCAATGAATTAGAACAAGTTCTCACCTATAGCAAAAGAAAAGGAGATATCGCATACAAATCTGCTTGCTTTTTAATTGAGAACATGAAATATCATAAAAGCAAAAATAGAATAAATACAGACAGCACCTATCATCATTATTTTGCTAATACAGATTCACTTTACCAAATTATATTTGGTAATATGTCACTTTATGAAATACAACATCACAATGGAAAAGGCTATGATTCTATACGAAAATCCTTAGCCAAATCTTTTGATAACATAAATAAAAAGACGAAAACAGCAACACAGAACAATTTGACTGATTTACAAACTATCCATGCAGATTTTTTAATAGACAATATAGAAGCCGCTCTCAAAATATGGTTTGACAACGGATACCGATACGAAAAGGATTTCGATTTTTTCAAAGAATTCATATTACCTTATAGAACAACAAATGAAAACCCCGAACTTAATCGAAGCAAGATTCATGATATGTATATTTCAATTTTAGCCGATTCAAATTCTTTATCTATTCATGATCGACTTGAACGTTACAAAACATATGTTGAAAAATGCAGATGGATTAATAAGTACATTAAGCCCAAAAATCATTTAGGCATTTATGATTTGTTTATTTCAAAATTTAAAATGGATTGCCATAATATGACAAATTGGAGTTGTAATGTGCTTCGCTCCTGTGGCATTCCTACCGTATATGAATTTACTCCCAAATGGACAGATCGTGATAGCAGACATTTTTGGTGTGTTTCACCCGATTCAGCTGGAATATTAAAACCTTATACAGCACCTGACAACAATTTATTAGAAGACTGGGAAAGTGATATTAAATATGCTGGGAAAGTATACCGAAGAACATTTGGAGCACAAAAGGACACACCTTATTTTATTGCAGACAAAGAAGAATTTATACCAGAACCATTTCAAAGCCCATTATTGAGCGACCAGACTTTCAGATATCACCAAACAGTCACTTTGCGTATTCCTTTAAAAATGAATGTTACCAATAAGTTGGCCTATCTGTGCATGTTTACAAGTCACAATGATTTAACTCCAGTTGGATGGGGCAAGGTTGACCTGGATAAAAAAGAAATCGTATTTGAACAAGTCCCATTGAACATCTTATTTTTCCCTGTATGTTATGATAATGATACTATGCTTGAGATTTCGGAGCCTTTTATACTTCACTCCTCCAGAACAATTAACAGTATAGCTGTGCCTTTAACGAAAAATAAACAGGAAACAGCTTTAGAGGCTTCATTTATCGATGGAAAACTACAAATTGAGAATAAAGAGAATATCAAAATTGAAGAAATACAATATATAACTCTGAAATGTGATACAACTGTAAAACAGAATTTACACCTTTTACGAAAATTTCCTCCCAAAAGGAGAATGACAGCTCTACATAAAAAAATTAAAGGAGCCTGTTTAGTTGGTAGTAATCATGAGAAAAAGAATTATGACACGCTACTTATTTTACAAAACACCCCAGAGCCTTATTTGCAAGAGTTAAGATTTAGCAATAATAAAAAGTATCGCTTTTATCGTTTTATTGGAATCAATGGTCCTACCAACATTGCACACATGGAATTTTTGGGAAGCTATTCATCCAAACATAACTGCATGTTGCCTACGCCTTTACCAATTTTTTCAAAAGCAGAAGCATCTATTTCCAATACACCCACTCTTTATCGAATAAATGGTATACCATTGCGTACAGGTAGTAATCCGGAAACTGCTTTTGACAACAATTTCAACACCTATTCTGGGGCATCAAGTATTGGGATGGATTTTACTAATCCGGTGCAAATCAATTGTATTCGTTTTATACCAAGAAATGCAAACAATATGATAGTGCAGGGAGACAGCTATTTATTGCAATATTACAACAATGGATGGAAAGAATTTAAAATATTATATGCAGAACATAATTACCTTGACTTTGTAGATGTTCCATCTGCCACCTTATACTGGCTTCAAAATCTCTCAAATGGTAAGGAAGAATTGCCTTTCTTTTACCAGAACGGGAAACAATATTTTTTACACACTGATTCACTGCCTATTAATTTTCAGAACAAATGAACAAAGTTATTTCAACAGTCATCTCTTTTTTAATTAGCGGTATGGTCATTACGTCAATTATAGGCTATCCATTTAATATTTATAATTCGATTCATACATCGTCAATATTTTCCGTATCGGTTATTAGTTTTCTAATTATTTTTATCTTTATATTCCATCAGCCTAATAAAAAAACAAAATTACTTACATTGACGTATGTGTATTATTTTTTCTTGCATTTTATATTATTAAAAACAACGCCACTAATTCTTTATGGAATGCCGGATGTTTTATCTTACTTTTATTATGTATATCAATAAAAATAATAGGTAATTTAAAATATCAATATATTTATTATAGCACATTGATAGCGCTATTTATACTATCAACATGGGGTTATTTACAATTTTTCGGGTTAACTCAAAGTAACAATATTAATTTCCAAATAACTGGACCTTATCATAACCCAGGCATTTTAGGAGGAGTTATGAGTGTATTGTTAATCATTATATTGAGTGCCGCAATTCAGCTACTGCCCAAGCTACAGAAATGCAATAAGTTCTTTTACACTGTTATTTTCACTATTGCTTTTAGTTTGCCCGTTTTTGCATTAACTTCAGCCAGAGCTGCCTGGTTGGCTCTTATAACATCAATCTCATATATTTACTGTATTAATCATAAACAGTTATTATCAACAAAAAAGAAAGCTATTTACTTTTTTTGCACAATATGTAGTTTTGCACTCTTATTAGGTTTTATATATAACATAAAGCCACTATCAGCTCATGGACGTATATTGATATGGAAAGTCAGCTGGCAAATGATAAAAGATAAACCCATAAATGGATTCGGAAAAGGTGGTTTTGAGGCCAATTATTTATATTATCAAGCCGCATATTTGGATGAGAAAGCTTCCGATATTGACAATTTCGTTGCTGGTAATACACACATAGCATTCAACGAAGTTATTAGATTGACTGTAGAACATGGAATTATAGGTTTTTTGGCATACACTACATTCATCTTATTAACTTTTCTATTGCCAATGAGAAACGATGTAATAACAAACGTAAGCAAATCTATCATTTTCAATATAACTATATGGGGCATGTTCTCTTATCCCAACCAAATATTTATAATAATAACATTATTCACCATTACTTATGCTATTTTGTTGAATCGAAACAGCAACCAGCTAAAAATAAATTTAGTGCAAAAGAAATCGTTATTCAAAATAATCCAATTCAGTCTATTTGTAATAGCAATTCCAATAATTATATACATGGTGAATTGTTACAATTTATACTGTGAGTTTCATACTTATAGAAATTCATTAAAAATAGAAGAAATAGCGCGTGACACAAAATTTATACACTTTAAAGAAAAAATGCCTAATGATATTGGGATGTTAACACTTTATGCGCATATTTTACATAAACGTAAGGAGGAGGACAAGCTTCTTAAAGCTATAAATATTCTTGAAAACACCTATCCAACTCCCTCTCTATTTATACAAAAAGGAGATTTATTTCAAAGAACACAAAATATTATAGAAGCAGAAAAAGCATACAAATTGGCAGCTGCAATGATACCAACAAGACAAAAAGCGCGGTATAAGTTAGCGTTATTATATCATTCTTTAGGAAGAGAATCTGAAGCTGTATATTTAGCAAAAACCCTTTTGAGCGAAAAAGTTAAAAATTACGGCTTTGAGACGTATGAAATGCATCAAAATTTTAAAAAAGATATTTCGCGAAATATTATAATAAATTATTAATTTCTAAAAAAACAACAATGAAGAAAAACTTTAAACAGTACAGGTGGTACCTTATTGTATTACTCTGTGGATTTTCTCTGTTTTTCTCTTGTACGGACGATCTATGGGAATATCAAGACAATTCCTTGCATCATGTCAAAAAGAGTAAAAACAAAAATGAGGAACTCACCATTTCAGCTGCTCAACAATGGTATGAAGCAAATTTTGCTCCAGTAGTAACAACTCGTTCCAGTTCAAACGATTCAACAAATCGCATGATGAAACCTTATTGGGAAAAAGCTAAAGAGTCAAATCGTAATAGATACGAAGTTGTAGAACTGCCTATCCGTACCAAAGGAGGACATTTGATTTTAGATGCAGAAACCGCCCAAAAATGTAAATCCGGTGAGTTTTCAAAATTTATTCGAAACACAGCTAAAATCGTAATTGAAAGAGATACTCAAACAGGTAGAACACGCAGTTTTGTGATGATATTTGTTGGCAGCTATAATTATCTCAAAAAAACTCGTAGTATGGGAAAAAACACCTATCTTTACAGACAACCAGACTTCGATGGTTCTGTTTTATTTTTTGAGATTAACGGTACTTTTGTAAACGGATGGCAATACGAAAATGGAAAGATTGTTGCAACAATAGCACCTAAGCAAAAAGAAGTAACAACCGACAGTGTATCTGTTCAGACAAGAGCTTTGGTAGAAGATTGTGAAGACCTTTGTTTCACCTATTCTGATGAAGAATGTGTCGAAGAATCATGGGCAGAAGAAGATGATGAATATGGCTTTAGCTTCGGTACCACAGTGTCATGTTACCCCATATACTATGAAGAGTGTACAACACACTGTACATATTATGATGACGGTGAAGATGAAGAAGATGATGATAATTGGTGGGATGATTATCCATCGGGGGGAAGTAACACAAAACCATCAGGGAATACCGATGATAACAAGAACGATAAATTAAAGAATTTTCCTGCATATGACCTTTTAACTGAACATTTCAGAATTGTTGCAGCGCTCGATGCCTCGAACGTTTATAAATTAATAGGTGGACTAGTTTATGAAAATTACAAGAACAATCCTTCCGCCTATTCAAATGCTTGTGCATTAAGGATCAGCTATGCATTAAATTTATCAGGAGATGCGATACCTTTTATTGCCGGTCAAACAGGTTCTGGTGACACTAATAATGATGGTATAAAAGAATGGTATTTTTATAGAGTTTCGGACATGGTTAATTACTTAAATAACACTTATGGGGATTACCAAGAGGTTTCAATTGACGAAATAAAAGGTCATAAGGGAATAATTGGTTTATCTGATTGTGGTTGGAATGACGCAACAGGGCATTTGGATATTTGGGATGGAAATAATTGCATTGACAAAATGTACCCTAATTGTCAAACAGTTTATTTTTGGGAAATTGATTAATAATAAAATATTATGAATAATAGAATTGTAACATTATTATTAGGAGTTGCCATAGCTTGCTCCTTAAGCGCCCAAGATGTTTTACGCATCTATTGCCCACATCCGGAAATGAATGAAGAAGCATGTGGATATGTGAATGAAAAAAATGAAGTGATTATACCTATAGGAAAATACCCGCGATTGTATTCACCAATTTTTGACAACATTGCTTTTGTCTCCATAAAAGGGAAAACAGGTATTTATGCAATCAACCGCTCAGAAAAAGTTTTGTTTGAAGTGTATTATTTAGATAATGGACCGGATATTGTATCTGAAGGACTATTCAGAATTATTAAAAATGGAAAAATAGGTTTTGCAGATATGACTGGAGAAGTTGTCATTGAACCAAAATTTCATTTTGTTTTTCCCTTTCAGAAAGATGGAACAGCCGTATTCAATGAAGGAGGTACACTCGTTCGCGATGGAGACTACACTCGTTATCAAGGCGGCCAATGGGGTGTCATAAACAAAGACGGCCAGATAATTGTGCCAGCTAGTTATCAAGATGGAAGAGAATCGCAGTTGAAACGAAACGGCAAATGGTATAATATTAGTGATATAATTAAATAACTAAAGTTTCCCACCCCTAAATAGGGTGGGAATATATCAGATTCTCCGATATTTTTTTGTAAATTAGCTATCCCAAACTGTTGATTTAGTTTATCGGAGTGTGACAGGGAAAATGGGCAAGACAAAATACAAGGTAAATAGTAAGCTTCATAACGCCCACGAGCTTGTTGCTATGTATAGGAGAGAGGTCAAGCAGTGCAGAAAGTATAAATGCCTGTACGTTTCATTGCGAGGTTCGATAGGCACGCAGCCTGTCCGCATCTTCCTTATAAAATACGGAAAGAATGAACATTGGAACATCCTGCTGTCATCAGATATGGGTATGAAATTCATAAATGCTTTTGAATTGTATCAAATTCGGTGGAACATAGAGGCTAAACAAGGAGTGCAAAAGTTATCTTCAGCTTGGAGGCTATCAAGGCCGGAACTTCAACGGGCAGATTGCAGACTGCAGCTTGTGCTTTATCACCTACACTGCTTTAGCGTTGGGTAAGCGATTTTCGAACTATGAAACCATGGAAGAACTGTTCCGGGCCGAGAAAGAACAATTACTTGCCATCACTTTATGGAACAGGGTCTTGGTCTGCATCGAAAAACTGCTCAAATGCTTGTCGGATGTATTTGGAATGACACCCGAACAAATACTACGGGGACTGCTGGAGAATGAAAAGGCCATAAGTGAACTGGCTGGCATAATTGAAGCCTTACGGGAAGCAAATAATGATTCAGAGAGACTTGCAGGATAACTTAATTTAGACCAAGGTTAAAAACACTGAGTACATGGAACTTGGAAGATAAGCCACCCCTCTTCAAGCTATTTAATGAGGGGTAGGAAACTTTAGTTAAATGATAAAAAACTTCCGATAATTCCTATCAAGTATTAACAGAAGAATACCTTTTCTTAAACGATGTTATAAAACATACTTTTTTGCTTGGATAATTTGCAGATTTCGCTAATGTCCGTATCTTTGCAACGTGTTTTTCATAGTATTAGATTTAAGGTTAACAAAGGTTGGAGCAAGGCGTTGCTCCTTTTTTTATGTCCATACATTACCATTACCTTTCATTTACACTCTCTCCAACTACACCAACTGCACATTGATTTTCACTTAACTTTGTGGTTATCTGAAAATAATCACGTAAATTTGTTCCCTAATTAATAACATTACATAATAAATCACTCTAAACAAAAGGATTATCGCTATGGAATATAATTTCAGGGATATTGAAAAGAAGTGGCAAAAGCAGTGGGTAGACCATAAGACCTACCAGGTAAAAGAAGATGAATCGAAACAAAAATTCTATGTACTCAACATGTTCCCCTACCCGTCGGGAGCAGGTCTGCACGTAGGACATCCGTTAGGATATATTGCTTCGGACATTTATGCCCGCTACAAACGACTACAAGGTTTCAATGTACTGAATCCGATGGGATATGATGCATACGGACTTCCTGCCGAACAATATGCCATCCAGACCGGACAGCACCCTGCGATTACTACCGTCAAGAATATCGAACGTTATCGTGAACAGCTCGATAAAATAGGATTCTCTTTCGACTGGAGCCGCGAAATACGTACTTGTGACCCGGAATATTACCATTGGACGCAGTGGGCATTCATCAAGATGTTCAACAGCTATTACTGTAACGACGAACAACAAGCCCGCCCGATCGAAGAACTGATCAGCGCTTTTGAAACCACCGGTACGGAAGGTATGAATGTTGCTTGCGGCGAGGAACTTAGCTTTACAGCCGACGAGTGGAAAGCAAAAAGCGAAAAGGAACAGCAGGAAATCCTGATGAACTACCGCATCGCTTATCTTGGCAATACAATGGTAAACTGGTGTCCGGATTTAGGAACCGTGCTTGCCAATGATGAAGTGGTGGACGGCGTTTCCGAACGCGGCGGTTACCCGGTCATTCAAAAAGTAATGCGCCAATGGTGCTTGCGCGTATCTGCTTATGCACAACGTCTGCTCGACGGACTGAACACCGTAGAATGGACAGAATCTCTGAAAGAAACCCAACGTAACTGGATTGGCCGTTCGGAAGGTGCGGAAATGCAGTTCAAAGTAAAAGATTCCGATATTGAATTCACCATATTCACTACCCGTGCCGACACAGTGTTCGGGGTAACCTTCATGGTGCTTGCACCGGAAAGCGAATTAGTAGCGCAACTGACCACTCCTGCACAACAGGCAGAAGTAGACGCTTATCTGGAACGCACCAAGAAACGTACAGAACGCGAACGTATCGCCGACCGTAGCGTAAGTGGTGTATTCTCGGGAAGTTATGCCATCAATCCGCTCACCAATGAAGCTATCCCCGTATGGATCAGCGACTATGTACTGGCCGGTTATGGTACGGGGGCCATCATGGCCGTACCTGCGCATGACAGCCGCGACTATGCTTTTGCCAAACATTTCGGCCTTGAAATCCGTCCGTTGATCGAAGGATGCGATATCAGTGAAGAGAGTTTCGATGCCAAAGAGGGTATCATGATGAACTCTCCCCGTCCGGGCACTCCCGAAGGCGGATTGGTATTAAACGGTTTGACAGTAAAAGAAGCCATAGCCAAAACAAAGGAATACATCAAAACCACCGGGTTGGGACGTGTAAAAGTAAACTTCCGTCTTCGTGATGCCATCTTCTCCCGCCAGCGCTATTGGGGTGAACCGTTCCCGGTTTACTATAAAGACGGTATGCCTTGTACCATTGAAGAAGCATATCTGCCGCTCGAACTCCCCGAAGTAGCCAAGTTCCTGCCTACCGAGACAGGCGAGCCGCCATTAGGACATGCCACCAAATGGGCATGGGATACTACCCATCATTGCGTAGTGGAAAACGAGAAAATCGACCACGTCACCATCTTCCCGCTCGAACTGAATACAATGCCGGGATTTGCCGGTTCATCAGCCTATTATCTGCGCTATATGGACCCACACAACAACCAGGCACTTGTAGACCCGGCTATCGACCGGTATTGGCAGAGCGTCGATCTTTACGTCGGCGGTACCGAACATGCTACCGGCCACCTTATTTATTCCCGTTTCTGGAACAAGTTCTTGTATGATATGGGTGTTTCCATCACGGAAGAACCGTTCCAGAAGCTCGTCAACCAGGGAATGATACAGGGACGTAGTAATTTCGTATACCGCATCAAGAATACCAATACGTTCGTATCCTTGAATCTGAAAGATCAATACGATACTACTCCCATCCACGTAGATGTGAACATCGTATCGAATGATATTTTGGATTTAGAAGCCTTCAAAGCCTGGCGTCCCGAATACGAGACAGCAGAATTTATTCTTGAAGACGGCAAATACATCTGCGGCTGGGCAGTAGAAAAGATGAGTAAATCGATGTTCAATGTTGTCAATCCGGATATGATCGTTGAAAAATACGGTGCCGACACCCTTCGTATGTATGAAATGTTCCTCGGCCCGGTAGAGCAGGCCAAACCTTGGGATACAAACGGTATCGACGGTGTACACCGCTTTATCCGTAAATTCTGGTCACTGTTTTACAATCGTAACGGAGAATATACCGTAACGGACGAACCGGCTACAAAAGACGAATTGAAATCCCTGCACAAACTGATCAAGAAAGTGACCGGAGACATCGAACAGTTCTCCTACAACACTTCAGTCAGTGCATTCATGATTTGCGTCAACGAGCTTTCCACATTGAAATGCAGCAAGAAAGAAATATTGGAACAACTGATTATCACTCTTGCACCTTTTGCGCCGCACGTATGCGAAGAACTATGGGATACATTGGGACACACCACTTCCGTTTGTGATGCGCAATGGCCCGCTTTCAATGAAGAATACCTGAAAGAGGACGTGATAAATTATACCATCTCTTTCAACGGTAAAGCCCGTTTCAACATGGAATTCCCGGCTGATGCCGCCAGCGATGCCATTCAGGCTGCCGTATTGGCCGACGAACGCTCTCAGAAATGGACGGAAGGCAAAACACCGAAAAAGGTGATTGTAGTGCCGAAAAAGATCGTAAACGTTGTGATTTAAAATAGAATCTGTATGCATAAACCTACAAAAGCTGAAGTGATGCGGGAAGCCCGGGATTATATCTTCATCACGCTCGGATTATTCAGTTATGCTCTCGGTTGGGCTGCTTTTCTGATCCCGTATCAGATTACTACCGGAGGAACGACAGGTATTGGTGCCATTATCTATTATGCCACCGGATTTCCCATCCAGTGGTCATATTTCATCATCAATGCCGTACTGATGACATTTGCCATCAAAATACTTGGCCCGAAATTCAGCATCAAGACCACGTATGCCATTTTCATGCTCACTTTCCTTTTGTGGTTTCTGCAATTGGTGGTGAACGGAGCAGACGGTGTTCCTCCCAAAGTATTGGGCGAAGGACAGGACTTCATGGCTTGTCTGATAGGAGCTGCCATGTGTGGTATAGGTTTAGGCGTAGTGTTCAACTGCAACGGAAGCACCGGCGGTACGGATATCATTGCCGCCATTGTCAATAAATACAAAGATGTCACTTTAGGACGCATGATTATGATATGTGACGTTGTCATTATCAGCTCCTGCTATTTCATCTTCAACGACTGGCGAAGGGTAATATTCGGTTTTGTAACCCTGCTTATCATCGGCTTCGTGCTGGATTATATCGTAAACAGCGCCCGCCAGTCCGTACAGTTCTTCATCTTTTCCAAAGAGTATGAAAAGATTGCCGATCGTATCACCAAAGAAACGCATCGCGGAGTGACTGTACTTGATGGCGTGGGATGGTATAGCAAGCACAATGTAAAAGTACTCGTAGTGCTTGCCTATAAGCGCCAATCGGTAGAGATATTCCGATTGGTGAAAGATATCGATCCGAATGCGTTCATCTCTCAAAGCTCGGTAATCGGAGTATACGGAGAAGGTTTCGACAGGCTGAGGGTGAAATAAGACATATAACCATAAAAAATGAGGAGCAAACAAGATTTTAATGATAACCTGTTTGTTCCTTGTTTTTTTCTTACATGTCTTCCAATGAAAGGCAACGCATTTCTATGCGGTATTTAGGCAATAACTTCTGTTTCAGATGTTCCGTTTTTGCAACCAGCAATTCCGGTTTAAAGTTCTTCTTCTGCCGTTTTACTTCAGCAACAACCGCCTGATTTTTTTCCAGTTTTAACCCGACAATATCTATTTCATTTTGATATCCTTTAAGCTCCCACCATGAACCGATAGCGCGATACTGAAAACTTTCGGCAAACTGTTGTTTGAAATACCTTTCCAGCATTATACCGGAATAAGTAGGATAATCCTTTTTTATAATAGACTGTAAGCCTACAAAATTCTTGATCTCGATTAAAGAACGGTAACGGTCAAAATAATTAAACCAAAACCGGAGGAAGTTATCTTGTATTTCGTATCGGACAGTCTGACTTCCCTCTTTGGCCAATATCGGACGCTGGCGAACAATGATATTATAATCTTCAATCAAGCGTTTAATTTGACCGCCAATACTTTTATCTCCCAATGCTGCTTCTATTCCGGGTTGTGTATTGATTCCGCCCGAAATGGCACTTAAGATAGAAAAATAAGTAGCATAGTTTTTTCCCAACTCCTCTATCAACAGATTTTTCCCTTCGTCAGTAAAAGGAGAATTTTCGCGAACCATGAACGAAATCATTTCATCCACACTCAATATCTGATTGTCACAAAACAATTCCACATATTTAGGAACACCACCTGTAAAAGAATAAAGAGCCAGCAGATCGTCATTTGTATATCCCGATCTATAATCTCGCATTATATCTTTAAGAGTAGATAAATCAAATGCCGACAATTTAATGATATTGTCCGCTCTGCCGAATAAAGGTTCTTTTTTACTCTGGAATATTTTCTGCATTAAAGAATAAATAGAGCCGGAAACGATCAGGTTCATTTTTGATTTCCTGCGATAAGCATCCCAAATATTTTGCATATCGCTATATACAGATTCGTTGATGTTATAAAACTCCTGAAACTCATCAATAACAAGATTGAATGCCTTGTTTGAAGCCAACTCCATCAGATATTGAAACAACGAGCGGAAAGTACGTATCTCTGCCGGAACAAACGTATCGAGCGATTGGGAAATTACCGGAATAAACTCCGAACAGAGTGTTGCTTCTGCTTTACGACCTACAAACAGATAGACCGTCGGCAAACCTTCAACCGATTTCATGATAAGGCTTGTTTTGCCGATACGCCGCCGTCCGGTTACCACTGTCAGCCGGGAATGGTCACTGAACGATAAATTCTGTATCCGTTGAAGTTCAGCCAATTCATTGGTTCGATCATAAAATTCCATATCATTCTTTCCTTTAGTTATTCTCGTAATAGTTACAGCGGTTACAAAGTTAACAAAAAGTTTGAGCCTATAAATTCTTTTCTGCCAATTTTGTTCTTGCGGTAACTGTTACGACCGTAACACAACGTTTATTTATGAAATAAGTTCATTTCCAATTCAGCTTTGAATAATTTGCCAATGTGTCAATTGGCTGTGCTGTGTACTGCATAGCATTGGCATATTGGCAAATTAGCTCATTATTATCTCCTATAAAACTATGATTTTAGCTGATTCCCTGCTATTATCTTTACGGGAAAGAATTAAAATATAACTACCGGCTTGCTTTCTTTAGTTTAAAAAAATTTATTTAATCTCTCCATAAGGTAAATCCAGCATTGCCCCTTGCTCCATTTCAAAATTACCTTTGTTTCGTAACTTAATCAAACCGTTATTCTTGAGGATAACCGTACCACCTTTCTGTACCACGAGCCTTGCATTCTGAATACTTCCCCCATCCACTTCAAGTACGGCTCCCGAACGGACGATCACAGCAGAAGTATTATTCAACGTCATTGTTTTACCGACAGGAACAACCAATCGTCCCGATTGTAACAATACATTTCCACAGGGTGATTCTCCGTCCCATACTTCATTGGAATTTATCAGTGTTGGCTGACAAACAGTTGGGAAATATTCATTTGTATTTTGTGGATTTCCACATTTCCCCCCCCCCCCCTCAATAGCTGTAGGAATACCATCAGTTTTCCAGACATACAAATCATCCTGACTACCTGCTATTAGCTCATTTTTACCATCACTGTCAATGTCTGCCACACATGGAGAATCTTGAAATTCAGAGTTAGATATAATAGGAAATCCAACAATATCACTGCCATCATTATGTAAAGCATAAATACTATTATTACAACAGAACACAATATCCGGCACAGCATCTCCGTATACATCAGCCAAAATTGGAGTATTCATATTAGCTGCCCAGATCATTTGTGGTAACAATCCATCAATAGGTTTATTAAAAATTTCTTCTCCCGTATGTTTCCAAGCTTTTACACATCCACGACCTAATATCACAACCTCCAAATGACCATCATTATTAATATCACCTACAGACAGGGTATGATCTAAAGAATAAGAATTCGTATAAGGAATTGTTTGACTTCCATCCCAACCGGTAACTGTTTTGTCTCCCTCTAAACTAATAGCATAAATATGGCTGACATCTACATTATGCTGAGAAAAGATCAATTCCTTTTTCCCATCTTCATTCAAATCACACACCACAGGTGCAGATGACAAATTAATATCGCCAATTCTCCAAAATGGATTCGTAGTAAAAGGAGTTCCATCCTGCCGCCAAATATAAATCCCTAAAGAATCATATGACGCTATGATTTAAATCTGCCTTTTCATAATGAATTACTTTATTCACAAATACCTCTCCTCTTCTAATGTTTCCACTGGGGCTCTCCCTAATTTAAATGATACTCCCCAATCTTTACTATCCTCAAAATCTATTTTATCAGCTTCATAATATATATTATTTCCATTCTTATTCCAATTTCCATTATCTACACAAGTATAATAAAAATCAACAGCAACCCAATCTTTATTTTTCGAATATCTTGATTTCTTTACACGAGCGGGTATAATATTTGTATCTCCTCCAAGTAATACGAACATAGAACCATAGTTACGTTTAACATCAACCAAATAGTTACGTATTTTTTCTTGAATATCACTTCTTGCATATGTAGCAGAAATTTCCTCTACTGTTTCTATAATAGCAGGTATTCCTTTTTTAGTTTTCCAGTCAGCCAATATCCGAAATTTATCTTTCAAAGCTTCATTCGTTATAATCAGATACTCCGGCAGATAATTATCCACATCTGAATTAACATTTTTTTCTGCTGCGTCTACCATTGCGCCCAAACGCCCTTTTCTAAAAGATACAATTTCGGCATACTTTCCCGGAAAAGGATTTGATGAGTTATAAATATCATTATTGGGCTCTACCCATGATAAACTACTTTCTCCAATAGGAATTGGCGGTTGGACCGGATACAATAAAACGTCCTTTTTTTGTAGTTTTCTATTTACATACTTTACCTGTATCACTGGCTGAGCATTCACAGGTATAAGAAATGTTTTCACACAATATGGAATCTGAGGCATTCCCGGTTCATCAACATATCCGGTTTCAGACAATATTTCTATATATTCACCATTTATCTGATAAGTAAAATTTATCTCCGGCTGCCATTGTATCGTACCTTCCACTTGGGCACTTAAATTCATGACAACTACAATGGTTATCAAACAAACTAATATTTTTTTCATAAATCAATTTATTTATGGAGTTTTATCTTTTCCCTCGTTCCATCTTCATAAACCACCTCTAAGAGTAATAATCCATGTAACAGATTATCTGTTTTTAAATTACACGAATTATCATTTATGATTTCTTCTAATAATAAAATGCCATTTAATGCATATAATCTTACTTCTGATATTTTCCGCGTATCCGTTATATTCAAGTTGTCACCATCTAAAAAAACTCTCAAGCCCGATAATGAAATGTTATTAACCGAAGCCGGATTGAGTTTGTGATTTATATCCCTAAACTTCGTCCAGCCCGGTGCATAACAATAAGCATCGAAACTTTCTTCAGGAACATACAATCTTGTCCAGTATGTGTCTGCAAATGGATAGTCAATCAGCACAGGAGGTACAATTGCGTTACAAACAACTACATCCATGTCCCGATATTCCAAATCCCAATCAAAATCATTATCACGATTGGTTTCTTGATTATTTCTACCGACAGGCACACGTGGTTCTACCCAAAAAGCTCCTCCCTCTACTGTTTTTAGAGTTGACGGTAAAGTTACACTATACAAAAAAGCTCTATCAAACGCTAATCTATTTATTACTTCAGTACCTTCCGGAATTACATATTCTGTGAAATATGTAGGATTTTCAGATTCTTCTTGTGATTTTTCTCTTCTTGGAGGATAACGTAACAGCTTCTTTTGATCCATAGAAAAAAGAACATTGCTTACCACTACACAATCAGCATCATCTGAGACATAAAATTTCCGTATTGGAGACTCATAAAAAATATCCCTACCCACAATCGAGGGAAAATTACTCCAAGTCACAGCGTTTAAAACAAAACATTTAAAAAATGCATTATTTCTTATCTCTTTTAAAGAAAAAGGTAAAATGATATGTGACAATAATTCTACTTGATCAAAAGCCTTTGTTTCAATTATCTGTGTCCCTTCCGGAACCACATACTCTTTATCCACTTTATCTTTCGGATACTTTATCAAAGTCTTTTTATCAGTCGAAAAAGTAACACCATCAATCACTACATTTTGTGAATACAATAAAGTACCCCAAAATATAAAAATTAAAAATTGTATTATTTTACTCATAACTATTTTATATTCGATTTAATAACATGATTTTTTTACAACTACCCTACATCTATTCAGTTAATATCATTTTTTTCGTATCAATCTCTTTTCCATCCACAATTAACGTATACATATACATTCCCGGAGTCAATTCATAACCATTGATAACAGCAGAACCATTTCCTCTTTCCTCGATATTAACTTGTTTTATTTGTTTTCCCTGCAAATTATAAATATGAATACTGGCTCCAGAAGCCGTTTCAGGTATGAAGAAAGAAATGGTAGTCTGTTCTTTAAAAGGATTGGGTATATTAGAATAGAGTCTGGCCTTTAGTCTCTCATCCATTAATGAATTCATATCCGGTTGTTCATTCTCATCTTCCCCGATAGCCGATCTGGTTTGAACTTGTTTTAATTCATCAATTTCGTTTTGCTGTTCTTTGATAGCTTCCACAAGCAAAGGAATAATTTCAGAATAAGCGATTGCTTTCATACCTTCCGTGGTTGTATAAACCGCTTCTGGAAAAATTTCCTCTAATTCTTGAGCTATAAAACCAACTTTCTTCCTCTTCTTTTCCGCTTGTATTTTATTCATAATTTCAATTGAAACATCTGATTGCATATCATTTATATCATTATTTGAAAAAGAAGTTTTCTGAAGAATAGTTTTATTTGTACTATTATTGACTTGTCCTTTCAATGTATAAGTTACTCCTCGCATCTTTTTTATCAAATTCAATCCATTATGAATCCCAACTATATTCTCTTTATATCTTTCATCCGAAGCAGTCAGATATCCATCTTTGGCATATACACTTCCATCTCCAAAAACTTGAAAAGTCGAAATATAATTTCCTTTTGTATCATCTCTCACACAAAGTGCAACATCTGTATTATTATAAGAAACTATTTTAATTACATCTGCATAATTTGTTGGATAATTAGCAGCAATAGCTATCGCCGCACTATAATTTTCGGGATTCACACAAATATTTAATAGTGCATTCTTAATGGAACTATAGCCATTTGTAAAAATTGATCCGATCGTGAAACGTCCATCAGAACGAATACATAATCCCTTTTTCTGATCTCCAAAATTCAAATATCCATAATTACCCGATGTGTAAAATTTTAACGCCGGTAAACTTGTTGAGCTATCATATATAGCCAATCCACTATTTACCCCTGACTTTCCAATCTCCAAAAGACCATACTGAGGATTATCAGTACCTATTCCAACTTTTCCATTTGAAAGAACTTTCAATTGTGCACTTATTGATATGCAAAAGAGAGAAAGTAATAATGTAACAAATAATTTTTTGGTTTCCATAGTAATCTTGATTTTAAAAATTTATTAAAAATAAACAAATTAAAAAACAACTCGTATATAAAAAGCCTTTATTTAACATACATTACATTAGAAAATAAATTATGACGATAAAATCATCACTTTCAAAAAATTATATGATTATTTTAGTGTATATTTGTCTATTATTAAATTCAGAAAAATGAAAAAGAAACTAGTTTTTGCTACTAATAATCTTCATAAATTAAAAGAAGTATCTGCCATTTTAGGAGATAAAATAAAACTACTCAGCTTAAACGATATCAATTGTCACACAGATATCCCAGAAACCTCTGATACATTGGAAGAAAATGCTTTGCTTAAAGCTAAATTTATTCATAACCACTATGGAATTAATTGTTTTGCAGATGATACCGGATTGGAAGTAGAAGCTTTGAATGGCAGACCGGGGGTATATTCTGCCCGCTATGCAGGCGATGCACACAACTCAGAAGCAAATATGCTAAAATTGATTCAAGATATGGAAGGAAAGGAAAATCGAAAAGCACAATTTCGAACCGTTATTTCACTTATACTTGATGAAAACACTTATCAGTTTGAAGGAATAATAAAAGGCCGAATAATAGAAGAAAAACGAGGATTATCAGGATTTGGATATGATCCTATTTTTATTCCGGAAGGATATGATAAAACATTTGCCGAACTCGGTGACGAAATAAAAAATAAAATAAGTCACCGTGCCCAAGCTATTAATAAACTATGTAAATTCCTGTTTTCTATACAATAAACAGGTTCATTTAACCATCAACTCAAAATAGTATATTTCTTTATTTTTATTTTATGAAAAAAATACTGAAAAGAAACTCCTAAAACTCCGAAACCATATACTATACTAGGATACAATTTTATAGAAGAAGCTTCTGAAAAATATTTAGTTGGACAAGTTATCTCTGCTATTTCATACCCTTTATCACAAATTTGTGCTATCATCTGATTATCAAAAACAAAATTATCTGAACATTTTTTATAATTCACAGAACGTAACACTTTTGCAGAAAATGCTCTATATCCTGTATGATATTCTGACAATTTATTAGCCATCAATAAGTTTTGCAAAAAAGTCAAAATACGATTACAAACATATTTATATAATGGCATTCCACCTTTAAGAGCTCCTCTTCCTAATATACGAGAACCAAATACTACCTGATACACGTCCTCAGCTATTAAATAAGCCATCGAATGAATCAATTTAGGAGTATATTGGTAATCAGGATGAAGCATAATAATAATGTCAGAACCCAAATCTAAAGCATAATCATAACAAGTTTTTTGATTTGCACCATACCCCATATTATCTTTATGCACTATAATATGCCTTATATTTAACTTCTCTGCTATTTTAACAGTATTATCGGTACTCTTATCATCTACTAAAATAACATTGTCAACTATATCAAATGGTATTTCATTATAAGTTTGTATCAATGTTTTTTCTGCATTATAGGCAGGCATTACTACAGTTACAACTTTACTATCTATCATGGTATCTGTTATTGTTATTTATAATAACTTCTAAAAAAAATGGAAAACAAAATATATAATAAGATATATCAGCACCAGCAACAAAAAATGATTCTATTCCATTCCTATTCAAACTATAAATCACATATCCGGTTATTAATATAAATAGAAATATTCCACTATAAAAAATAACATCTTTAAAATTTTTACACATAAAAGGAATAATAATAGACGCTCCTAAAAAGATCAAAACAAAACGAAATGGCAACAAAAAAGAAGATTGTATGATAAAGGGATTCATCACAAAAAATTGCTCCCAATCTAAAATGACAAAAGGCATAAAGGTTAATATAAAGACTACGATAAAGCATACTCCCCATTTTAATAACTTAATAAAATTCATTCCGTTACGCAACATATAAATACCATAAATCAATAAAGGGATTGCAAAAATATTACGTGTAGAAAACAATAATCCTCCAATCACAGCAGATAAATAAAATAAAAAAGTGGATTTCTTATCTAAATTATATAAAGTAGTAAACCATATAAAAAATAAACAAGAATTAAAAAATACAGTACTGCGAGAAAAGATTTCCCAATACATAGCTAATGAAGAAAATAGTAATAATATAGTTAAATCAATAGCATTTTTTTTCTTTTTTTGAATATAAAAAATCCATATAAATATTCCAATAATAGCCGTAAACCCTATCTCTCCCAAACAATAAAAAGGATAACAAAGAATAAAATAAAATGGCATAGGTCCCGGATAATTACCGGATGGACTATGTACTCCATATGGATATATTCCATTAGATGCAGAATCCCAAAAAATTTCAATCATTTCCCATCTATCCACATTTAATGATTCTTTAGGAATATAGAAAAGAGTAATTACAGAGCTTATGGCAAAAACAATCAATAATAATATTTGAAATGTAGAATGAAATAATTTCCCCTTCTTTTTATAAAAGAAAAATAAAAAATATATAAATACAATATAACATAATATAGAAGCCACCCCAATAAGCGGAGAAACTCTACCTATATACTTAAAATAAAACAATACATTTATTACAATAAATAATAATGTAGATATATATACTTGAATCTTGGAATAACTGTTCATAATTATTTTTTTATCTAATTCATTGTATAGCAAATATCATTTTGTACATTTGTGTAATACATAATATAATATATAACGCATCATGAAAGAAAAACTTGTCTTTACTACCAATAATTTACATAAACTGGAAGAAATATCTAGTATCTTAAATAATATTGAGATTTTAAGTCCAAAAATTCAGCTTATCTATAACAAATATAAAATGTGAACTCAAAAATAAAAAGATAAAATAAGTCATCATGCACAAGCTGTTCATAAACCATACAAATTCCTGTATTCCATACAATAAACAAGTTATAAACAAGTTAATATAAAAAGCATATAGAAAATCTATGTGCTTTTTTTAAATCTGCTCAACTTATGAAAAAGAAAATAATCCATATTTGTATTTTATTTCTAATTATTACCCCATTCCTATGTGCACAACATGCTATCGGTAGTTGGCAAAGTTATCTTTCTTATCATAATGTAACTCGTACAGAACCTGTCGGTAATCTCATTTATGCCATAGGAAACGGAAGTCTATTTTCTTATGATAAAGAAGATACAAGTATCCAATGTTACTCGAAAAATAATCCTTTAAATGACACGGATATTTCATATATTGCTTACAATAAAGAATATAAAACTTTACTTATTATATATTCTAATGCAAACATAGATTTATTAATAAATAATCAAGATATCTATAATCTACCCGATTATATGAATAAAAATATGACCCAAAAAAAAGATGTTAATCATATCTTTTTCATCAATGAATATGCATATCTTTCTACTTCATTTGGAATTATCACTATAAATTTGAGAAAAAAAGAAATAAGTAATGCTTACATATTGAATAAAACAATTAATGCTTGTGTTGTTAATGATACTCATATTTATGCAGCATCGTCCGAAGGATTATTCATAGCTACATTAACCGATAATTTACTTGATATTAACAATTGGAAAAAAGTATCAAATACAAATTTTAAGTTCTTATCATTATATAATGGAGAATTAATCGGAAACATACTTTCAAATGGAATTTATATTATTAATAAAGAAGATTATAGTTGTTCTAAATTAATCTCCGGTTATTATACATATATGAATATATATAGTAATAAACTTTTAACAGGTAACAATAATTCTCTTGTTATTTTTGATAATTTGAAAGACACTCCCCATTATTTAAATCATCAATTAAAAATAGAACATTTTTCCTATAGTAATGGAATATATTGGGGAAGCCAATATGATAATGGATTAATAGGATTTAAATATAATGAGGAGTCAAACGAATTAGAAAAAACTATTTCCTCAATTATACCTAATAGCCCTAAAAGAAACTTACCATACTATATGAGAATAGAAAAAGGAAAGCTTTTGATAACCGGAGGAGGTATTACTGACAATAGATTCAACGAAAAGGGAACTATTATGACATTTGAAAATAATACTTGGAACAGTTTTCAAGAAGAAGGAATAAATGAACAGACTAATGTAGAATATAAAGATATAACTTCTATTGTGCAGGATCCAAATGATGAAAATCACCATTTTGCCGCATCAGCAGGAGAAGGTTTATATGAATTTAAGAATGGAAAATTTATTAAATTATATACAACTGATAATAGCACTTTAGAAACTGCCGTTCCTAAAAATGAATATCACTATATTCGAGTAAATGGACTTATATATGATAATGATAATAATCTTTGGATGTTAAATTGCACTCCAGGAAAAACAATTCACATTTTAAAAAATGACAATAAGTGGATATCCCTCAATCATACAGAAATGTCAGATCGTACCAATCTTGAAAATACTATTTTCGATAAAAGAGGATGGTTTTGGGCTACTTCAGCATGGTTGACCGATTATGGAGTATTTTGTTTAGACACAAAAGGAACTTTAGAAGATTCTAGTGACGATAAGCATAAATTTATTAAGAATTTTACTAATCAAGACGGTACAATACTCAGTCATAATGGCATTTATTGTATTACAGAAGATAAAAATGGAGCTATTTGGATAGGTACAGGACAAGGACCTATCATACTTAATAATCCTTCTAATTTTTTTGAAGATGATTTTTATTGTACACAAATAAAGGTTCCACGTGATGATGGAACTAATCTGGCAGATTTTCTATTAGCAAATGATAAAATAAATGCAATTGCCGTAGATGGTGGAAATCGTAAATGGATAGGAACAGAAATGAATGGAATATACTTATTAAGTCCTGATGGTTTGGAAACAATTCATCATTTTACAGCAGAAAATAGCCCTCTTTTATCAAATAATATACAATCTATTGCCATCCATCCACATACTGGTGAAGTTTTTATTGGTACAAGTAAAGGGTTAGTATCTTATCAAAGCGATGCAACAGAACCAGAAGATAATTTTGTAGAAGATAATGTATACGCATACCCTAATCCCGTAAAACCAGATTATACAGGAGTTATTACTATCACAGGACTTGTACAAGATACTGATATAAAAATAACCAATGTCAGTGGTAAACTAATTCATGAGGGAACTTCTGTTGGGGGGCAATTCACATGGGACGGGAAAAATCAACAAGGAAAACGAGTTCCTTCAGGAGTTTATTTCGTATTAGCCGCTAATGCAGAAGGAAAAGAAGGAATAGCTACTAAAATACTGTTCATAAGATAAAACCAATAATGGCTTGCAACGAAGAACCAACTTGCAAGCCATTATTGATTTTATTATAATCTATAATCCCAACTTCGCCGATATCTCCAACATCCTCTTTATCGGCTTCACCGCTCTTTCCGCCACTTCCGGATCGACTAATATCTCCGGTGCTTCATTCTTCAGACAGTCATAGAGCTTCTCCAGCGTATTTAATCTCATGAAGCTACACTCATTGCATGCACAGGTACTATCGTTCGGAGGAGCGGGGATAAACGTCTTTTCCGGGCATTTCTTCTGCATCTCATGCAGAATACCCGATTCGGTGGCTACAATAAACCGTTGTTCACTGCTGTTAACAGCATACTTCAACAGGGCAGCTGTAGAACCGACAACATCGGCCAACTTTAACACCGTACTTTTACATTCGGGATGTGCAAGTACGACAGCATCGGGATATTGCGCTTTCAGTTCCAAAATCTTTTCTACCGAAAATTGTTCATGCACATGGCAGGCACCGTCCCATAATAACATCTGCCGGTTGGTAACTGAGTTGATATAATTCCCTAAATTACGGTCGGGCCCGAAAATAATTTTCTCATCTTTGGGAAAGCTTTCCACGATTTGCTTAGCATTGGTGGAGGTTACTACCACATCGGTCACCGCTTTTACGGCTGCCGTAGTGTTTACATAGGATATTACCGTATATCCCGGGTGCTCTTTGACAAATTGTGCAAACTGATCGGCCGGACAACTGTCGGCCAATGAACAACCGGCATTCATATCGGGCACCAACACTTTCTTATCCGGACAGAGTACTTTGGCCGTTTCGCCCATAAAGTGAACACCACACATCACAATGATATCCGCTTCCGTTTTGGCAGCCCATTGAGCCAAAGCCAAGCTGTCACCTACGTAATCAGCGATATCCTGTATTTCACCTTTCTGGTAGTAGTGACCCAGAATGATTGCATTCTTCTCTTTCTTCAGCTCGTTAATAGCTTTTATGAGTTCATTCATAATAATTTTATTTTCTCTTCCTTTTAGAAAGAAATTCTTTGTTAGTGATAATAACCTGTTAATAGTGTTAGCAAATAAAAGCGATTTTTCTTGCCAGATTAGTTATTAGTCTCCAATAAACGATTATCAGTAGGTTATGAACGGACTGAAAAGAGTCTATCGATTGATAATAAGCTATCTTTTGCTATCTATTAACATCTTGTTGATAAAGTGCAAAGTTAAAAACTTTATGGATATAAACAGGGCATTATGTACTGAAAAATATGTTTAAGAATATGTCGAAAGTTTATATTAACTTTTTTGGATTGTTCATTCCACAGTTTCTTTATACCTTCTTTTGAATAATGCAAGAGATAGTTTTCAAAATCTTTGCCAAAAGTTTTGACAGGTTTTCAACGGTTATAAACAGGCATGTTAACAGAAAAGAATTACCTTTGCATAAAGAACAGAAGAATATGAGAAAATTGAAGATAACCGAACTGAACAGGATCAGTGCAGAAGAATTTAAAAAGGCTGATAAACTGCCTTTGGTAGTGATATTGGATGATATCAGAAGTCTACATAACATCGGTTCTGTATTCCGCACATCGGATGCTTTTCGTATTGAATGTATTTATTTGTGTGGTATTACGGCCACTCCTCCGCATCCGGAAATGCATAAAACTGCTTTAGGTGCTGAATTCACTGTAAACTGGAAGTATGTTAATAACGCTGTTGATGCTGTTGATAACCTCAGAAAAGAGGGATATATCGTTTATTCGGTGGAACAAGCTGAAGGAAGTGTCATGCTCGATGAATTGAAATTGGATAAAACGAAGAAATATGCCATTGTCATGGGAAATGAAGTGAAAGGAGTGCAACAGGAAGTGATCGATCATTCGGACGGCTGCATTGAAATTCCTCAATATGGTACGAAACATTCACTGAATGTATCTGTGACGGCAGGAATTGTGATATGGGAACTCTTTATTCAGTTGAAAGCTTAATTTAGTTGAAAGTTGAAAGTTGAAAGTTGGCTGCGCTATATATACACGCTGCATAGTAACTTTCAACTCTCAACTTTCAACTAAAAAAGGCTTTCAACTCTCTCAAATTTGTCCGTTTTCCACCAGCAATACCACCCGTTCAGTGAGTTTATCTTCTCCTGCCGGGTCATATTCCTTTTTAAGACTGGCACCGAAAAGAGCGGCGAATGTTTGATAGAAACCCGCTTTGAAAGGGCCCATAAAGGCTTTGACCAGTTCAAACGAGGTTTGATTGCTTTGTCGGTCCACTAACTTTATCAACAATTTACCTTGTGCAAAAGTTAATTTCTTCATGCGTGGCGTATATTGTTCTTTGAGGCCCTTCTCTACCTTTTTGATGTGACGTTGCCGGGCTTTTTCGTTCGGCAGGGTTTGTAGATATTCGTATGTTTCGAGGATAGTCCGGTTTATTTCACGGGCAATGGGATACACCTTTTTGACATTTCTCACCAATTTGTAATATTCTCTCCGCTCTTTGTCATTTTTGAATTTTAGCGGTTTGAATATATAGACAGTTCGTAGTTGAACGTAAGGAATGGTATCTCCTTCGTAAATACAGACCGGAACAAGATATCCGCCATTGTTTTGCTTCTCTTGTGCCCGGCTGGATAGAGATACAAAAAACAGAGCGAACAGCGTAAGTATTACTATGTTAGGCCTTATATTCATACTGCAAAATTACAAGATTATTTTATTATTTGTTCAATTCCTTGTAGTGTTAACCTATTTAAAGTATCTTCGTCATCTTGTAAAAGTAAAATTAGATGAAAAACACATGGCTTTTACGCCTGTCCATAGTTATTAACTTTCTGTTGATAATACCTGTTAATAATGCTCAAAACCCTTCTGTGAGTTTTCTGGATGATGTAATGGAGGATATCTCTGTTAATAACGATGAAGAAGAATTAGATTGGGAAAATGTCATCGAAGAACTTTCTGAACGAATTCAGCAACCTGTCAATTTGAATTCGGCCACAAAAGAGCAGTTGGAACGATTTCCTTTTCTCAACGATATTCAGATTGAAAATCTTTTGGCATACGTCTATATCAATGGGCAAATGCAGACTATTTATGAATTACAGTTGGTGGAAGAAATGGACTGGGAAACGATTCATTATTTACTTCCTTTTGTTTGTGTACAACCGGTTCATAAGAGAGAGGCTTATCCATCGCTAAAAAGCATATTCAAGTATGGGAAACATGAGTTATTAACTCGCATGGATATTCCATTTTATACCCGTAAAGGGTATGAACAAACTTATTTAGGCCCTCCTGTATACCACTCTCTGCGATATGGATTCCGCTATAAAGAGCATATTTATGCCGGAATGACCGGTGAGAAAGATGCCGGTGAACCCTTTGGAGCATTGCACAATAAACAAGGGTATGATTACTATTCATATTATTTGTTCATAAGTAGGTTAGGCCGGTTGAAAACTTTAGCTTTGGGTAATTATCGTTTAAGCTTCGGACAAGGATTGGTGATAAGTACCGATTTTTTAATGGGTAAAGGAGCAAGCTTTTCTTCATTTACGTTTCGGAGTGGTGGCATACGAAAGCATTCTTCTACGGATGAATACAATTACTTTCGAGGGATAGCTGCCGCCGTAAATTTGAATAAGTATTTTGTTTTGTCGGGTTTTTACTCGTATCGCCATATGGATGGGGTGGTTCAAGAAGGAGAAATAACCTCTATCTATAAAACCGGTTTGCATCGTAGCCGGAAAGAGGTCGACAAGAAGAATGTTTTCACAATGCAATTGGCAGGTGGAAACATAACTTACACGGACAATCACCTGAAATTGGGACTGACAGGTATATACTATTTCTTTAATCATCCTTTTGAACCCGATTTGCGGGAATATTCAAAATATAATATGCATGGCAATCGATTTTATAATGCCGGATTGGAATACGGATACCGTTGGCATCGCTTTTCTTTTCAGGGTGAAACGGCTATCGGAAAAAAAGGATTTGCTACTTTAAACAAGATACGGTATTCTCCTATGCAGGGTGCTCATTTATCGCTTATCTATCGTTATTATTCGCATGATTATTGGGCTATGTTTGCCCGTTCGTTTGGTGAAAGCAGCAGTGTTCAAAATGAAAATGGCTGGTATCTGAGTGGTGAAATAACTCCATCCCGTTATTGGAAACTGTTTGCTTCCATTGATTTATTTTCTTTTCCCTGGTGGAAATACAGGATAAGCAAACCTTCTCAGGGTGTGGACGGATTGCTACAGGTTACTTTTGCTCCTCACGAAAATCTTACTATGTATCTGAATTATCGTTACAAGCGGAAAGAAAGGGATGTTTCGGGAACAAACGGAAAAATAACATTGCCTGTTTATCATCATCGGTTATGCTATCGGCTGAACTATTCACAGGGAGAGTTGTTTTCCTTCCGTACAACGGCCGATTATAATCATTTTCATTCATTGGGAAAATTACCCGGCCAAGGTTATCAGCTTACACAGATAATAACTTGCAAGCCACTTCATTTTCCGTTGAAAACAGAATTGCAGGGAAGTTATTTTCATACGGATGATTATGATACCCGGGTGTATATTGCAGAAAAAGGTCTGCTTTATACTTTTTATACCCCTTCTTTTCAAGGAGAAGGAGTGCGTGTAGCCATCAATCTGCGTTACGATTTGAATACACACTGGATGGTAATAGCCAAGTTCGGCCAGACTATATACATGAACCGCAGTGAGATTGGTTCGGGTTATGATTTGATAGCAAGCAATAAAAAAGCGGACCTGCAGATGCAATTGCGCTTAAAGTTTTAATATATTTGTGCAAGTATATGGTAAGACTGATTTGATAAATTATCATAGCTCGCTTATAAATCATCAAGCTATACATAATAATTAATCAGTCTTGAATCATAAAATCGCAAATCGTCAAATAGTAAATAGATATGACTGTTATTTATCCATCTCCTATTTTCGGTCCTGTTCATTCCCGCCGTTTGGGAGTATCATTGGGAATAAATCTTTTACCTTCCGATGGAAAGGTATGTTCGTTCGATTGTATTTATTGTGAATGTGGTTTTAATGCCGATCATCGTCCTTCCAAAGCGTTACCTACCCGTGAAGAAGTGCGGGAAGCTTTGGAAACCCGCTTAAAAGATATGCAGGTAAACGGTCCTTTTCCCGATGTACTGACGTTTGCCGGTAATGGTGAGCCTACGGCACACCCTCATTTTCCAGAAATCATAGAAGATACATTGGCACTTCGTGATAAATATTTTCCGAATGCAAAAGTAAGTGTGTTAAGTAATTCCACATTTATTCATCGCCCTGCTGTTTTTGAGGCATTGAATAAGATAGATAATAATATACTGAAACTCGATACGGTGGATGATGAGTATATTCATTTGGTAGATCGTCCGGCAGGAAAGTATACCGTGTCCGATATCGTGGAACATTTGAAGGCATTCAAAGGAAACTGCATTATCCAGACTATGTTTATGAAAGGCACTTACCAAGGTAAAGATGTGGATAATACTTCTGATAAATATGTCTTGCCTTGGCTTGAAGCCGTAAAAGCAATAGCTCCCCGGCAAGTGATGATATATACGATCGATCGTGAAACACCGGATCATGATCTGGAGAAAGCTACACATGAAGAATTGGACAGAATAGTATCCTTATTGACAGAAGCCGGTATTCGTGCTACTGCTTCTTATTAAGACGTAGATAGACAACATCCGGATGTTTTGCCTGATAACATCCCCATGTTGCCGTGCAGAACATGGGGATGTTTTCTATATTGGAATAGTTTGTTTGTATCTATCCAACCTTATTTTTAGTAGAGAATTGACTATATGCAATATACCATCATAACTCTCAACTTTTAACTTTCAATTCCTCAATTTTCTCCAATAATTTCTTTTGCTCTTTCTAAGGCCACATTGATATTCGGACATATGTTTTCTTCTCCCAATAATTCATAGAAACCGGATTTTCTGAGTACATTGTGTACTTTCTCATTGACTCCCGAAAGTACGATTGTTGTCTTTTCCTTTTGAGACATTCTGCACAGGTTGGATAAATTGTGAATACCGGTTGAGTCGATAAAGGGCACTTTACGCATGCGGATGATACGAACGGCGGGGCGATCTCCCAACTGTGCCATAACCTCCTCGAATTGTGTAGCGATACCAAAGAAGTAAGGACCGTTGATTTCATATACTTCTACCCCTTTCGGAATACTCAGATGTTCTTCATGGACGGCTATGTCGAGTTCAGAATTCGGATCTATCTCGTTGGTAATAACAGAAATTTTGGTGGTTTCCATTACACGTTTCATAAACAATACACAGGCAATGATTAATCCTACTTCAATAGCAATGGTCAGATCAAAGATGATGGTTAGGAAGAAAGTGATCAGCAATACGGTAACGTCTGATTTCGGATTTTTCAATAATGCCTTGAATGTGCGCCATCCGCTCATATTATAAGAAACGATGACCAGTACACCGGCCAGACATGCCATGGGAATGTATTGCGCCAATGGCATTAGAAATAGAAGGATAAGCAACAGGACAACTGCATGAATGATTCCGGCTACAGGAGTTTTTCCACCGTTATTAATGTTGGTCATCGTACGGGCAATGGCTCCTGTTGCAGGGATACCGCCAAATAAGGGAGTTATGATGTTGGCAGCACCTTGGGCTATCAGTTCCGTATTGGAATCATGCCGGTCTCCTATCACACCATCGGCTACTGTGGCCGAAAGCAAAGATTCGATGGCCCCCAATACAGCGATTGTAATGGCTACCGGAAACAAATTTTTAATGGCTTCCCAATTCAGTGAGGGGACTACTGCATCAGGCAATTCGGAATTGATAGTAAAACGGTCACCGATGGTATCGATACAATCGATGCCACCATATACTTTCATCAGATATACGGCAATTGTCACTACAATAATGGCAATCAGAGAGCCGGGTACTTTTTTTGAGAACTTAGGAGTGATGGCGATGATGACCACACTGATGATACTCACGATAGTATTCCACCAGTTCACTGTGTCGAAATGACGGAAATAAATCAGCCATTTTCCTATAAAGTCTCCCGGTACTTTCTCATCTCCGAAGTTCAATCCGAAAATATCGGCGATCTGTGTGGTAAAGATAGTTACGGCGATACCGCTTGTAAAACCTACGATAATGGGATAGGGAATGAATTTGATGACTGCCCCCAATTTGAATATACCCAATAATACCAAGATGACTCCTGCCATTAAAGTGGCGACGATGAGTCCTGCTTCTCCGTATTGTTGGATAATACCATAAATAATAACGATAAATGCTCCGGTCGGACCTCCGATCTGTACTTTGCTTCCACCTAACAGTGAAATGATAAATCCTGCAATGATGGCGGTGATAATACCTTTTTCGGGAGAGACCCCCGATGCGATACCGAATGCGATAGCCAATGGAAGAGCTACGATACCTACAATGATACCTGCCATAAGATCGGCTGTGAACGTCTCTTTCGAGTAATTTTTTAGTGTAGAAAACAGCTTTGGTTTGAATGCTAAAATTTTCATTTTATTAATGCTATAATACGTTAATGTATACGAAAATTATATGTGATTTTATCAGTTTTGCTAAATAGAGGTTGCAAAATTACATAAAATAAATCTAATAGTATGTTTTTAAGCATATAATTTGATTTAGATAGAATTTATCAATGATCCGATAGAATTTATTAATAAAGAAAAACATACTTATTTTGAACATAATCCGTATATTTGTGTTATAAATAAACAACACTGACGTAATTATACTAATTAATTAAATATATAAGACTATTATGGCTAAAAGTATTAAAGGTACTCAAACAGAGAAAAATCTGTTGACATCATTTGCCGGAGAATCACAGGCAAGAATGCGTTACACTTATTATGCAAGTGTTGCAAAAAAAGAAGGTTACGAACAAATCGCTGCTATTTTTACTGAAACGGCTGATCAGGAAAAAGAACATGCAAAACGTATGTTTAAGTATCTTGAAGGCGGTATGGTAGAAATTACTGCCAGCTATCCTGCCGGAGTTATCAGTACTACTCTTAACAATTTGTTGGAAGCTGCTGCCGGTGAGCATGAAGAATGGTCGCAAGACTATCCGCATTTTGCCGATGTAGCCGAACAGGAAGGTTTTTATGAAATCGCTGCCATGTATCGCAATATTTCTGTTGCCGAAAAAGGCCATGAAGAAAGATATCGTGCTTTTGTAAATAATATTGAGACAGCTTCTGTTTTTGCTAAAGAAGGCGAAGTAGTATGGCAATGTCGCAATTGCGGCTATATCACTATCGGCAAGGAAGCTCCCGAAGTTTGCCCGGCATGTTTACATCCGCAAGCTTATTTTGAAGTAAAAAAAGAAAACTATTAATAAATCGTTATCCGGTTTTGGGAAAGCGGCTTATCTCTTAGAGATAGGCCGCTTTTTATTTTGCTGTCTGTTTGGTTTAAAGACTTAGTTGTAATGTTGTATAATTTATATATTTTATTTATATTTGCTTCTTATATATAACTAATACTAAAAAGACAAAATGTCTTACCGGCTATGATAAAAAAAAGAATAAATCATCTATTGAGTAAAACGGCGATCAAAACTTTGCTGATATCGGTTCTGTGTTTTTTATCTTTTTCCTTTTCCAGGGCTAATGATGTTTATTTCCATCATTTGGGGATTAAAGACGGGTTGACTCAAATCAGCATCTTTTCTCTTTATCAGGATGAGACAGGAGCTATGTGGTTCGGTTCTTTTGAAGGATTGAACAGGTATAACGGACGGGAAATTACTACCTTTCGTCCGTCTCAGAATAATAAAGGATTGACTCAGAATGAAATTTACTCCATTTATGGCAATCGGAAAGGAGCCATTTATCTGCGCGCCGGACACGATTTAGTGAAATACGATGTTTTGACACAGGAGTTCATTTGTTTGGCACAAAAGGAAATCAATGGCATTTACTATGCGAATGATACTCTTTGGGTACTGTCGGATCATACCGTTTTTTATTATCTGGAAGGAAAAGAAGGATTGCATAAATTTTGTGATTTCGATCCGAAATTCGGAAATGGAAATTGTATTTTTTCGGATGGAGAATATCTGTGGATCGGAACGGAAAACAATTTGTTTTCGGTTTCTGTAAATAATCCTTTCGCCCCCCATCTGGTATTATCGGATGTTTTTGTAAAGCATCTTTATAAGAGTAAGAGAAATGATTTGTGGGTAAGTACGGATATGAGCGGAGTTTATAGAATATCTTCTCAGAATCAAGTGACCAATTTCCGTAATTCGCCCGATAAGGAAAGCCTTTCGGACGATCATGTGAGAAGCGTTGTAGAGGATGAGTTCGGAAATATATGGATCGGTACTTTTTATGGGTTAAACAAATATGACCCTATTACCAATAAGTGGAAATGCTATACTCAGATAGACAATGTACCTTATAGTTTGAGCCATTCTTCGGTATTCAGCCTGTATAAAGATATGCAAGGTAACATTTGGGTAGGAACTTATTTCGGGGGTATCAACCGTTTTAATCCGAGGGCCGATATCTATCACTTTTATGGCGCATTGGGAGGAAACAATCCAAACTATCTCAGTTTTCCGTTTGTAGGCAAGATGGTGGAAGATAAAAATGGTAATCTCTGGATTTGTACCGAAGGCGGCGGGTTGAATTTCTTCAACCGTGAGACCAAGCAATTTAAAAGTTTCATGCAAGGGAGTACTCCCGGAAGTATAAGCCATAATAATTTGAAATGTATCAGATACTTGAAAGACAGGGATCTGTTATATATCGGAACTCATACCGGAGGACTGAATGTTTTTGATATAAAGTCGCAAAGGATAAGAGTTTTGAAAAATAATCCGGGAGATCCTCTGTCACTGCCCAATGATATTGTGAATGACATGCAGTTTTATAAAGACCGGCTTATCGTGTTGACGCAGGCAGGAGTGTATGGAATGGATTTGAAAAACGAAACATTTTCTTCGCTGTCTACCGACGAACAGGTAAATCAGGCGGTAGAACGTAAATTCTATTATGAAACTTTTCTGATTGATAGCAAAGACAGGATGTGGATTGCCAAATCGGATGGTGGTGTTGTGCGTATCAATCTGACTGATAATAAGATAAAGGAATATAATCCGGTATTGGAGGATACCACGTCGATAGGTAAATTCCGGATTACCCATATTCTGGAGGATAGTAAGGGAAATCTTTTTTTCGGTACGCTTGGTTCCGGTTTGTTTCTTTATCTTCCCGATACGGATACATTCCGGAATTTTACGGCGGAGAAGGGGGATTTACAGAGTAATTATTGTTATTACATCACCGAATCGCCTTATAATTACCTGATGATATTGCATAATAAAGGCGTATCTTTTTTCGATCCGCAGAATAGGCTTCTGAAGCATGTTTGTGGAATTCCGCAAATGAGTTTCAGTCAGGGATCGAGTGTCTATTCCACAAAAGACGGTGAAGTATTCTTTGGTGGAATTGATGGGTTGACATCCCTTTACGAACAGTTGCTCTATACCACTAAAAAGGAATACCAGCTCTATTTTGACAAACTTTGGATGTATAATAAAGAAGTCAAACCGGGAGATGAATCCGGAATTTTGCCTACCGCTCTCTCTTACTGTAAAGAGATAGAGTTAGATTATAATATGAACAATCTGTTTGTGGAATTTGCTACTTCGAATTATGTTTCCAACAATGATTTCCAGTATGAATATAAGCTGGTAGGACTTGACGATACTTGGTTTCCGGCACATTCCAATGTTATCAGTTATAATAATTTGAGTCCCGGCAAATACCGGTTGATTGTCCGGGAGGTCTGGGAAGATTCCAAAGCCGAAACCAAGCAGATAGAACTTGATATCAAGATCAATCCGCCATTTTATGCTACAGTCTGGGCTTATCTGCTTTATGCTTTGATTGTGGTTGGTATTTTATATGCCATATTCCGTTTTAACGTACGGCAGGCCAAACTGAAAGCTTCGTTGGAATACGAAAGGAAAGAAAAAGGATATATTGAAGAGTTGAATCAGACGAAACTACGTTTCTTTACCAATATTTCGCATGAGTTCCGCACGTTGCTGACCCTTATTATCGTGCAGGTGGAGCTGTTATTGCAACTCAACAAACTTAATCCGTCTGTGTATAACCGTGTATTGAAGATTTATAAGAATGCCCGGCACATGCGCGATCTGGTATCGGAATTGCTCGACTTCCGTAAACAGGAGCAGGGATTCCTGAAACTGAGAGTGGAATACATGGATATCGTAGCTTTCACTAAAGAGATCTACATGTCTTTCTACGAATATGCCTTAAAGCATTCTGTAAATTATAAGTTCGAACATATGGAAGAGAAATTGAACTTATGGTTCGATCCGGTTCAATTGCAGAAAGTAATATTCAATTTGTTATCCAATGCTTTTAAGTATACAAAGGTAAAAGGCAATATCACGGTTTCTATCCGTAAGGTGAAGAATGAGGTAGAAATAAGGGTGGAAGATGATGGAGTAGGTATATCGGAGGAGTCTATTCATAAGATATTCGACCGTTTTTATCAGGTCGACGGGCAAAGTTCGGAGTTTACGTTGGGTACTGGTATCGGTCTGGCAGTATCCAAAGGGATTGTGGAGTTGCATAAGGGTAGTATCCGTGTAGAGAGTGAGGTAGGAAAAGGCAGTGCTTTCATTGTTACTTTGCTGATGGGTAATGAGCATTTTCCGAAAGATATGCTGAGTGATAATGAATCTAATTTTCATTTGATCAAGGATGAGATTTCGGAAGGACTGAGTTTGGAAGAACTGATATCCGAAGAATCGGAAAAGGAACCGGAAACCGGTGATAAGGAAAAGGCGGAAGATACGGATAATGAACTGAAAGATTCTGCTAATAAGCCGGCCATCCTTATCGTAGAGGATAATCTGGAGATATTGGATATGCTGGAGGATATTTTCTCTCCCATCTATCGTGTTTATAAAGCTACTAATGGGAAAGAAGGATTTGAAGCCACCCGTCAGTTGCACCCTGATATTGTGTTAAGTGATGTGATGATGCCGGAAATGTCCGGTAAGGAGATGTGTCATAAGATTAAAAACAGCCTGGAAGTATCACATATTCCTGTGGTTCTGCTTACGGCACAGACTTCTGTAGAATATACCGTCGAAGGATATATGTTCGGTGCGGATGACTATGTAACTAAACCGTTTAATATTAAAGTACTTATATCGCGTTGTAATAATTTGGTGAGAACCCGTCGGATGCTTTACGAAAGGTTTAACCATATGTCTCAAACACCACTTGTTTCTAATGCCGTCAATGAGCAGGATCAGGAATTGATAGATCGTGCTACGGCGATCATCAGAAAGTATTTTGATGATATAGATTTTGATATGAACGTATTGGCTTCCGAACTGGGTATCGGCCGCAGTAAGCTGTATCTAAGGATAAAGGAGATTACCGGCCTTACCCCTAACGAACTGACTCTGAAAATAAAACTCGAGGAGGCTATGTACTTACTTAATAATCAGCCGAATTTGAATATCTCAGAAATATCCTATCAACTCGGATTTTCATCGCCCCGTTATTTCAGTAAGTGTTTTAAATCGTTCTATGGAGTATCACCCCAGAATTGCAGAAAGGGAGTTAATTAAAGGGAGAGGGGAGAAATGCCATACAGCGTGATTTTTATATTGAGCTGAGTGGGGAGATTCCTTAAAAAGACGTAGTATCTTTTCCGGAAATACAAGTATCTTTCCAAAAAAGACGTAGCATCTTTTTTGGAGAGACAAGCATCTTTCAAAAAAAGACGTGACATCTTTTTCCGGAAGAATGCTGTCTCTTTTCATAAGCAGGGTTATTCTTTAAAATAACCTGTATTCAATATGTTTTTACCTCCTTCACCATCTTCATCTTTTTTCTCAATCGACTTATTCATCGGATATACAGGGTGAAGGCACGTACTATGGAATATGCTTACGGAGCATAAGGAGTGTGTTTACGGAGCATAAGGAGCATGCTTACGAAGTATAAGCACGGACCTTATCCTCCTTGGCCACCGTGCTCAGGCTCACTTTGCACGGTGGTCAGAAAAAGAGCAGGCTTCACCCTCTATCCCCTTATTTATCGGCCATACAGGAAAAAGGTGAAGGCGATGAAGGGGGGGGCAAAATCAAGGTGATATATTGCTATTTGGAACCTGTTATTTCTTTAAATGTAAAAAGAGAGAAAGAAATAGTATAAAAAAGAGAGGGGAGAAATACTACGCAGCCTTATCACCCTGCATAGTACTTCTCCCCTCTCCATTCTTCCTTCTCCCTTCTCCCTTTAATTAACTCCCTTTAGTTGACTACCATCCCGGGTTCTGAGTAATTCCCGGTGCTTTCAATATTTCGGATTTCGGGATCGGATAGAGATACATCCGTTCGTCAAATACCCGGTTTTCTACGGTATATTTACTGTAATGAGGTTCGTCATTATCATCTTTTACAATTTGCATACCTTCTATTTTCAGATAGTCGGCTTTCTCCTGCGGATCGTCTAACAGGCGCCAACGGCGGATATCGAAGAAGCGATGTTCTTCAAATGCCAGTTCCACGCGGCGTTCGTTGCGGATTACTTCGCGCATCTCCTCTTTTGTCAGTCCGGCAGGCAATTTGTACGGGCTCAATTCTGCACGTTTGCGTATCAGTTCCACTACTTTATAGATTGAGTCGTTCGGTGCCTGACTCGGCGATTCGCAATATTCGTTCATGGCTTCGGCATAATTCAGCAGCACTTCGGCATAACGCATCAATATCCAGGTACGGGTGATGTTATTGGTTCTTCCGTCCCATACGGCTTGCGGTGACAGGAGTTTTTTCAGGTAATATCCCGTTTTGGTTGCTGTCTTATTGGTGGCGGTGGCATCTTTTCCGCCTTCGAATGTTTCAATGGTCTGGGTTTTATCATTCACGGTGAATTCAGATCCGTCATATGCGAAAGTCATGTAGAAACGTGGGTCGCGGCCTACGTAAGGATGATCTTCATCGTATCCCGATCCCGGTTCATTGATCCCTTTGCCATTTGCCATACCGAAAGCGTCTGCCAAGTTTTGTGTCGGGTTGGTCAAGCCTTTTCCTCCCATAGTCAATGGGGAGTTCTGTTGCTCAACCGACACCGTATTGTTATACTTGGTAGAGAACACGATTTCGCGATGATATTGCAGGAAGTTTTCGCTGACGGCATATAAATCGGTAAATGACTCGCTGTCGTCTGTAAAGTTCATCAGCTTGTATCTGAAGGCCGATTTTACAACCAATTGGGCAGCATCGGCCGAGCGTTTGTAGCGTTCTTTGTCATTGCCGGGATTGTTCAACGGGCTTGCCCAGTAGAGCAATGCGCGTGATTTCAGTCCGTAAGCGGCTCCGGTAGTGGGGCGTCCCAATTCTTTCTTGTCGTCGAATCCCACACTTTCGGAACTTCCTTTGTATTGTTCCGGCAGACGGTTGGCGGCCGAGTCGCAGTCGGCAATAATTTGTTTCATGCAATCGTCATACGAAGCGCGGGTGGCTTGCTGAGCTTCCTCAACCGTCAATGATTTTGTAAATAAAGGTACACCGCCGTAACGTTTGATCAGTTCGAAATAGAAATAGGCACGCAGGAAAAATGCTTCTCCTTTCATACGCTCACGGGTACGGATCAACTGTTCGTCCGTTCCGGAAACAGTCGGTTTAACCGGCATTTTAAGATCGTCGATTCTTTCAAGGAAGCGGTTTACGATGCGGATTCCCTCATAGTTTTTGCTCCATACGTTTTCTACCAGAAAGTAAGAATCCCATGTACCGTTATTAAAACCTTTGATGTCACTTGTCACATCCGAGTGTACCGCTTCGTCGCATCCGGCTGCCAGCATCGCATTGTCGATATAATTGTATCCGCTTGGCAGCTTGTTGTATGCGTCGTTCAAGAACCCGAAAGCACGCCGGGTTTCATTCCATATATCTTCTTCTCCTAATTTACCGTCTTTTGCCGGATCCAGAAAAGAATCGCAACCGGCAAAAAGGAAAGAGAAAGTCAAGCCTAAACCTATAATATATTTATTGATTTTCATAATCGTAGTGTTTTTAAAGTTTGATAGATATACCGAAAGAGAATGTTCTCAATAAAGGATATTCAGAATATCCGGCATTCATCGCTTCCGGGTTACGGCCATCTATTGCATTTGAGAAAGTGAACAGATTATTGGCATTTACATAAACACGCAATGAAGAAAGGAAGATCTTTTTCATCAGTTGTTTGGGGAATGTATAGCCTACTTCTGCGGATGAAATGCGGAGCAGAGAGGTTTTCTTCTGCCAGAAATCCGATGTCTGCGTGTTATATTCACGGGAGATGCTCAGTCCCGGATAGGCTGTCTGTACAGCCGGATCATTCGGATTCCAACGGTTCTCATAGGCATAAGGAGTAAACTTGTTCGGAATATAATGCGTAGAGAACAAAGAAGATCCTTCCAGATTGCACTGAATGTCGAATCCTTTGTAATTACCTCCCAATGTAGCACCGAATATGATTTCCGGCAATGAATTTCCCAAAGCTACCATATCCGATTCGTCGATCACATTGTCATCTTCCGGATTCTGGTTTTTATAAACGATGTCACCTAAGACAGGACTTCCGAAAGAACCTGTAGGGGCATTTATCAGTTGGTCGGGATGAGTATACAGGCCATTGGTTTCGAAACCGAAGCGTGTGCCGATGGAGTGTCCTTTGCGGTATTGATGAGCATATTTGTAAGCTATCTCTTTCAGGTCGATAATCTTGTTTTTTGCCCACAACATGTTTCCTCCGACAAAGAATCCGCCGTTTTTGTATTGCTTGTTATAAAGCACATTGAAGTCGATACCCTGGTTATCGATCGATCCGCCGTTGTATTTGGAAAGGCCGATACCGATTAATGAAGGAACGATATTGGAATAATCTACCAGTACATCCCGGCGTTTTTCATTGAAATAGTTCATGGTAAATGAAAGTCCTCTCCATAGTTCCAAGTCGAATCCTACGTTAAACTTGTATGATTTCTCCCATGTTTCGTCCGGATTGGCCAATACTCCTTCCTGTGAACCGTCGGTGCTTCCGTTCGGGTTACCGAAAGCATATCCGCCCGATGAAGTGAATTCCTGACGATAAGGGAAACGGCGGCCGCCGGTCTGGTCGTTACCGTTCACACCATAAGAGACCCTGAATTTCAGGAAGTCGATCGCTTCTGCCGATTGCAGCCATTTCTCGTCCGAAGCAACCCATGCCAATCCGACGGCCGGGAAGAATCCGGTACGTTTTCCGCTTCTGTAATTGCTGGAACCCTGATAAGAAGCTGTTACTTCTGCGTAGTAGCGTTTGTTGAAGCCATATTGTGCACGCATGGCCAGTCCCTGATATTTATAATCCGGATTATCGCCCGGAACCGTTTCGCTGGAATGATTGTAGAACAGCCGGACAGCCAAGTCGTGTACACTTCCGAAGGTGTGGTTGTAGTTAAGGCCTGCGCCCAATGTGTTATAGCGGTAGAATCCGTCCATCATGGCCGAACTACGGCTGTTTTTATACTCGTCTTTACCGAATTGCGTATACGTACCGTCTGTATTCTCCTGGAATACGGCATAAGTATTGTTGATGCTCAAGTATTGCATATTGAAGTTTTCGAAACCGTAATAAGCATCGACCGACAATCCCGGCAACAGCATATCCAAATCATATTTTCCTTTTACCTGTACATTGAGCAGGCGGGATTCGTCTTTCCGGTAGCCGTGACGGTTCAACAGTCCGTAAGGGTTGGTCTGATATTCGGAAGTACCGCCGAGCGAGCCATCTTTATTGAACATCGGGAAAGCATTGGCAGGCAGGGTCATCAGTGTATTAAACACAGAGTTGGTAGCTGCCGCTACTTCCGAACCGGTGTTGGCAGCCTTGTTTTTATCGATGGCGGCAGAAACTAAAATATTGAACAGCATTCCTTTGATGGGATTGATATCCAGATTGGAACGGAAATTGAAACGTTCGTAAATGTTGTTGGCACTTGCATCCTTGAAAAGTCCCTCTTGTTTCATATAGCCGGCAGTCACGAAATAGCGTGCCAGGCCGTTACCTCCCGAAGCAGAGAAATTATAGTGCTGGAAAGGAGAACTGTTGCCGATGAAACGATCCTTGTAGTTTTCATCCGGATAGAGATACGGGTCTCTGTCCGAGCGAAGATACATATCGGGATTATACATGGGAGACGAACCGTCATTCTTCAAAGCCTCATTGTAGAGTGTTGAATATTGGTAAGCGTTTAAGCGGTCGGACACGTATTCGGGGGTTTGGAATCCGGCACGGATATCCACGTTGATCGAGTGTTTTACTTCACTACCATGTTTGGTTTTGATCAGAATAACACCGTTGGCTCCGCGCATGCCGTACATGGCCAGGGCCGATGCGTCTTTCAGTACCGAGATGCTTTCCACTTCATTAAAGTCCATCAGGTCGATGTTGGCTTCTATATCGTCCACTAAGATCAGAGGTTTGGCATTGGCATTGGTAGCCATACCCCGTACATAAAAGGTATAGTTGCTTTTACCTAATTTTTCTCCTCCGTTTTTAATTGAATAGAGTCCGGAAAGCGTTCCGTTCATGGCCTGTTCGATACTGCTCACCGTGTTCTTTTCAATTACATCGGTACCGATGCTCGATACGGCAGAAGTCATGCTTCTTTTGGATTGTTCTCCATAAGACACACCGATCATTTCGTCTTCATACGTCAGGTATTTTACCATTTTCAGCGTATAGACCGGTTGATTGTCGAGACGTTTGATTACCGGACGGTAGCCTTTCAGGTTGACCACCAATACATCCGACGGATCGAGCAACATATAGAATTTACCATCCTCATCCGTTACGGCATCTGTCTGTTTCTCTTGCACATTTACGGTGATACCGGGCATGGGGACATTGTTTTCATCGACCACAATACCTTCAACAGTTACTGTCGAGTTCTTTTGGGTCTTTTGAGCTTTTACCGGCGTTACCGATAAAAGCAGCGTACACAGAACGGTGCACAAATATATAAATCTCTTCATTTGAATCATATTTTAGGGTTTATACCATCATTTCCATCCCGGGTTCTGTTCCAATACGGCGCTCTTGTACACTTCGTTATTCGGTATCGGATAAAGATGCATGTGTTCTTTGAATGTCGCACTTTCATACTTCTCGCGGGAATAAGTGAACGAGCCATCCGCATTTTTCACGGCACGGATACCATAAATATCCTTATTGAAATATTCTACTCCTTTGTGCCAGGAGAGTACATCGTACCAGCGGTGTTCTTCAAAGCAGAGCTCTACTGCACGTTCATTATAAATACGTTCGCGCATGCTTTCTCTACTGTCCGAAATGTCTTCCGGAATCGGCACCTGACCGACACGTGCCCTGAGTTCTGTCAGAACTTCTCTAACCGAGAGTCCTTCCAATGAGCTCTCCGGACCGCCTACTTCATTTTGCGCTTCGGCAAAGTTCAACAGTATTTCTCCATAACGGAAGAAAATATAATTCATATAAGTGGAAGTTCCTTTATATCGCTGGTGAGTTTCCGGCCAGAATTTGGCGATGGCATATCCCAAAACATTGATATGGGTAGTTCCCTTGTCGCGTCCCGATTCTTTTCCATCGGCTGTTACCCAAAATTCCAGTTTACGGTCGTACCAGAAACGGTCGTTGCGTAAGATACACATGTCCAGACGCGGGTCTCTGTTGGCATACGGATCTTCGTCATTATAAATTTGCGAATTGGTGATGGGGTAACCTTTAGAATCTTCAAACATATCCACCAGATTCTGAGTAACCCATTCTCCTGCCCAGCCATTGTATCCTTGAGTGGCAATAAAACGTGTCCAGAAAGTGCTTCCGTTGGTATGTCCCTGTTCAAAATTCATTTTGATGCGCGGACGGTTCATAATGATTTCACTGCAAACCGGCTGGAAGAACATGTTTACATAATCCGGATAGAGCGTATAGAGTTTCAGGTCGATTACATCTTTGGCTGCTTTGGCTGCTTTTTCCCATTTGGCAATGTCATTGGTAGGGTTGTGCAATTGACGGGCGGCATATAGCAGAGTTCTGGATCTCAGTGCCAGTGCGGCTCCTTTCGAGGCGCGGCCGTTGTCAGCATCGGCATACTTCAGGGGCAGCAGGCCGGCAGCAGTTTTACAATCATTTTCGATAAACTCGACGCATTTCTCGTATGTGTCGCGGGGTAAATCCAGATTATCCTGATTTAATACCAGTGTATGGTCGATGATAGGTACACCGCCCCAACGTTTGATCAGTTCGAAGTAAAAGAAAGCACGCAGGAAGTAAGCCTCTCCCAAACAACGGTCTTTGATTTCATCGGACGGGAAGTTGGGAATGCGGTCTATGTTTTCGATGATCTTATTGGCCTTGCGGATACCGATGTACATATTCTGCCACATGTCCGAAATTTCGTTGTTGGCATCAACCATTTTATTACTGGTATCCATTCGTGTACCGTCCCATGCTCCGTTATTGAAGATAGCGGTACAACCACCCTTGTTGCGTGATTCGTCACCCATCGACGAAACCAAAGAGTTCCAGAGGCGTCCCAAATGACCGGGCATGTAAGAATAAGCCTGGTCTGCATACTGACGGAACATTGCATAGTCCGAAAATATCTTGTCTTCGTTGATATCTTCTACCGGAGCCATATCCAACTGTCCTTCTCCGAACAAACCTGTACAGGAGGAGAAACCTATGGATGCCGCTATTACATATATGATAAATAATTTTTTCATATTCGATTAAAAGTTAATGTTTACACCAAGATTATAGACACTTTGTTGCGGATAAACTTCTCCACTGGCATTTACGGTTTCCGGGTCGAAGTTATCGATCTTAGACCATGTGTAGAGGTTCGTTCCATTCAAGTAAACTTTCAGTCCGGTCATTCCCAATTTGCGATAGATGGAAGCAGGGAATGAATAAGTAATCTGTACATTCTTCAGACGCAGGTAGGCGGCTGATTTCAGATGCAATGAGTTGATGTTTTTGTTGCTGTGTTTAGTTGCCATGTGTAGTGACGGATAGGATGCGTTCGGGTTCTCCGGTGTCCAATAGTCTTGATGTATTTTGGAAACCTGGCCACCGCCTGCACCGCCACCGAATTCATAACCGGCATTTCCGGCAAACAGTACAGAGGCATGAGCCGCTCCCTGGAATTGTGCCGATATTTCCAGGCCTTTCCAGATGATACCGGGAGTGACCGAATACATGATTTCGGGAATGCGGGAATAGCCGATGGCCACTTTGTCCGCTTCTGTCAGTGTGCCGTCTCCATTGCGGTCCCAGTATTTCAAGTCGCCCGGAATAATAGGGCCTCCTAAAGTTGTCTGGTCGGGAGAATGCTTGATTTCCTCTTCGTTCTGGAAGAATCCGAGAACTTGGTAACCTTTGAACTGGTCGATTCTGAATCCGGCAATTTTCTGATAATCGGGAGTTCCTGCGGGGTCATCATAGTTTATAACTTCATTTCGTGCAAAACTGTAATTGGCACGGATGTAATAATCTACTTTTCCGATGTGGTGGCGATGTGATAGTTCGAACTCATATCCCCAGTTCTTTACTTCACCCACATTCAGGTAAGGGCTCGACAAACCGATGATTTGTGGAGTGGAACGTCCTTGAAGAAGGATATCTTTACGATGTTCTTTAAAGAAGTCTGCGGTGAAAGTCAACAGATCGTTTGAAAACAGGCGGGCTTCCAGACCGATATTGCCTTTTAGGGCTGTTTCCCATGTAAGCAGCTTGTTTTCGTTTCTCTTTTCATAGATACCGCCATTGGTAGAAGGGTTGGTGGTTCCGAATCCGAAACTCGGGGTTCCGCCACCGACATATATGCCTTGGGCAGCATATTCACCCATGTACAGGAAGCGGTCTTTGGATTTGTCATTACCTACCAGACCGATTGAACCTCTTACTTTCAAGAAAGGAATCACGTTTTTCACTTTTGCCATGAACGGTTCTTCAGAGATGACGTATCCCAATGAACCCGAAGGGAAGAATCCGAAACGGTGTCCTTTGGCAAAGTTCTCCGAGCCGTTGTATCCTAAGCTGACTTCACCCAGGTATTTTTCTGCAAATCCATATTCTACGCGGGCGGCATATCCCATCAATGCGCTTGGTATACTGTTTCCACTGGTTGTTTTCTGCTGGTTATAAACCAATATGGAGTTGATGTTATGCTTGCCGAAACGACGGGCATACCCTACCTTTAATTGTAGGTTCGTACGTCTCATCGGGTTGGTTTTCTTATCTTCTTTGAACCGGAACGGAGAATCCTCTCCCAACTGGTCGTAACGTCCGGAATTCGGTTCGTAATAATAAGTATCGATACCGTCCGTATAGACTTTGGTCGAACCGAAATTGTTGTTGAACGAGATGCTCATATCGAATGACAAGCCTTCGGTGATGAAACTCAAGTCGTTGTGCAGGGTACCTACCAGATCATAATAGTTGGTCTTCGAGTTTTCGTATCCGCTATATGCAATGGTAGAGAGCGGATTGCCCGAACCTTCCACACCGGCAATCGTGCCATCCGGATTATAGATCGGATGTCTCCAGGGTTCTTTGGCAATCAGTCCTTGGAAGAAGCTGCCCGATGCACCCGAGAATCCGTTCATCTCACCGGAACGGCCGGAGATATTGGCAGATACGGTCTGGTATTTGTTGATGTTCAAGTCGATGTTCGACCGGAAATTGAAGCGGCGGTAGTATACCTCCGGATTATAATCTTTCTGTAAGTCGCCATATTTAAACATACCCCCCTGGTTCAGGTATCCCAATGAAATGAAATATCTTACTACTTTGGTACCACCGGAAATATTAATATTGTATTGTTGCTGGAGAGAACCGCTCTTGTTGACCATTTCGTCATACCAGTTTACATCCGGATACCGGTAAGGGTCTTGTCCGAGGCGGAAACCTTCCAATGATTCGTCTGTCAGCAATCCGTTGTCTTGTTGCAGCGGATCTTTACCGTCGTTTTCCCATGCTTTTTTGCGGAGCAGCAAATGTTCGTATGAACCTAAGAATTCCGGAATCTGCGTAGGCCGTTGTAATCCCCAGTTGGCGGTAACCGAAATTTTGGGCTTTCCTTCCTTCCCTCTTTTGGTCGTGATCAGGATAACACCGTTCGCACCTCGAATACCATATACGGCAGTGGAAGAGGCATCTTTCAATACGGAAAGGCTTTCGATTTCGTTGGCATCGAGTTGGGAGAATGATTCTTGTTCCACACCGTCGATAATGATAAGGGGAGAAGCATCGTTGAACGTGGACTTACCACGAATCAGAATCGTAGCAGCGTCTTCACCCGGACGTCCGCCCGGTTGTTGGGTGATTACACCCGGAAGTTTACCAACCAATGCATTGGTTACGTTCGCTACCGGTGCGGCAACCAGCTCGCTGCTCTTCATCATACTGACGGCGCCGGTTACCGTTTGTTTCTTTTGTGACCCATAGGCCACTACCACAACTTCGTCCAGTGCATTCATCTGATCTTCCAGTACAATGTTGAACGAGGTCTTGTTGCCCACGATTACTTCGTATGTCTCGTATCCTACGTAAGAAATTACTAATACGGATTTGGGCGAAGGTACTTGTAATGTAAACTTTCCATCCAGATCGGAGATTGCTCCGATAGATGTCCCTTTTACGATTACGTTTACGCCGGGTAAGGTTTCTCCCTGGCTATCAGTGATCACACCCTGTATCTGGCGGGTCTGATTTGCTTCTGTCACAGCTCCGAGCGCGTGGCTCCAGCCAAGTTGCAGCAGCAATACACAGCAAAACACTTTTAGAAATTTAAAATGTAACGTTTCTGTGTTCATAGTCTTTTTAAGATTAAAAAATTAATGACTCGATAATTTTGCCGTTATGCGGGAAGGGCGGATCATACTCTCTTCCGAACGGTTGTGCAAATGAAATGCATTTTGTTTGCAATGGGTTGTACTCTGTGTACCGGTAAAATGGTATAATAGTGTATTCGGACAAAAATGCCCCCTAATAAAGACAATATATACCGGTTTTCAACAGAGTACAACCAATTATTACTATTTTATTCCAATGTTTCCACTCCTTGAATTACTCCCGGTTCTGTCTGGTGCATATCAAAGATGATAATTTCGTTGGTACCCTCTTTCAACCATACTCCCGGACAATACAGACGGTACTGCGGACCGACATTCCAGAAGCGGCCGAGGTTGTGTCCGTTGACGTAAACCAGTCCTTTTGTGAAGTCTTTCAAGTCGATATAGCAATCTCCGGCTTTATCGAGTTGCAGAGTGGTTTTGAAGAACATGCCCGGACGAACCGTATCGCTTTCTTTCAGATTGGATACATATTCCGATGACATCGGTATATTGAATGCCTCCCAGTTCATCAGTGTCATGCCGTTCAGGGTAACCCGGTCGGTAATACCTTTGCGGTCAATCATCTGTGCGGCAAAGTTGATGCGTCCCATGCTTTCTACCAGAATGTCCAGAACCGGATTTTCTACATTGGATACCGGGAGGTCGATGGTATGCTGGCCCAGGGTACGGTCGATGCTTCCGATATAACGTCCGTTCAAAAAGACGGTTGCGTAGTCGTGCACCTCGTCTACACGGAGCTTACCGCTTTTATGACCGATCAGTTTGGTGCGATACAAGATCATTCCTTCGTATTGTTTCATCATTTCCATCGGAACCGGCTGTACGATTTGTTTGGCGGCAGGCAGGTTGTCCCAGATGCTTGTATATCTTTTCGTTTCCGTGGCCGGGAATGTGATGGTAGGTATAGGGTCGGGGATCGGTGCCAGTTTCTTTTTGCTGTATTTCTGGGTCAGTTCACGCAAAGCCATGTATTTGGGAGTAGCCTGGCCCATCTCATTGATAGGCGCATCATAGTCGTAGCTCGTTACGTCCGGTTGGTATGTTCCGGGTTGCGGAGAGTTGGCTCCGGCCCAGAAACCGAAGTTGGTTCCGCCATGGATAACGTAATAGTTGAATGACTTGCCGTTATCGAGCAGCCACTTTACGTCTGTGGTAATTTTCTCGATGGACGGATGTTGCCACTCTTCACGCCAGTGGGTAAGCCATCCCGGATAAAGTTCGGAACAGAAAACACTGGCATCGGGATGTACCTTCAGGGCTTCGTCGAATTCTGCTTTTGAGGCGGCCGGGTCCAGTCCGATGGCTACTCCCGGCAGTGTTCCTGCTTCGAGCATATAAGGAGTGGCTCCGTCTGCCGTATAGAAAGGTACTTCGATGCCTTTGTCACGCCAAAGGTCGTGCATCCATTTCATGTAAATACGGTCGTTGCCATAGCTTCCGTATTCGTTTTCTACCTGCACCATGATGATAGGACCGCCGTTGGTGATCTCGTATTTCTTTATGATGGGGGCGATCTTGTCTACATAACGTTCTACTGCCGCTGTATACCGGGTGTCCATACAACGGATTTTTATATCCGGTATGGAGAGCAGATAAGGAGGAAGTCCGCCAAAGTCCCATTCGCCGCAGACGTAAGGTCCCGGACGGAATAACAGGAACATGCCTTCATCCTGTACGGTTTGGATGAATTTTTCCAGATTCTTATTGCCTGTCTGAAAATCGAACACTCCCGGTTCGCTTTCGTGATAGTTCCACATAATATAGCAGGCTACGGTATTGCAACCCATCGCTTTGATCATTTGTATCCGTTGTTTCCAGTATTCTGCCGGGATACGTGACGGGTGAATCTCGCCGGAGATGATTTGGAAAGGTTTGTCATCCAGCCAGAACTGGTTGTCGCCCAGACGGAAAGTGTGTGTGCCTTTTGTCTGTGCCTGAGCCCATGTACCGCTGCCTGTCAGCAGAATCAGTGTCATAAGAAAAGTGAAAAGTTTTTTTTTCATAAAATGATAGTTATTTAGTGGTAATTAGATTTCATGTACATTAATTTCCGCACTTCTGTCCTTGATACATGTGGATGATACGTAAGCCGGAGGATAGAAGGCGGAAATTAATTACACTTAAAAGTGCGTTTTTTCCATACAGGTCGATTTATAGAGTGTTAGAGGAGTTTTAGGGTGATGGTGGCGGGTTGTCCGCATTGTGCTCCTGTCGGGAGGGGCACTTTGATTTCATAGACTCCTTTTTTCTGTTTGGTGACCTCCTCGCCTGTGACGGGTACGGAAGTATATACAGTCAGGTTGTTCAAGTCTTTCTTCATGAAAGCATCTGTAACGGTCAGTATCAGTTTGCCGTCTTTCTTTTCTGCAAACAGGGCTGCCGGTGACGATACTCTGAATGTTCCCAACTTTCCTTTGGCTGTAGCGGAAGCATCGAAATAGACGGCACCCAATTTGGTCTTTTCCGGATTTTCTGCTGCTTGTAGCTGTGTGGTGTTGGCAAGTACGTTCGGTATTGCTTTGGGAAGTTCGCCTTTACAGTTCACCATGTAGGCATAAGTAGCGTCTTTTATCTCCCGCCCGTGTACAATTTCCATCTGGAATACGGGAACAGTCGTTTCCGGTTCGGTATTGGCTTTGCAAAGCCGTTTCCAGTCGGTAGTACGTTCTTCACGACGCCATTTCATTTCGCCGGATGTCTCTTTCGGGATTATTCCGTAAGCAAAACCTTCATGGCATATCCAGTCGATTTTTCCTTTTTTTACTGTTTCCGGTGCGGTCGGGCTGTAAGTCTGTTCGATGGTAGTTGTGATATCCCCCTCCTTTTCCGGTGAGAGATTCGTAATCCCTGCTCCTAATGCAAGGAATAAGTCGTCGAACATGAAATAGCTTTTGTATGCACGTACGCCATATATGTCCTTATTGACATCTTTAGCCTCGGAGTTACCGGGATTTTCTTTCATCTTGGCGTTTATCTTCTGATAGATAAATCCGGTAGCGAAGTCTCCTTTTCCATCGGTGGCGCCGGCGGCAAAATTGTAAGAACTGGTATAACCGCTCCAATTCTCGATTGGTTTCAATGCGGTGGGAGTCTGGCGGGTAGTGACTCCCGGCCATGCAGTGAGATTCATGGCGCCGATAATATGGCGGTATTCACTGCCATCCCGCTGAAACAGGGTTACTCCGTCGGCACTGTAGAAATTATAACCGGCAGCACCGGGATAAGCACTTTCCAAACCATCCACCCGGATGGAGCCCATATTGATGAAGAGGTAATAATCGTTCGTTTTCTTGATCAGGTCGTCGTTGTTATAAAAATAGCGGGTTCCGTGATAATATCCGTCGGGGGCGGATGTCATTTGCACATTTAGGCGGGAAGACTCTTCGGTGAACTGTTCCAGTTCTTGTATTTCTTCGGAAGTGAGTGATGTACGCCAGTCTGCCAGTAATGTTTTGGCAAGGATGTGTGAAGGCACATTGCCACGGCGGTTGTTTTTCCGCGTCATGTTTCCTCTGTCTACCAACGGTGGGATGATGCCTTTGTGGTGATAGAAAGCGGAACAACGGATATAGTGAAGCACCACTTCTACATTTTCCCGCGAAAGTTGCTTGGCCCACGGTGAGCCTTGCAGGTGTTTCAATATGCGGAAAGTTCCTTTTAGCCCGTCGATGGGATATCCCCATACAAGGCATTGCATTCCATGTCCCCATCCGGCACCGTCGGCGGTAGTTCCTTCTGTCCAGAAAGCGTCGTCGTAAGTGGTTTGCGAAACTACGGATAACGAACCGATCGCTACTTCGGACAATACATCTATCATCGGGATGGAACTCATCATCACGGCTGCTTCCAGTACCGGGCGATAGTCGAGTGCATTGCCTCCTACCCACCAGACGTGCTTGCGGAATCGTTCCACGCTTACTACATTCTTATCCGTTTCATCGTGTCTGTAAGGTTGTGTCCATGATTGGAAACCTACATCGAACAGTTTCTGATGCGCTGCAAGGGCAATCGAATCTTTCACTTCTCCTGCCTCGATACGGTCCATCAGATCGAGCAAGGCAAAGTAGGTTTTGACGGCGGCACGCGGGGTGGCGAAGCAGGAGGCATGGAAGCGTCCGGGGGCATCGTTGTTACGCTCGTTTTCCATCTTACCGTAGAAGGCAATGCCGCGTAATAAGGTTTGTACTCCCTTGTCCGACGGGTCGAGTCCTTTTACTCCACGGTATGAATCGGCTATAACCTGCAACCGTTCAAAACAGTCCCGGGTCAGGTTGTTGATTTGGATACAGTGCGCCATGTTGGTTCCGGCGGCATAGTTGTTGCGGATAATGATCTCCTCTTCCGGGCGCTTATCGGTAAAACGTCCGTCTGCATCGATCAAGGACAGGGATTCCGCTAACGTATAGTTGGTAACAGGAGTTCCGCTGATGTGTCTGGCAAACTCTTGTCGCAAACGGCGGATGGTTTCTTTCTTTCCGTTGTCTGTTGCATATAGATCACCGGTACACAAGAGGCCGATTAGTATCAAACAGGTTAATATCTGTCTCATAGTTTACTGATCTTTTGACGATAACATTGATTTTGTGTTACTACGTTTACCAGATATACCTTATTATTATCAAGTGGTAAAGCCAATGAAGCTTTTCCGTTTTCTACGGTAATCTCTGCTGCTGTCACTGCACATCCGTTCGTGTCATAGACGGTGATATTGGCAGGGCCGTTTTCTGCACCGCAAAGGGTGAGTTTTCCGTCGCTGTACTCGATTGCCGTCTTTTCGGTATTCGGGCCGGAGATACCTGTCGGTGAAGGGTTTACTACGATATTATCGATATAGCAGACGTGCTGTTGGTCTTCATACAGCACGACATTCGAGTTGTAGGTCGGCAGTATGGCTATTCCCAATACTCCATTGGTGAATTTGCTTATCTGGCTGGAATAGGCGGCTTTGTTGAATGTGAATGTGTAGGTAATCCATTTTCCTTCCGTGGTAAAGTCATAAACCGATTTATTGAGAAGTATGCCCTCGTCCTGTATAAGATCATTCGTTGTATTGAATTTCGAAAGCAGTTTGATACAGATGTCTTGTTTCTCTGCCGGGTCTTCCCAATCGTCTGTTTCTTTACCGATCACATTGAGCGGTTGATAGATCATAAACTCTACTACTTTCAGGTCGTCGATGGAGATAGGCGTGTCAAAGAGAAATTTCAATCCGTAGTTGCGTGCTTCCATAGAGGCATATTTCAGTACTTTTCCCGAATGGTTGCCTTCGGCGGATACCGGATTGTCTATCACTTCGTGTGAATACATCCAACGTGATTTGGGTTTATAGTCTCCCCGTTTTCCTGTGTTGCCGAAGCGGAAGAAATAAGGAGTTGTTTCATAAGTTTCAAAGTCTGCCCGGAAAAGTTCTTGTGCGAACATATTTCCGGAAAAAGAGATAAATGCTGCTAACAGCGCGGAAGTAATGATCTTGTTTTTCATAATTCAATCAATTTGTGAGGCTGATTTTGTTTTACTACTTACAAAAGTAGAGGATGTTGTGAAAATGGGATGTTGCCTATTGTCCGAAATAGATGATTTTATTGTCCGTTGGACGAAATGGGGATTATATTCCCTCGGGTGTCCCTTTGTTCTTGTCTTGAAGAAAGTTCTTCTCTGTTTTCCGCATTTTTAGCGGCCTGTGGGTGTTTTTATCCGTATTATGGGATTATATTGTCCGAAAGATAATTCGATACTACTGCCGATACAATACATCAACCTCAGTCTGCTGCATCTTCTCTACATTTGCCTCTGTGATCAGTTGGCGACAACTGTTTCCGTATTGGTTACATTAATATAATAGACGATGAAAAAGCACATTTTACTCCTGTTCCTGTTGGTAGGCACTTCGCTTACCGGAAAAGCTCAATCTACGGACAATGTAGATTTAATGTTTCCCAATCTGATGATGACTCGTTATCATTATGATAAGATGAAAGAAGATATTGAGAAGAAAGGCAATAATCCTCCTAAGAGCGCTTACATCAAACAGATGAGAAATCCGGCGGAAACAATTGTGAACAATGACCGGAAAACCACTCCTGCCGTTTCAACCTCCAACAATCCTAATAATGTGGATATAAGTGGTGAAATGAACGCTATCTACCAGCTTTGCGTGGTTTATGCATTCTCGCAAGACGATAAATTTCTGAATAAAGCTGTTGAATATCTGAAGGCGTGGGGAAAGGTGAATGTGGCCGTATCCAAATCAAATATTCACGAAAGTGTATATACACCGGCTGTAGAGGGATATAGCATTATTCGCAATGTGATTTCGCAGGCAGATAGAGACGAGATAGACGGATGGTTCAGAAAGCGTATCAATGTATTCATTAAGGATAATGATTTACGCGATAATAACTGGGGAACTTGTCTTATGCAGCAATTTTATTATTACGGTTCGGCATTGAATGATAAAAATGTAGTGAATACTTATTTCAGAAACAGGTATTCCGGTTGGGTGAAAAATAATCTATACGCCAATGGTACTACTACTGATTTGATGGGTCGTGATGCTTTTGCTTACCATTCTTATGATTTACTGTTCTTTGCCGAAATCTGTCATGGAATGGCCTGTTATGAAGGATATAAGGTAGCTGATGAATTTTATGCGCAAGACGTGAACTGGGGGGCTTCTATTAAGAAAAGTGTCGATTTCTGGAAACCTTATTTATTGGACCCGGCGAAGAATCCGCATACGGAATTTGTAGAAACGGAATGGGCACCCGATAAAAAACGTAGTGATTATAATAAACCTTATAGCCCTGCCGGAACAATGTATGTTGCCGATGAGCTTCTCGAAATGGATCAAGACCTTCTACGTGCTGTTGATAAGTATCGGGGCGGTAACCCATTTTATACCTGGCGGCTCACCCTTAGCAATCTGCGCTGGTATTACGGTGAAGAAGAGTGATTTTAGTAGTCAAGTAGCCGATTAGTAGTCAAGTAGCCGATTAGTAGTCAAGTAGCCAATTAGTAGTCAAGTAGTTAAGTAGTTAAAGTAGTCAAGTAGGATACTACTGATTGTTAAGCTATATACTATCTGCTACTTACTACTAACGAAGTGATAACTACTTAACTACTTGACTACTACTAAACAGCTACTGAGAAAGAATATATAATGAAAATGTCAACCTATATGCGAATTATTGGACTATTATTGTTGAGTTGCTCTCTTTGCATGTCTTGCATGCAAGCGGATAAGAAGAAAGCACTCATTGAAGATGATTTTTTAGTTGCCGAACAGCATTTGAGTAATCAACTGAAAGCGGTTCCCGAACCTACTGTGTACCCACGTACTACGGGTAAGGACGGACAGTTGATTGCCACTCCGAAGAATGACTGGACGGAAGGATTCTATCCGGGATGTCTATGGTATATCTATGAACATAACCGTGAAGAGAGTTGGAAACAGAGTGCCGTCAAATGGACGGAAGCTTTGGAACCGATGAAAAAGCTGACAAGCCATCACGATATCGGTTTCCTTATCTATTGCAGTTTTGGTAACGGATATAGGCTTACAGGTAAAGAAGAATATAAGGATGTAATTATTGAAGCTGCCAATTCCTTAACTACCCGTTTCAGTGAAGTGACCGGATGTATTAAATCATGGAACTATCGTAAGGCATGGAATGGAAAGGATGAATGGTTTTATCCGGTGATTATTGATAATATGATGAACTTGGAGCTGCTCTATTTTGCTTCTAAAGTAACAGGTGATACGAGATATGCCAAGATAGCAACCACTCATGCGGAGACGACTGCAAAGAATCAGTTGCGCGAAGATTATAGCAATTATCATGTGGTAGATTATGATACGTTGACGGGAAAAGTACTTCATCAGGCTACCTGTCAGGGATTTTCTGATAATTCGGCATGGGCACGCGGACAGGCATGGGCTATTTATGGCTATACAATGGCTTATCGTGAAACGAAGAATCCTAATTTTTTGGAAATAGCCGTACATACGGCGGATTATTGGCTCAACCATCCGAATCTTCCGGAAGACGGGGTACCATATTGGGACTTTAATGCCGGGCAGGAAGGCTATGTTCCCGATTGGAAATATGATCCCGACCGTTTCAAAGTAGTTCCCCGTGATGCATCGGCAGCGGCTATTGCTGCTTCTGCCTTTCTGGAACTGGCTACGTACGTACCGAATGAAGATACGTACTACGATGCGGCTGTGAAGATACTTAAGTCGCTCTCTTCTCCGGCTTACCGGGCGGTACCGGGTACTAACAATAACTTTATTCTGATGCATAGCGTCGGTAGTATACCTCATGGTCAGGAGATTGATGTTCCTTTGGTTTATGCCGATTATTATTTTCTGGAAGCTTTGAACCGGTATGAGCATTACAATTCGAAGAAATGAATTTCAATAACATAATTATTAACTTTTTAAATCAATTCGTATGAGAAAATTATTTTACGCAGTAGCATTGTTATTGGTAAGTGCAAACATGAATGCACAATCTTATTTTGTAGATGGTTATAATACCAGTTTTGATAGTTGGGTAGACATCAAGGATGCAGATGAAAATGTAATAGGTGTGAGACCGGCCGGCTGGGTATCTCCTTCAAACAGTAACTGGACTTCGGGTAGCAATAAGGTAGAAGTGACTTTTGAAAAGGCAGAGAACCGTGACGGGGAAACTGATAAGGCTTGTAAGATTATCGCTACCGGTATTGTATCTACTTGGTTTAGTTGGCATGTAGGTGTTACTCAAGTATCGAGTGTTTATGCAGAGGATTATATTGCCGATCCGTTTTTTATAGACAGAGGAGATGATTTCTATTATACATTTTGGGCAAAGAGTGATACGGACGGGACGAAAATGTATATTGGAGCTACTCAGTTGTACGACCCGAAAAACAATGGTGGTGATAGTGATGCGTGGTCTAAAGTTCCTTATGTAGAGCTTACTACCGAATGGAAACAATATGGTATTTATGTAGAGCTTGCCAAACTCGATCTTACTTCATTCGATATTCAGCTCAGAAGCAATGGAGTTCGCTATATCGACGATTTGGAAGTAGGCTATGGTGAAATTCCCGAAGGTGTAAGTATCATCGACGTATCTTCTGAGAAAGATGACTTCAAAGTCCGCTCTATTGACAACGGCATCTCTTTTGAAGGTGCAACCGGTATGGTAACCGTATTTAATACATTGGGTTCGATGGTTGCTCAGAAAACTACTGATGGAGGAGCCGATACTATCAGTCTTACTGACGGCGGGCTTTATATTGTGAAACTGCAAACAGCAGACGGAGAAACAGTCCGTAAGGTAATAGTTAAATAAATAAGTATCTTTATTTTGAAATGCCGGAGACGGTTTACATCATAAGGTATTAGGATATAATTGGGATAATTAAAAAAGAATGCGCATCTTTGTCCGTTGATATGCAGCAATGTATATAATGTAGGATAAAGATGCGCAATTTTAATATTTGGACACCATGAATTTAATCAGTAAAAACAAAATCACTTTCATCTTCTTGTTTAGTATCTTTTTGTTACCGGCTTATGGTGCAAATAAAGATACGAAAGCAATCTATGAGCTTATCGAACGGGTTACTCCCGGCTATTCTTCCCAATACCGGTTGGAGATCATTGCACCGGATAATGGCGTCGATGTTTATGAAGTAGACGGAAACGGTAAAGAAATCATTTTGCGTGGTAATACTCCTGTTGCTTTGGCCACTGCTTTCAATTGGTATTTGAAGTATACCTGTCAGGTACATGTTTCCTGGTTTGGCAATCAGTTGAACCTTCCGGAGAAACTGCCTCAGCCTCGCGAAAGGGAACGCCGTGTTATCAACGGGCGTTATCGCGTATACATGAATTACTGTACTGTCAGCTACACTGCTGCCTGGTGGGATTGGGAACGCTGGCAAAAAGAACTGGATTTCATGGCTATGAATTCCGTTAATATGCCGCTTTTTACCATCGGTTTGGATGCGGTATGGTACAATACATTGTTGCATTTCAATTTCAGTGACCGAGAAGCACGTGCCTTTCTTGCCGGGCCCGGACATGCTGCCTGGCAATGGATGCAGAACCTGCAAAGTTATGGCGGTCCTCTTCCGAAATCCGTAATTGACAGGCATGCCGCTTTAGGGAAGAAAATCATAGCACGGCAATTGGAATTGGGTATGCAGCCTATCCAGCAAGGATTTTCCGGTTACGTTCCCCGTGAGTTAAAAGATAAATACCCCACGGCAAATATCAATCAACAACGTTCCTGGTGCGGTTTCAAAGGTGCGGCTCAGTTGGATCCTACCGATTCGTTGTTTACCCGTATGGGGCGGGTTTTTCTTGAGGAGCAGGCCCGTTTGTTTGGCGCTCACGGAGTTTATGCCGCCGATCCTTTTCATGAAAGTGCGCCTCCGGTAGATACGCCCGAATACCTGAAAGCTGTGGGGGAAACCATCCATCGTCTTTTCCGGGAGTTCGATCCTCAAAGCACTTGGGCAATGCAGTCGTGGAGCTTGCGCGAAGCTATTGTAAAAGCCGTCCCTAAAGAGGCTTTGCTGATTCTCGATTTACGTGGCAGCAGTACTTCGAAAGCGGAATTCTGGGGATATCCTACTGTGGTGGGGAATCTGCATAATTTCGGCGGACGTATCAATATGCATGGTGATCTGGCACTTCTTGCTTCCAATCAATACAGTAAAGCGAAACGTTTGAATCCTGCTGTCTGTGGTTCGGGGCTGTTTATGGAAGCTATCGAGCAGAATCCGGTATATTATGAATTGGCTTTTGAAATGCCTTGCCATCCGGACAGTATTGATCTGCGCGCTTGGTTGAAGCAGTATGCTACCCGCCGTTACGGTGCTTTTTCACCGGCCACGCAGAAAGCGTGGATGTTGTTGCTCGAGGGGCCGTACCGTCAGGGAACGAATGGGACGGAGAAAAGTTCTATTGTTGCCGCACGCCCTGCATTGGATGTGAAAAAGTCCGGTCCGAATGCCGGGCTTGAGATTCCTTATGATCCGGCTTTGATTATTCGTGCCCAGAGCCTGTTGCTGGAAGATGCCGACAAGTTATCGGCTTCCCGCCCCTATCGTTTCGATCTTGTAGATGTACAACGGCAGATGATGACTAATTTGGGACAACTCATTCATCGTAAGGCTGCCGAGGCGTTCCGGAGTAAAGACCGGGAGGCTTTTACACTTCATTCGGGACGTTTTCTCGGAATGCTTGCCGATATGGATACCTTGTTGCGTACACGAAGCGAATATAGTTTCGACCGATGGCTGACCGAGGCCCGTAGTTGGGGAGAGACGGAAGAGGAAAAGAATCAGATGGAACGCGATGCCACTTCTCTGGTCACTATCTGGGGAGCCGATGGAGATCCGCGTATTTTTGATTATTCATGGCGGGAATGGGCCGGATTGATAAACGGCTATTATCTTCCGCGATGGCAGAAGTTCTATACCATGTTGCAGCAACATCTGGATGAAGGGACTTCTTATGAGGAGGCCGGTCTGCCACAGATTTACGGCAGAGAGGCTTTCCGTGCCAATGATTTTTATCATGCACTGGCAGAGTGGGAACTATCTTATGTAGATACCTATGGGAAAGCGCGTATCCCCGCGACTGAAGGGGATGAGGTCGATATAGTCAAACGTCTGTTTAAAAAGTATTTTAAGCTTTCTCAAGAGTATTATACTGACAGTATAAAACTCATCAAACCGTCACGGGATGAACGCACTTACGAGAATCTGGGCGAAGATTTGTAAGGTCAAAGCCGGATGGTCTGTTTGCCTCCGTTGTAAGTGATGGTTTTGCCGGATGCATCCGGGTCGAAAGCCTGCATTTGGGTAGGGCTTACCGTAACAATACGGAAAGTCCTCTCTTTTAGCATCCCGGAAAATTCTCCCTGACGCTTGCCGATGGTCAGCGAACGGGTGGCTTCGTCATACTTGAAAGGTATCATGGAATATTGGCCTTTTTCATAGTTGTAGTTTTCATTTTCGTCTTCGTAGAGAGTAAATGCCCCATCCTGTCCGGTGTAAACGTATAAAATGATTTCGGAAGCTGTTTTCTCACCTGTGTATTGCAGGTCCGGACCGTAAGGGAGGATGGCGCCCGAACGGACATAGAGCGGAATCTGTTCATAGGGGGCATCTACGGTAAGTGTTTGTCCGCCTGTAATGTACTTTCCGGTGTAGAAGTCATACCATCCGTTGCCATCCGGGAAATAGACTTTGCGCTGGCGGGCTTTATAGGTATATACCGGGCAGGCCATCAATGCAGGGCCGAACATGAACTGGTCGCTGATGTCTAATACGTTCTTGTCCTTGCCGAAGTCCATGACCAGCGCGCGCATGATCGTATAATCATTGAAATGTGTCATGCCTGCTAATGAATATATGTAAGGTATCATCCGGTATCGCAGCCGGGTGTAGTAAACCATTGATTGATAAGCAGGATGCCCTTCCGGGGCGATGTTCCATATCTCGCGGTAAGGAAACTGTCCGTGCGAGCGGTAAAGCGGACAGAAAGCACCGAATTGATACCAGCGTGCGTTTAGTTCGCGCCACTCTTTGTAATCCGCATTTTCCTTTTTCGTCCGGTTCCATTCGCGCTGTGCCTTTTCGTAGCGGCGTTCTACACAGAATCCTCCTATGTCCATCGTCCAGTAGGGGATGCCGCTCATGGCAAAGTTCAGTCCGGCGGAGATCTGTGCTTTCATATCTTCCCACCGGGTGGCGATGTCTCCGCTCCAAGTGGCTGTGCTGTAACGTTGCAGCCCGGCAAATCCGGAGCGTGTGAGTAGGAAAACTCGGCGATCGGGATCCATCTTGCGTTGTCCGTCGTAGATGGCTTCGGCGTTCATCAAGGCATAAGCGTTGAAGTACTGGGTCGACGGCCCCAGAGCGGTCGGTCCGCAAAGTGCCTTACGGTATTGCATGTCCGTACAATCGCGTACATTGGGTTCCGAGGCATCCATCCACCAGGCATCGATGCCCAACGGACAGTAATGGTCCTGCATCTGTTTCCAGAATAGCTTCCGGGCTTCCGGGTCGTAGGCATCGTAGAAGCCGTATCTGTATCCCGGTCCTACCCAGTCGCGCAGGCTGTCGCGCACCGATTGCATATACATCCATCCTTTTTCCTCGAATTCCTTGAAATGTCCGGTATTTGTGTAGAACTTGGGCCATACGCTGATCATGATTTTGGCGTTCAGGGCATGTATGGAGTCTACCATTCCTTTCGGGTCGGGGAAACGCTTCAAATCGAATTCATGGCTTCCCCAGGCATTTTCCGGCCAGTGGTTCCAGTCGATGACGATGTTGTCGAGAGGAATTCGGCGACGGCGGAACTCGTAGAGTACATCCAGCAATTCGCGGCGGGGATTGTATTTTTCGCGGCTCTGCCAGAAGCCCATCGCCCATTTGGGCATGATCTGCGCTTTGCCTGTCAGTGTACGGTATCCACTGATCACTTCATCCATGGAATTGCCGTAGATAAAGTAATAGTCGATTTCATTACCCATTTCGCTGAATAGCGACAGCTTGTTCTGTTCTTTGTCCGTTACGGGAGTAAGCACTCGCAGGCCGCAATACGATTCGCCGCCGTCGGGCTTCCATTCGATGCGCAGGGGGATTCGTTTTCCGGTTGGCAGGTTGGCAGTGAACTTATAGCTGTTGGGGTTCCATGCCGTGCGCCAGCGTTCGGGTACCAGCAATTCGTTGTCGAGGTATACTTTTACATATCCGGCATGATAGAGCAGAAAGCGATGTAAACCGCTCTCTGAGGCTTCCAGTTCGCCTTCAAAGGTAACGTTGGCCCCCATCAGCGGAAAGCCTTCGGGGAGGTATTCACGGTTGGCTTTCAAGTTTTCGAAATAGAGAAAAGGCTCCGTACGCACCAGTGTATCTTTCCCTCTTTGCGGATGGGGAATATAGGTTCCTGTCAGTTCTCCTTCCCGGCCTTCTTTATCGTACAGCCGGAATGCTTCGTTTAGCTGCGCATAGTCCCGTGGATCGCCAAAACGGCTCAATGAATAATTGTCCCATAAGATCCCGTAGTTCTTATTGGAAAGGACGAAAGGTACGGCTACTTTGGTATTGTATTGGAACAGTTCCTCGTTTTTTCCCTTGTAGTTGAATTCATCGGCCTGATGCTGTCCTAATCCGTAAAATGCTTCATCGTCGGAGCTCTCGAATACCTGCCGGAGTTCGTATCCTTTGGTGTTCTCCACCTCGATGGCGCGGAATGTTTTTCCTCCCCCTTCGTTTTCGTTCAGGATAGGGTTTCCTGCCGGGTCAGTGAAGCCGATTTCCCCGGTGTTAAGGCTTACCCGTGCATGCAAGGATCTGGTAGACAGAATGATTGACTCTTTTTCTTCTTTGACGGTAAAGTCGGGATGATGTTTTCCGGTATCGAACACGGAAATGAGACTGGGTTTCGCTGAAAAGGTTCGTTCGGGAGTAGCCGATACATGGATAATCTTCTCGTTGATAACTTGTAGCCGGATGGATTGTACATCTTCCGGTCTTTTCTGTTTGAGCCGGATGATGACACCGTCCTTGGTGGTTTCGTGGTCTGTTGCCGTTGCGTGTGACGGGGGCAGTAATAGGATTGCCAGCAGAGGATATATGTTTTTCATCTTCATGATCGGGTAGTTTTAGAGGTGATTATTCGGTGTCGTGAGGGTATGTAAAAAGAGTGATATGCTCTTTTTAAACGCAGATTACACGGATGGTGCGATAAGGATCCGTGTAATCTGCGAAATAAGTGTATCTGTAATGGCCTTATTGCTTGGCGTGCGGATAATCGATCGTGTAATGCAATCCACGGCTTTCCTTGCGTTCCATAGCCTGACGCATGATGAGATAACCCACATTGATCATGTTGCGCAATTCGCAGATCTCTTTGGAGGCTACGCTACGCTTGAACAGGCTTTCCGTCTCTTCATAAAGGATGTCCAAACGATCCCATGCGCGTTTGAGCCGGAGGTCGCTGCGGACGATACCCACGTAGGTACTCATTATCTGGTTTACCTCTTTCATGCTTTGGGTAATCAGTACCATCTCTTCCGGTGAGCGGGTACCTTCATCGTTCCATTCGGGAATTTCTTCGTTGTAGGTATACCGGTCTATTACCTCTAACGTGTGTCTGGCGGCCGCATCGGCATAGACCACAGCTTCGATCAGTGAATTGGATGCCAAGCGGTTGCCACCGTGCAAGCCGGTGCAGGAACATTCGCCTACCGCATAGAGGCGTTCGATGGATGATTGTGCATTCAGGTCCACCAGGATACCTCCGCATAGATAATGGGCTGCCGGGGCTACCGGGATATAGTCTTTTGTGATGTCGATGCCTAAGCTGAGACATTTCTCGTAGATGTTCGGGAAATGTTTTTTGGTCTCTTCCGGGTCTTTATGGGTCACGTCAAGGTAAACGTGGTCGTCTCCCCGGTTCTTCATTTCGTTGTCGATGGCACGTGCTACGATGTCCCGTGGTGCGAGTGAAAGGCGCGGGTCATACTTTTGCATGAACTCTTTACCGTCCATCGTACGGAGCACGGCACCGTATCCACGCATGGCTTCGGTAATCAGGAAAGACGGACGGTCGCCCGGATGATAGAGCGCTGTCGGGTGGAACTGCACGAATTCCATGTCTTTCACCGTTCCTTTGGCACGGTAAACCATGGCGATGCCGTCTCCGGTAGCTACCAACGGATTGGTCGTTGTCTGGTATACGGCTCCTACGCCGCCGGTTGCCATCAGCGTCACCTTGGCCAGATAGGTATCTACCTTTCCGGTTTTCGGGTCGAGAATGTAAGCGCCGTAGCATTTGATGTCCGGTGTCTGGCGGGTAACGGTTACCCCTAAATGGTGCTGTGTCAGTATCTCAATGGCGAAATGATTTTCGATAACCGTAATATTGGGATGCCGTTGTACGGCTCTGATAAGACTGTCCTGTATTTCGGCGCCGGTATTGTCTTTGTGGTGGAGAATGCGGAATTCCGAGTGCCCTCCTTCGCGGTGCAGGTCGAACTCGCCTTTTTCATTTTTATCAAAATCCACTCCCCAGTTGATGAGCGCTTCAATTTGTGCGGGAGCTTCGCGTACGACTTTTTCTACGGCGGCGCGATCGCTTATCCAGTCACCGGCAATCATCGTATCTTCTATGTGTTTATCGAAATTGTCTACCAGCAGATTGGTGACCGAGGCTACTCCTCCTTGTGCAAAATAGGTGTTGGCTTCTTCCAAACCGCTTTTACAGATAAGGGCTACTTTTCCTTTGTGTGCCACTTTTAGGGCAAAACTCATTCCGGCAATACCGGAACCGATGACGAGGAAATCGAACTTTTTAACCATAATCTAAATGTTTATTACCGCAAAACTACAAAATAACTGTTTTCATTGTACTTTTCGTTGCCATTAATTCATAAAATTGCTAACTTGGCAGCAAAAATCTGACAAAATGAACCGAATCTTCCATGCCCGTATTGCCTGGTATCAATATTTCCTGCTGATTGTATTGGGAGCAAATGCGTTTGGCTTTCTCTGGTGCAAGTATATTCTGCTTGCTGTTTTTATGATGTTGCTGTTGATCGTGGTGATCGAACAGGTGATTCACACCACTTATACCGTTACGCCGGAAGGAGAACTGATCCTTTCTTATGGACGTTTTACACGTAAAAAAACAATTCCCATCAAAGATATCATTTCCATACGGAAGCACCATTCGATGAAATTCGGCCGGTTTTCAGTGACGGAGTATCTGCTCATAGAGTACGGCCAAGAGAAATATGCATCGGTAATGCCTGTCAAAGAACGGGAATTCATCGAGTCGGTGGAGAAGAGAAGAATCCAATCTAATAATGAATAATATGAAATCTCCTTCCGTTATCATGGGCGGGGCCCCTGCGGGCTATCCGGCTGCCGAAACTGCCGGTAAGGCCGGACTGAGCGTTTTGCTTTTCGAAAAACAGAATTTAGGCGGAGTCTGCCTGAATGAAGGATGCATCCCTACCAAGACTTTGCTTTATTCGGCAAAGACGTATGACGGAGTTAGGCATGCCTCTAAATATGCGGTGAATGTGCCGGAAGTCTCTTTCGATCTGGCAAAGATAATTGCCCGTAAAAGTAAAGTAGTACGTAAATTGGTATTGGGTGTAAAAGGCAAGCTTGCTTCCAACAACGTAACGGTTGTGAACGGCGAAGCGTATATCATCGACAAGAATACCGTCCGTTGCGGTGAAGACAGTTACGAATGTGAGAATCTGATTATTTGTACGGGTTCGGAAACATTTATCCCGCCGTTTGCAGGCATCGATACCGTGGATTACTGGACACATCGGGATGCGCTCGACAATAAAGAGTTGCCGGCCTCATTAGCCATTGTGGGCGGAGGTGTCATCGGAATGGAATTTGCTTCTTTTTTCAGTAGTCTCGGTGTACAGGTGACGGTTGTCGAGATGCTCGACGAAGTATTGAATGGAATGGACAAAGAGCTCTCTGCCCTGCTTCGTGCCGAATATGCCAAACGGGGGGTAAAATTCCTGCTTAGTACGAAAGTCACCTCTTTGTCACCGAATGACGATGGCGTGGCTGTGGCTTATGAAAATGCCGAAGGTACGGGAAGCGTGGTTGCAGAGAAGATCCTGATGAGTGTCGGCCGCCGGCCTGTAACCAAAGGCTTCGGATTGGAAAATCTGGGACTGGTACTGACAGAACGCGGTAATGTCGCTGTCAATAATAAGATGCAGGCTTCCGTGCCGGGAGTATATGTCTGTGGCGATCTTACGGGATTCTCTCTACTGGCCCATACGGCTGTTCGCGAAGCGGAAGTCGCCGTACATGCCATTCTCGATAAAGAAGATACGATGAGCTATCGTGCCATCCCCGGTGTGGTGTACACCAATCCGGAGATTGCAGGGGTAGGCCAGACCGAAGAGAGCCTGTTGGCCAAAGGAATTCCTTTTCATGTCATTAAATTACCGATGGCCTATTCCGGTCGCTTCGTAGCCGAGAACGAGGGGGTGAACGGTATGTGTAAAGTCTTTATCGGTGAAGATAAGACGATCTTAGGGGCTCATATCCTTGGCAATCCGGCTTCCGAGATCATTACCCTTGCCGGCATGGCTGTAGAAATGAAACTGACCGTTGCGGAGTGGAAGAAAATCGTATTCCCCCACCCCACGGTAGCCGAAATATTCAGAGAAGCCCTTTGATCAAGATTCCAAATTTATGCAAAGATTACTCCTATTCCTTATACTATCCTCCTGCCTTCCCGTTTTATGGGGGCAGGAGGTGCTTTCTTCGCGTATCAACGCCTTATTGGGAACTTTACCCGAAGGTTCCGAAGTCGGCATATCCGTGTATGACCTTACTGCAAGGAAATCCCTCTATACCCATCGGGATACGAAACTTTCGCGGCCTGCATCGACCATGAAGCTGCTGACTGCCATTACGGCTCTTTCACGCCCCGATGCCGATGAGCCGTTTCGTACTGAAGTGTGGTATAAAGGAACGATTGAGCATGACACGCTTCGCGGAGATTTATATGTGATAGGAGGGTTCGATCCCGAATTTGACGAACATAGCATGGATTCATTGGTGGATAATGTCATCACTTTCCCTTTTTCCGTTATTAGTGGTAAAATCTACGGGGATATCTCCATGAAAGATTCTCTTTATTGGGGTGCCGGCTGGGCATGGGATGATACGCCGGAAGCTTATCAGCCTTATCTCTCTCCTTTGATGTACCACAAAGGGATGGTTACGGTTACAGTTGCTCCCGGTGCTGCTCCCGGTGATACTGCAAAGGTATCCTGTTATCCTGTATCCTCTTATTATTCTCTTCACAACACAGCACAGACGCGTACTCCTTCTGCCGGAAAGTTTGCTGTGACCCGGGGATGGCTTCAGAATAAGAACAACATCACGGTCACGGGTAATGTAGAAGGAAAACGCAGTGTCGATATCAATGTTTTTTCTTCACAGGATTTCTTTATGCATGCTTTTTTAGAGAAACTTCGTGATCGCGGTATCGATGTGTCTCGTGAATATGATTTTTCGGTCTTTGTTCCCGATAGTTTGTCGGCTTGCATGGTTCGTTGGGAGCGTCCGGTGCAGGATGTCTTGAATCAGGTCATGAAAGAGAGTGATAACTTGAGTGCGGAGGCTTTGTTTTGTCGTTTGGGGGCACAGGCTACCGGTAAAAGATATGTGTCCGCCAAAGAAGGGATTGCCGAAATAAATAGAATGATAAAACAGTTGGGACACAACCCCGACCGTTACAAAATAGCCGATGGTTGCGGTCTTTCCAACTATGACTACCTCTCCCCTGCCCTTTTAGTCGATTTCTTGAAATTCGCATATTCCCGCACGGAAGTATTCCGGAAACTCTATAAAGCACTTCCTGTTGCCGGTGTAGACGGGACATTGAAGTACCGGATGAAGCAGAGTAAAGCGTATAAGAATGTCCATGCCAAAACCGGTTCCTATACCGCTATCAATGCGTTAGCCGGTTATCTGAAAGCTGCCAACGGGCATGAAATAGCTTTTGCCATCATGAATCAGAATGTTCTCTCGGCCGCAAAAGCCAGAGAATTTCAGGACAAGGTGTGTGAAGTGCTTTGTGAATAGCTAAGGTTAGTGAACTCAATGAATTGACATGTGATGGTATTTCTCATAGGGAGTATCCTTGGAAAATACCTCTGGCAAAGCTGAAGCCATATACTGTAATTTTTCTTCAGTCGTTTTGAAGATTTGTTTGGAGTTATCACAATAGTGTTGTATGAGCTGTTCCGCATCTTTAAATCCTCGTAAGTCCTCTTCATCAAGACATGAAATTTCGTTATAGTCATCATCCATGGAAAAATGTGGATTTTGTGGAGAGAACATGTAAATTTTTCCTTTTATCTCGCCACACTGTTTGACATATGCAGCATATTGGTCTTCTGTAAGTTCCAAGAAATCATTTTCATTGGGTATATATCCGATTTTGAAAATAAATTGAAGTGAGGGCCCAATCGGCCCGAATAGGAGATCGAAAAAGTCCATTTTTTATAAGTTATGGTTAATAAATATCGTAAATATAGTGGTTTTATTTATCATAACTTATAAAAATCTCTCAATTATCCGGTAGATGATTCGAATAGCCTGAATGAATGTTGTGATTTCTGATATGTAATTATAGAGAAAATAGGGGGATAAAGATATGATTTGACAGTTGAAAATAGATGACTCTTTTGCTGCTGGGCAAATTGTTGAATACCAACAAGTTATATGTTTTCTTTTTTTCTCGGTGAGAATCGAAGCGTTTGTCGTAGAGAAACGCACCGATTCTCTACGGGCAACGGAGCGTTTCTCACCGAGAAACGAGTTGAATATTCTTAAAAGACAACAACTCTCATAAATACGAAAGCAGGAATAGATAGTTGCTGATTCCATATTAATTATCTGTATTTGTTGTGGTGTAAGCAGCAGGTATTCTCAAAAAGCTTGTTCAATAGTGGAAACCAATAACTCCACTTCATCTTTTATAGCTATTGTAAATTACGGCTTTGAAAACGTATCGGTAGAAAACAGTTTTATCGTTCTGTTAAAAACATCGCAGCACATCCATTTGGGGACACTATGTTTGTCATATTTTCTTTTTGTTTGTATCATGTAGTTGCTATTTCAGAATAGTATGTACTTTTAATATACAAGAGTATATACCATTATCATGCAATAGTGTATATTTTTGCAGTGTAAAAGTATATACTCTTATAAGCGTTCATTATCAGTTGTTTATGCCTGTAGCTTGGATAAGAACAACCCTGTTGTCTGATTCCGGCAAGTAACTGCCTTGCACTTTCACCATCGGTTTATCCGCCTTGTGCGGGAGTATGATTTCCGCTTTCATCAACTTCCCGTATTTCCATTCCATATTTACCCGATAACCGTTTCTTGCCATTAAACCTTCGATTTTTCCTTCCGGCCATTCAGTAGGCAGAGCCGGTAAGAGATGGATAAAACCTTCCTGCGATTGTAGGAGCATTTCGGCAAAGAGCCCGGAGGTTGCCATTGTGGCATCGACCTGCATGTTTCCCGATTGGTTCGACATCATGTTTTCATAACCGCTTTCTTTAATCATTTGGTTGAAAGTGCCGATGGCTTGATCACCTTCATAAAGTCTTGTCCAAAGAGCGGTACGCCATGCCATAGACCAATTACCGCCGGTATGGGGCCATCTTTCGCCAAACTTTCCTTTTCCTCTCATCTCTAATGATTTTTTGACGGCCAGTGCCAGTGCAGGGGTCTGACTGTATGAAATCATGTTTCCCGGATACAGGGCATAGAGGTGGGCGATATGCCGGTGATGATCGCGTGGGTTGTCTACATCGTCTATCCATTCCTGCAGTTGTCCGTAGCGACCGATTTTCAAAGGTAATAGCTTGTTTCTGGCAATAGTCACTTTCTCACGAAATGCGGAATCGATTCCTAAACATTCCGATGCCTTTATCACATGAGTATACAAATCATAGACCATTTCGATATCCTGATAGGCCGGTAGGGTGAAGATGCGTCCTGCGGTTTGTTCGCCGTTTGCGGTAGAATAATCTACCGGAGAACCGTTTTTCATCTCAATGCCGTGTTCGGCCGACACGGAGGGGGCGATAATGAAATGCTTCTGGTACTCTACCATATTTTCCAACCAGAACTCGGCGGCTTCTTTCATGATAGGATATCCTTTGGTTTCAAGATAAGATTTGTCTCCGCCGAAAGCATAATGTTCCCACAGATGCCTGCAATGCCAGGCGGCTCCTGACGGATAAAGTCCCCATAGGATATCGTCACCTGGAACGGTATGTCCCCAGATGTTTCCGGTGGAGTGGCTGACCCAGCCTTTGGTTCCGTAATACTCTCCGGCTGTTTTTCGTCCGGGTTCTACCAAACCTTCGATCCATTCCAGATAAGCCTCTTCGCACTCCGGAAGTTGGGTAGGCCCGCAACCCCAGTACATCTCCTGAAGATTGATATTGCTTTGGAAGTTACCATTCCAGGGTGCTTTTTCAAAGGTATTCCATACACCTTGCAGATTGGAGGGTAATGTTCCCGGGCGGGAGGCGCTTATCAGCAGGTACCGGCTGAGGTTGAACCACAATACTTTGAGGGAAGCGTCGTCGGTAAATCCTTGCTGTAATTGCTTTACACGTATATCGGTTGGTAATTTTTCGGAAGCCGTGTCACCGGAAAGGGTGAATTTAACACGGTTGTACAATGTCTGATAATCGGATATATGGGTGTGTTTGACTGTTTCGTAACCTTTAGTGATAGCACTTTTTATTATTTTCTCGGTTGTTTGACGAGGCTTTTCTCCTTTATAAAGCGGATATACGGGGGAATATTCGGTATCGACCGTATAAAAGACGGTAGCTTCGTCGGCTCCTTCGACTGTAATTTGCTGGTGTCCCATTTTGATACTTCCGCCTTGGTGAAGTACTTTCATACGGATGGTATAGCCCAGTCCGTTTCCTTGGATGATTCCGTTGAAAATGAGTTCATCCTTGCCTTCTGTTACTTTTTCGGGTTGATAAACAAGTAAATGGGAAAGGGAAAAGCTGATCTTCCCTTTTTGGTCGGCTGTGAAATGGAGTGCCATCAGTTTGTCGGGATAACTGCAAAAGTATTCGCGGTTGAACCGGACATCTCCTTGGGTATATTCGACGAACCCCCGGGAAGTAGACAGATCAATGCCACGCAGATAATTCTGTACCGGCTGGTTTTTCTTTCCAAAGTCCACAAACAGGTTACCGACCATTGAAAAATAACCGTAGTTTGTATAGTCTCCCACCATATAGAGACGGGAGAGAGAATCGGCTTCTGCAAAACGACGATCTGTAATGGACCGGCGGATAGCGGCAATCTTGTCTTTGCCTCCTTTGACAACTCCGTAATTGAAGTCGGGAACAGAGTGAGGGCCTCCCGTCCAGAATGTCTTTTCGGCTATGTCAAAGCGTTCTTTTTCTACGTCACCGTAAAAGGAAGCTCCCATATAGCCGTTGCCGATATGTAAAGCTTGTTCCGACCAGTTTCGGGCGGGATAAGTGAACCATAACGTTTCATTGGGGGATAAACGTTCTTTGATAGAGCCGGTTGCAAAAATAGGCAGACTGGCTGTTAGCAGGACGAATAGAAGGAGCTTGTGTTTCATTGTATCTCTATTTATTGAAAACTTTTTCGAAGAAAACCCGGGTTAGAATAAAAACGGATTCCAACCCGGGTATATTATGAATCGTATAAAAAAACGAAGTGTTTTTTATTTCTTGATGATTCTAAAGCTTGCTGTTTCCGAGTCGCATTGCACTTTTACCACGTAATAACCGGTAGACAAGTTGTTGAGGTGGATGAAGCGTGTACCATCGGACAGGTTTTCTTGTTTTAATATCTGTCCCATCGTGCCGTAAACGGTAACTGTCAGATTGGTTTCGTCATTGCCATTGAGGTTGACGAACAGCTCGTCTTCAACCAGTGTAGGATATACGGATATATTGCCACTGGATTGGGTAGTGCTGATTCCTGTTCCTTGATAAGTGGAATCATAGAATTCACGAATTAACCCGTAAGCTTCTTCTTCCATGCCGGCATCTTGGCCTAATGCCCAGATTCCGATACCTTTGAAACCGCCTTTGATGGTATAATCGTATTTCAGGCGAAGGCTCTGGAGGTCTTCCGTATAGGCCGTCATATTGGCACCGTCTTCATCGGTGTACTTGTAAACATTACCTTTGGCTGCATCGTCCCAAGTAATGTTATTGTCTTTAGAATATTTGGGCACATCACCTAAAGTGGCTGTACCGACTTTGGAACCGTTCTTATAAAGATTGCCGTAATAAGGCCATGCGATGACGATATCGGATGCCGGGATATTGATATCCAGCCAGAATTGTTTGATTCTTCTTTGCGCATCGTTCAACGGGCAGGTAAAAGTTTGTCCGATGTTGTACATCATGATGGTCAGATAGTCGGCACTTTGGAGCATGCCTTTGAAGTCCCATTCGTTGCTTTCATTGCCCGGGTAGGTAGCTACGGAGAGCTCGAAATCCGGATTGATCTTATCCAATTCCTCTTTGATGTATTTGATCAGTTCATTGTATTTAGCACCGTGATTGGGCACAGAGTTATAAAACTCTTCAATATCCATGTTGATACCGTCCAGATTGTATTTGTCTGTAAACTTGGCGATGGCGGCAGCAGCCGTACGCATTTTCTGGGAATCTCCGAATAGATCTACATAGAAGGCGGTGTTTCCTCCGTCGCGCACATTACCGGTGATGGCGGCAAGTACTTTCACACCGTTTTTGTGTGCGTCATTGATAAAATCGATCCACGGCCATTTCAAGTCGATACCTTTATCCTCGAAAGTCGGAGTATAGTTGCCTTTGTCGATTTCAAAACCGATGGGAGCCACATGAGTAAGTCCTTTCCAGTCTACCTTGTCGATGGTGGTAACACTGAACCAGGGGAACCAGCCGAAAACGATTTTGTTATTGTAATCTTTACATTTCTGCGTATAGGCAGCCTCATCCAGTTCATTGATCTGACGGATGGTCATATCACCATTGGGATTCGGGTTTTCGGGAGTGATGCTGTTACCGTTGCTGAAATACAGTTTGGTGATTTGGCCGTCCAGTTTACCACCATCGGTTGCAGTCGGTTTTAATCGAATGGCAACGATAAAGAAGTTATTACCAACGAGAAGCGCTTGTTTTCCGGCATTTACTTCGTCACGCAGTTCTAACTTACCGTTTCCCGGACGGAGTGCTTGATAGTTCATCGTGAACGATTCGTCTGTGATTTGGGCTTTGTCACCGGCATAATATACGTTAATGCTGGCAATGTCGGTAAGTTTGGTAGTACCGTCCAAAGAAATGTCCAGTCCGCTAAGTGAAAGTTCACCGGCACCGACTGTATTGATTTTTAAAGTAAGCAATTCGATATTTTCCTCTTTAGCATAAGCATTACCGGTTTTTTGAGAAACCATGGCACTTTCGATTGTCATTTCTCCTACTTCTTCGAATATTTTCAGGTCGATGTCTTTTATTTCTGCTTCCGTTGTTTTGAAAGTGGCCGGATAAGCACCTTGCAGATCGGGAACAGTCGTTTCGGAAACATTCTGGAAATCGTAGTAAGCTACTAAATTAGCTTTTTCCGGGTGAGAATCGAGCACTTTATAACTTTTCCATTTAGAGATCGTTTCCAGATCCAAGGCTTTATTCCATATTCTGACCTCGTCATAACAGGCAAGAGAAGCACCGCCCAATACGAAAGAAGCATCGATATCACCGGTGGTCGGTTTAAAGAATGCATTGGAGAAAGCCTGGCGGATGCCGTCGATATAGAGAATGATGACTCCCTCATCGGTACTTGTTTTGGTTCCGTCGTAGACTAAGGCGATGTGATGCCAGCCGCTTTTCGGATAACATCCGGCAGAAGTTTGTGCATAAGCACCGTCTGCCCCGTTCGCTTGCATTACATAGATCTGCCCGCTTTTCTCTACCTGTACTTTGATACGGTTACGTTCGTCGGGTTGTTCTTTCTTGAAAATAATGAAACGGTCGTCCAGATCATCCAGGGTTATATTTACCCATGATTCGATGGTATAGGCACCTGCTTTGTTGAGTTGTGTTATATCTCCGCAATCCAGATAAGCATCACCGGAATTGACGTTCAGTTTAAAACCTTTGTTTCCCGTTGTTTGTGCGGCTGCACTGAGAAAGCCTAACAAGGCAAATAGACATAAAAATAGATTCTTTTTCATTGTTCTTTTATTATTAAGTTACACAAAGTTTATTCTTGAGGTTTGTTGGGGTCATAGATCTCGAATACGCCCGATTCGATGGTGGGGCTGTCTACTACCAGATCGTCGGTGGCGATGGCTTTCACTACCAGGCGGTATTTTCCACCGGCTACGATGGGGTCACCGTCGAAATCGGTAGTGATGCTCCCGTCGAAGCGGAACGAACACTGGTTCTTAAATTCTTTCTGGTCGGGATCTTTCTGGAGACGGCTTATCTGAAAAGCCTTGTCGGTGTGCTCCATTGCGTCTTCGGCATAGAGTGTACTTTTCTCTTTGATTACCCAGAAGTTGATATTCTGTACGCGGGTGGTATCGCCTTTGAAGAAATAGGTGACTTTGATGTCGGATAGTTTGCTTTCTTTACCAACCTCCCAGGTGCGTACGTTCCATACGTAGAGATAACTGTCTTTTTTTGAAAAGTCATCCTCGTCTTTATCGCAGGCTACAAAAGAAAAAGTGATCAGAAAGAGTATTAATTTTACGGTTGCTTTCATCTTGCTATTATTTTTGAGTGGTTTCATATCCCGGGTTCTGCTCTAAATTTGAATTTTTGATAATTTCTGTTTGAGGAATGGGGCAAAGGTTGTGCGCTTCGCTCACATATTCGCCACCTTTGGAGTTGATCTCCTTGCTGACTCTTTTTACGGTCTCTACGAGTATTCCCCATCGTACAAGGTCGAACCGGCGGTGTCCTTCATAACAGAGTTCGCGGGCGCGCTCATCTTGGATAAGGGATTGGAACTGCTTGTAATTCAGATCCTCCACTTCGTCTATACCGGCTCGTAGACGGATCTCATTTACGGCATCGTAGGCCTCTTCGGTAGGGGCGCCTTTCCATTCGTTTAGTGCTTCAGCATACATCAAGAGAACATCGGCATAACGAAATACGGGGAAATTTAAACCGTCATGGTCGAGCATCTGCTTACCGGTTCTGTCCCAATATTTGATAACAGCGATGCGGCTGTCCTTGAAAGGTTGCCCGCGCCACGTTTTGGCCAGATTGTGTTCGAGACGTAAATCCCATTCGTCGTATTTATTATAGAAGGATGTTGGGGCGGAGCTGCCTCCCAGTCCGTTGAATTTGTCCCATTCCTCTTTGCTCGGGCCCAAATACCACAACATGCGGGCTGAGAAGTCAGTATAATCGGCATTGAATTGTATGGAGAAAATGTGTTCCTGCTCATTTTCAAAAGCTTGGGAGAAGATGTCGCTGTAATTGTCGAATAATTTGTATTTATTCAATCCCATGACTTCTTCGCATGCACCTGCCGCTTTTTCCCACTGTTTTTGTAATAGATACATTTTCGCTAATAAGGTATAGGAGGCACCTTTACTGATTCTGGCTACAACGGCGGGGTTCTTTTCCAATAGTGGAGACACCTCTTCAAGTTCGTCGATGATGAACTTGGCCAGTTCATCCTTTGTAGCCCTTTTTACGTTCTTCACCTGATCCAATGAGGTGATTTCATCTTGTAGCAACGGCACGCCTCCCCAGTATGTCAATGCGTGATAGTAATAGAAAGCACGCAGACAACGGGCTTCTGATAACAGAAGAATACGTTTGTTTTCATCGAACGTTGATTCTTTTATGCGGCTTATGGCTGTGTTACAGGCACCGATAGCCTGATAAGTGGTGAGCCACCAGTCACTCCATCTGTTTTCGCCCGAAGTCCATTGATAATTGGCGGAACCGCCCGCACTACCGGATATATCGGTGCCTTCGAAAGCGAAACACCATCTGTCCTGGCTATAATAGCCGGTTCCGTAAAGGAAGCTGTAACATCCGGCTACGGCAGCTTCGGCTCCGTCTACCGTTTCAAATAGTTTATCGACACTCAGTTGTGATATCGGTGTTTTGTTCAGCATATCAAGACACGAACTTAACGTCACTGTCAGGGTGCATAATACCATTATTTTTAATCTTTTCATGATTCTTTTCATTATAGTGTAATCTTAAAACCAAAAGTATACGTTCTTGCCGATGGGTATGCGGTGAAGTCCATACCCCGGAGTACATTTGCCGAATAAACTTTATATCCACCTTCCGTTCCCGTATTTACTTCCGGGTCGTATCCTTTGTAAGAGGTGAATGTGAACAAGTTAGTTCCGGTAACGTAGCATTGCATATCCTGAATCACTTTATTTTTCTTCCAGCTCTTCACCGGGAAATTATAATACAGGCTGATGCTCTTAATCTTCAGATGTGAACCGTCATGAATCATATAAGTGGAGGGCTGGTATTCGTCATTGGAATAGAGCTTGGGATAAGCCGCACGCGGATTGTCGAGCGACCAGAAATCCTTTATCCGCTTATATTGGTTTACGAACCGGGGATCGACTGTGGCATACAGGAAGTCACCGCCGGCCAATATATCGTTGCCATAGGTTCCTTGCAGGAATATGCTTAAGGTGAAATTCTTGTAGGTGAAAGTATTGTTGATACCTCCGAAAAAGTCGGGGTTCGGGTCACCGATGGTGGTCTGGTCTTCAATCGATACGACACCGTCGCCATTGATATCCCGGTATATTTTCTGTCCGAGAGAGGCTGTCGGTTCATTTCCGGCATCGATCTGTTCGCGAGAATGATAGATACCGTCCATGATATAGCCGTAGAATACACCGACAGGTTGACCTACTTTCAGCCAGGAATAAGGATGGGTTCCCAAGCCCGGGCGGAAGGTGTATTCGAAGTCTTTATCCGGTCCCATGGCAAGCACTTCATTCTTATTGGTCGAGATGTTGAATTCGGTAGACCATGTGAAATCTTTCGTCATGATATTGGTAGTACGGATCATTAATTCCACACCGCGGTTTGAAATCTTTCCTACGTTCATGAAACCGTTCTTGAAGCCCGAAACATAAGGGAATTCCACATCCAGCAAGAGATCTTTGGTTCTTTTGGAATAGAAATCGAGTTCTACGTTCAGGCGTGAATTGAAGAAAGAGGCCTCGATACCGAAATCGACTTGGGCGGTTGTTTCCCATTTCAGTTTGTCGTTACCCAAACGGTCGGGGACGTAGCCGATTTGCGGAATTTCTCCTAACATGACATTCTGCTGTCTCATCAGAGGCAAGGTCTGATACAGGGCAATATCCTGGTTTCCGGAGAGACCGTAACTCAGTCTTACTTTTAAGTTGTTCAGTTTAGTGAAACGTTTCATGAATTTCTCTTCCGAGATTCTCCAGCCTAAGGCTGCCGAAGGGAAGAATGCGAATTGGTTGTCCTTGCCCAGACGCGACGAACCGTCATATCTGCCTGTAAGGGTAATCAGATAGCGGTCGCGGATGGAATAGTTGATTCGTCCTAAATAAGAGATGATGGCCCATTCGGAAGCCGAGCTTCCTATCTGACGGGTTTTGGTTTCGGCATCGGAGAGATTATTCCAGTCGAGCAGGTCGTTGGTGAAGTTCTTTCCGAAGAGATCCAATCCTTCGTTGCGTCCGAATTGGAGCGTATATCCTCCCAAAACAGTGAGGTGATGGCCTTCCACTATCTCTTTCATATAGTTGGCTGTGTTTTCCCACAAGATGGAATATCCTTCCGACTGGTTGATTCGTGCTTCGCCTTTGGTCTTATTCTGCATCATGGTAGGCAGAGATCCGGGCTTATATTCACTCGTCTTGGCGGTACTGGCATTCAGACCTAAGGAGGTTTTGAACTTTAATCCCTTAATAGGCTCCCAGTCTCCGAAAACACCGAGGTATACGGTAGTCGACTTTTCTTCTTTTTTGCGGAGATTGAGTTGAGCAACTACGTTATCGATTTTATTGCTCACTACACGTGAAGGGCTGTCGGCGGCATATGAACCGTCTTCGTTATAGATAGGCATGGTCGGCGGAGTTGCCAAAGCGGAACTTTGGTAGTCGAAACCTCCCAAGCTTACCAGATTGGGCTTTCGAGCAGAATGCGAGAACTGGAAATTGGCACCGATATTTACTTTGTTACCGATCTTTCTGTCCAAATTAAGACGGGTCTGATAGCGTCTGATTCCCGATCTTTTGATTACACCTTCCTGATCGAACATGCTTAATGACAGATAATAGCGGGTGTCTTTGTTACCTCCCGAAGCGGCTACCTGATAATTCTGCATCAATGCTGTCTGGAGAATTTCGTCTTGCCAGTCGGTTCCTTTTTCATAGATGCTGGGGTTTTCGATAGACGGTTCCTGGCCGGCGGCGACATCCTGTTGGTTTAACATCTCGGCATATTCGCGGGCATTGAGCATTTCCAGGCGTTTGGCAACCTGCTGAACGCCTACATAGGCATTGACTGTGACGCTGTTGCCTCCTTCTGTTCCTCTTTTCGTAGTGATGATAACTACTCCGTTGGCACCTCTGGCACCATAAATGGAGGTGGCGGCAGCATCTTTCAGGATTTCTATCGATTCTATATCGTTCGGGTCGATCAGGTTCAGATCGCCTGCACCGATAAATCCGTCTACCACATACAACGGCTGGTTACTTGCCGAGATGGAGTTACCGCCACGGATAAGGATATTAGTTGCTGCACCCGGTTCACCGGAAGTATTGGTAACGTGTACACCCGATACTTTACCGGTAAGTGCCTGATCGAGACGTACGGTCGGGATATTGTTTATATCTTTCCCTCCCAAGCGGGCAACAGCACCTGTCAGGTCTTTTTTTCTCATGACTCCATAGCCGATTGCCACTACTTCATTGAGCATCTGGCTGTCTTCTTCCATCAGAACGTTGATAACCGCTTTGTCCTTCGTTCTTACCTCTTTCTGCTTATAACCGATGTAAGAGAACTGGAGTACGGAGTTTTTGTCTTTTAACTGGATGGAATAGTTACCGTCCATATCGGTGGTCGCACCTTCATTACCGTTTTTAACCCGGATGGTGACACCGACAAGCGGTTCGTCCATGGCATCTGTAATTTTTCCTTTGATGATGACGGGTTTACTTGCAACGGCTTGTTGCAGAGTAATGATGACTGATTTGGACTGTATGCTAAAACTCAGTCCTCTCGGTGCAAGAACCGTTTTGAGAATCTCCGTCAGGCTTCGATCCTGTACAGATACGGTAATGTCCTTCCGATTGTCCACCACTCCTTCGCGATACGAAAAATAGTAATCCGTTTTGTGCTGGATTTCTTCGAAGAACTGCTTGAGTGTGACATTGCTAAGCGAAAGAGAGAGCTTCGGCTCCGGTGCATTCTGAAGATTCTGGGCATTCAGAATGCCCATGAATCCATTCATTAGTAATAAAAAGAATATGATACGAAATTTTTCTGTGATCATGGCTGTTTTAAAGTATTTCATTCTTTAAGGTGTTTTTTACTTATTGGTTTGAAGTTTTCTTTTTCTTTTTTCCTTGTCCGTTCTATAAGTAGTACACATATTTATTCTTTTTGTAACATTTGTTTTTTTATGTTTTATAGCAGGTTATTTCTTTTCTCCCTCGGCAGCCCTTTTTTTCAAGGCGTCGATGGTTATATCGATCAGCCGGCCTGCTTGTTCTTGCCCTTTGTAGGCGGCTACACGAAGCATTGAAGCATTTTTGGGGATAGAAAGAGTGTCTGTATACATATTGGAATAGATATCGGGGATGGTATTGTCGAATGTATAGAACAGGCTTAATCCTTCTATTTCTGTCTTCATTGCTATTTTCAGTTGGCGCTCTTTATCCCAATGGGGATAAATGATAGGATCGTAGATGCTGCGGGCATAATTGACGCCGGATCGGTCGAAACGTTCGAACTGTTGCTCCACCCTGTTTACAAAGAACTTCCAGTTGCGCAACCGGGCATCGGTCCACAGGGTTTCCGATATCGCCAGGGCACGGGGCCAGATCATATATTCCACTTGCCGGTAGTGGGGGACGGATTCCGTCCAGAGATTTCCTTGCCCGCCCATGATCAGGGAAGCGTCCACACTATCGGGAATGAGTTGATATTTGTAACAGTCCTGTAGGCGCAGCATGGAATAGGTGTTTGGTTCGACTGTCGGATCTCCCTGGTAAAAGTCCAGATAGCAATGGTCGGTTGGGGTCATGATGACGGAATGTCCTTGCTTGGCAGCTTCTATACCTCCTTTCATACCTCTCCACGACATGACGATAGTTTCCGGTGCCAAGCCGCCTTCTAATATTTCATCCCATCCGATAACCTGTTTCCCTCTTTTTTGAACCATCGCGGCCACACGTTTCACAAAGTAGCTTTGCAGTTCTTCCAAGTTTTTAAGATGTTCTTTCTGCATACGCATTTTGCATTTGGGACACTTCTCCCAAAATCCTTTATAGCATTCGTCACCACCGATATGGATATAAGGAGAAGGGAAGAGGCGGGCGACTTCGGCGAATACGCTGTCCAGTACTTCAAATGTCTGTTCATTGCCGGCACACAGGGAGTTTTCTATTTCGGTATAGAAAGTGTTGCCTACATTGACGTGGAACGGTCCTCCCGTACAGGATATCTCCGGATAGGCCGACAGGGCTGCCATGCTGTGTCCGGGAATATCTATTTCGGGCACGATGGTTACATAGCGCTGTTGTGCATATTCTACAATTTCCCGGATATCTTCTGTTGTGTAATATCCTCCGTAACTCAGGGAGTCGGTCGGCAATTGCGGTTCCCGCTCCCACCAATTACCTACGCGGGGCGCTCTCCATGCACCGATGGCGGTGAGTCTGGGCAGTGATTTTACTTCTAATCTCCATCCCTGATCGTCGGTCAGATGCCAATGGAATACATTGTATTTGTATTCGGCCATCTGGTCGATGAATTTCTTCACTTCCTGCTTGGTGAAGAAATGCCGGCTGACATCGAGCATCAGTCCCCGCCATGCAAATTGGGGTTTATCAGTGACTTCTATGCAGTTAATACTCCAGGTGGCGTCTGCCTGTACCGTTTTCGACTTTATTTCCGGCGGGAGTAACTGAAATACGGATTGTATACCGTTGAATATTCCGTGATGCTTGTATGCGCTCAAAATCAGTTGATCTGACGATATCGAGAGCTGATATCCCTCCTCACCCAGTTCTTTGTGTTCGCCTAACTGGAAAATAATCGTACCGGAGTTGTTTACCGGCAGGGAAAAGCCTGTGGCGTCACTGATTTCTTCATTGAAGTAGTTTGCTAAGGCCGTCATTTCCGGATCGGACTTGTCTATGCCGATGCTGCTTTGCCCGGTTATGTAGAAGGTACCCGGTTTCAGTTCGTACGTACTCGGCAGAGGAATAATCCCAATGGATTCGTTGGATATGCTATTCTCCGGTTGGGTACAACTGACTGCACATCCGAACAGAAGGAGAAGAGCGAAATGATTGATGATCTTCATTTACTTGTTTTTTTAGATATGTATTTGGCTTTGCCTGTTGTCATATATTCCCATACACCTGTTACCCATGAGTCTACCCGGGCTTTTTCTACGGGGGTACTTGCAGCCGCTTGTGCTTTATGTACCAATTTTTCCAGTTCTTCCATCACTTTGTCCGTACCGAGGTATTCCCAGGCGATGGACTCCGTCTGGTGAAATTGTGCGTCTTTGGTCTGGATATCCGACGGATAGTTTTTCGAATCGCTATAAACGCTTTCTATCTTGTCATAGAAATCCGACATCGGTTTGGCTGCTTTGCCGAAATAAGAGGTAAAGAACTCGTCGATCAGTTCGTCCGGGTCTAATGATGGATTATCATATAGTTTCATGGTGATGTAGAAATCCAGTTGTTCGCCGATACCGCACAGGAAGATTCCCCGTACCTTATCTTTTGCATACATTTTTATTTGTCCGGCTACTTCATGGATACTGAACCCCGGGAATACATGGAAGTTTTGTACCAGACCGCGTTCGGTTGGAAAACACAAGTAATTCCACAGGTAGACAGGGCGGCCGCTCTTTTTACTCTCTTCTATCCATTTCTTGTAATAATCTACTTCATTCTCTTTCATTTTCGGTGCCCAATAATTTCTTGGATGCAGACAGGGAGCTACCGATATATTGTCTTCCAGTGTCATGTCTTCCGGCATATAGGCATACACATGATAAGCTAAAGCCGATATTTTTTTGTTTGGATGTGTTTTCTTAACCTCTTTGGCCACGTTGTTAATAAAAGTCCAGAGATAATGAGTGGCGGTACCGCAGTTGAAATGCTCTCCACGGATGTTGTCTTTATCGATTGCCAACTGCCGGGTACACTCTTCGCATTGGCACCAGTTTGCGTTATCCAAAGGAACGATTGCAAAATAATCTCCTAAAGCGATTTGTTCACCTTTCAAAGGTTTACCGTCAAAATAGTCGCGGGCATCTTGGGCCACTTGCTCGATGAATGCCCGGTTGGTATAGCAGAACTGACGTTCGTGAGGGCCACCCGTACGTCCTGCTGCGAAGTATTCGGGATGATAGCTTTCGAATAATTCCGGCCGTTCCGGATTCTTTTGCAGGAAGCGGTCCTGATAGGCAGTGAAAGCATGGTTGGCTGCCCACTTTTCACCACCGAACCGGATGCGTCTGAGAAATAGCTGTAAATTTTCCGAAGTTGCGTTGAAATATTGTTCTTTCATCATCGGCCAATCGAAAGAATAACTGCCGTCTCTGTATTTGAGAACGGGCGCACGCATTATTCTGACAGGTGAGAGTTTTAAGTTTTTCTGTTTTGGAACGATGATATTCAGTGAATCGGGACCGTAGAAACGGATACCCAAGTAGTTCTCCAAGAAGTCATACACGGCATAGCAGGTGCCCTGCGCATCATAAATAGACGGAAGGGTGAGTTCGGCAGGAGCTGACGGATCACCAGTGGATTGGGAGTAATTGATTTTCGTCCGGTCTTTCGAAGGAGTGATACCGTTATTGTCACGTCCGCCGTCTGTGTCGAAGTTTTCGTCCTGTCCCATGAGCGTAATTGTCTCTGGAGTGATCTCTATAAGATATTCTTGCTCTTTGAAACGAACTTTTTCCGTATATTTACTACCGCCTACAAAGATGATTTTCGACGGCTGTTGGGGAACTTCGCTGACTATGGGCAGATGAATGTCCAGAGATTGTTTGATGAAATGTTGCAGTTCATGCGCTGCAAGTATTACCGAAGGAGAAGGTTGCTCACCGGTCACTATAATTGTCCGGTCTTTTTCTATGACAAAAGCTTTCTTGGCCGAACAGAGAACCGGCATCATTAATAGCGTAATATACAATATAAATTTCTTCATAAGCATTTTTTTGTTTAAAAAAGGGTATAACAATAGCTTGGAACCAACCTGCGAAGGTTCCCTCTTGAGTTTTTTAAAACGAATCGGATGTAAGAAAAAGGACAAAAAAGTAACGGACAAAAGAGATTATAATATCTTTTGCAACATTAGTAAGTTGTTAAGAATGAGTGGATTTAATTTGTATTTTTCATGCGCTTTTCTGTTTTTTTTAGATTATATATATGTCATTGTTTTCTATCTTGAATTTCAGGTTATAGTGTATACGCAATATGTTCATCATCTCTTGTATGGAAATCAGTTTAAATTGTCCGGTGAACTTATCGTTCACAAGATTTTCTTTATCATAGTGTATAGTGACTCCATACCATCTTTCCATACGTTTGAAAACTTCCGTCAACGGTACGGCATTGAATGCCAGTATGCCTTGTTTCCATGCCAGTTCCGAGTCCTCCTCCATAATGGAAATGTTACCTTTCTGCTCATTTCTGGAATAGACGAATTTTTGTGACGGAGTCAGATAAACAGGTTTGGACGGATAACCGTTCATGGTCAGTTTGACTTTTCCTTCTATAAGCGCCGTTTCTATAATGTTTTCATCGTTGTAAACAGAAACATTGAAAGAAGTCCCCAATACTTCCACATCGAAAACAGAGGTCTTTACGATAAACGGTTTTTCTTTATTGGGAGTAACTTCAAAGAATGCTTCTCCTTCAAGGGACACCTCTCTCAATTTCCCGTTAAATTCGGGGGTATACGTTAATTTAGACTCACTGTTCAGATGAACGATTGTCCCGTCCGGTAACGTGATACCGGCACGTTGTCCTCTGTTGACGGATACGATATTGGGTATTTGTTTATAATGGTCCATCTCATGGTAGAGATAAACGGTGGAGAAAATCAGGATCGGTATCAGCAGAGAAGCGGCAACGGTAGATACCCGTTTCAGCCACATCCGTCTGAGATCTTTCTTTATCTCTTCGTCAATGCGTCTGCGGGTACGCTCTTTTGCGCTGGGAGGCATAACGTGAATATTCATGTCTTTCTGCCAGCAGTCATCGAGCATATTCGGGATACTTCTGTCGGAATCATCCTGAATCTTTTGCTGTAGCTCCTTGTATTCTTCTTCGTTGATGCTACCGTGAATATATTTTTCGAGTATATTATTATTTTTCTCCATAATCGATCCTGTCCGTTTATAGGTAGTACACAGAAACGGCAAACCTGTAACATGCGTACTTCCTGTTATTAATATTTTTTAAGTATTACCATTGATTCATGAAAAGAATAGCAAAGCAAAGGCCTGTCTTGATGAGCTCTTCTCTGAGTACTTTGAGTGCACTGCTTAGCTGATTTCTCACAGACTGCTCGGAGATGTCGAGCTTTAGAGCGATCTCCTGGCTGGATAGCCCTTCTTCCCTGCTCATTTCAAATATCATTCTTTGCCGTTTGCTCAGTTTGTCTTTCGCCTGAAGAATCTGTTCGTTCAATTCATGAAAGTTAAAGTCGTTCTCGGTAGTGTTTGCACCCTCTTCGGCAGCGTCCAGTTGTGCAGTATATTCGTCATAAGAGAGCAGGGTAAGCCTGTTTCTGAGATCATTCAGAAATTTGTTTTTGGCAATGGTGAAGAGGAAAGAGCGAAAAGAATATTCGGGCGACAGATGTTCTCGCATTTGCCAGATTTTCAGGAAAACCTCCTGAACAATCTCTTCCGCCATTTCGGACGAATGTGTCAGGTTATAGGCAAAGCCATACAATCTGTCGGCATAAAGATCGTATAGTTTGTTGAAGTCGGCATGCGATCCTTTTCGGAGACCTAAAATGTATTTTTCATCCATAAAGAAGAGGTGTTTTTAATAGTGGTGCCAAAGTTAGAGAAATATATGATAAAGAGAATTGATTCGATTGAAAAATATTAGGCGGGTATATTTTACAAATAAAAAAAGGTATGTCCGGTCATAGTAGGGCATACTTTTGTGTGTATAGTTTGCCTTTTCCCGATTTTCTGTTCAAAAAGGCTGGAATTTTGAGTGTTTCTCATGTTGGGAAGATGGATATGGTCAAGCAATTAATAAGCTGATGTCGGATATTCAAGTATAATAATGAATAGAGAAGGATAGATATTCTTGTATTGTTGAAAATCGATTTCTTAATATGCAAAACATGGGGATGTTTTATACCACAACATCCCCATGTTCAGAATCACAACATCCCCATGTTTTGGACAAAGACATCCGGATGTTGTGATAAAGTATCTTTTGTATGGTTATAATGGATCTTTGATCATTTTCTGTACCAGTTCCGGGTTGTTTGTCGTGATGTAATCGGCACCGTGATCGATGCACCATTGTATTTCTTCGGGTTCGCTTACCGTCCAGATATTGACTTCGAGTCCTGAATCATGGAGTTGCTTTATCCATTCGGGATTCTTTTTGAATACGTTGATGTGATAGTCGGCTCCTGTTCCTCCGATTTTCTTTAATACGTCCGGTGCTACGCCGTTCAGATAGAGAATCGGGCAGTTGGTCTGTTTCACAAGTTCATCGAAAGCATTTCTGGAAAAAGTAATGTAGGAGGTTCTTGTTTCCAGTTCTTTGGCTTTTACCAGGTCGAGTATCATTTTTACGGCTTCTTTTTCATGTTCCCTGTTTTTATGGGGTTTTATTTCCAATACCAAGTCTATCGTAAGGCGTTTGGCAACGTCGAGAAACTGATCCAATGACGGTAGGTATTCTCCGTTTTTCAATTTCTGATTCAGAATGGTGTCGGATGACGTGGTTTCTATTACGTAACCGTTTATATGATCGTCATGGTTTACTACCAGTTTTTTATCGGCTGTCAGCCATACGTCGAATTCGCATGCGTCGCATTGGATGGAGTCGGCTTTTATCAAGGCACGGATGGAGTTCTGGGCCGAGCCTTCGATGTCCCAATATCCCCGGTGAGCCACTACTTTGGGTTGGGCATTTACGGTAAGAGTTGCGAGGATTCCCATCAGACAGATGAATACAAGTTTTCTTTTCATGATATACTGAATTTTGAAGTTATTTTTCGAGTGAGATAATTACACTTCCGGGAGAATGGCAGGAAAGGCGGAGTGAGTCTTTCTTCTTTTTGATTTTCGCATGGGAAGTATTTTCTATGATGCTAACTTTTCCATAGGTTGAATTTGGAGGGAGAGAGAACCGGAAATCGCCTTTGACGGGGTTGCTGAAAAAGATAACCCTTTTCCCATCGATGAATCCGTCGTAAGCAAATGCAGATCCTGTATCGAGCAACGGGGTGGCGATCCAAGTGTATACCCCGCTCCACGAATCATGATGACCGGTGGTTCGGAGGGTATTTCCGATGAGCTTGTGATAACATTTAGTCCAGGAATTACCTATGAAAATCACGTCATCATCGGGGAGCTCATCATGTGTTCCCAGTCCGCGGTGAAGGAGGAAAGAGGATTGAAAATACAAATCGCCTTTTTCGATGAACCGGTTGAACCGAGGGAAATCTTGCTTTTTAAACCGGTCTGTCTGGTGTATATTGGTCCAAAATGGATACTTTCCTAAGGGGGTGAGAAGCTGGTTTTCATCTTTGAACATGGATTGCATTCCGTAATATTTGGTTATTATGACGGGAATCCGGTTGATGTAGTCGTGAGATAAATCGACCTGGATGCTGTTGCCCCTTATCGTGTAATTTACGTTTTCAATACATAGCGTATCGGTAAAATAGGTTTTATCTCCGGTCTGTTCTGCGCTTAGAGGATTGAATATCCGGTTTTTTACTTCCAACTTTATTGTTTGTGTTTTCAAGAGGGTGTCGGAGGAAATGCTTTGTCCGTCGGCATAGAGTTTTATCGAGAAAGTCTCGGCTGTTTGGGTCTTTTCGTCCGTAAACAGATGGTTGCCGCCACACCAACCGCCGCCCCGGATCTCAAATGGGCCGATATTGTCACTGTATGCTTCATTTACGACCGTAGTACCGGTAGTGCCGGAGGTGACGGAAACACGGTAAAAAGTGAATAAATCATTTGCCATGCACTTTTTGAACCAATAGTTTATTTCGTGATGATCGTCGATTTGGGAAGACACATACACATTCTCTCCTGCTTTTCTGATCGTGCAGAGTCCGTTGTGAGACTGCATCGACAGGGGGGTAAGCAAAAAGAAAATAAGTATGAGCCTGTTCATTGTTTTATTTATTAGGTCGATGATTTAATCTATTCTAATCTATTCGGTTAGTGTCTTCCCTATTTTGTCAGTGCCTTTATGCTTCTGCGGGCAACGATGTGGCGCGCCAGCCGATCCATAATCTTTTTATCTTCCGGCGAGGAGGAATGGTATAAATCCAATAGCCCTTTGCTGCCGGTGTAGTAGGCTATAGCCGAAGTCTCAAAAACATTATGGTCTTCGAATGCCTTGATATATGCAAGCATCCTGTCATAAGAAGAATCCTCACAGTCATAAAGGGCCTTGCTGTCACATTCGAATTCCATAGCCATGCCGTGACGCAGGGCGAGTTCACAGGCTTCGTCCAGACGCGAATCGGGGATGTCTTTTGTAAAGAAGTGATTAGGCTGCTGATAGGCGATGTCGAATCCTAATTCTTTCCACTGATCGTATCCTTTCGCTTTCCAATAAGGAATCCAGACAAATTCCTTTTTCATGGCATGGATGTACTGACTTACGTATTTCGGGAGATCTTTGCAAGTGGCAATATCCTCGTCCACCCAATAGAAACCGGATAATTCCAGATTTTTATATTTGGCCTTTTTGAAGCGGCTCATCAATTGGTCTATGTACCATTGGGCAGCTTTTACCTGATCGGCTTGCCGGTTGAAATCGAGCGGAGTTCCGTCTATCGATCCCCAGTCTTTTTGTTTGGACAGGGGAATGGCGACTCCTAAAACAACCTTGTGCTTGAAGCGGGGTTTCCCAATCTCTTTTTTCTCTTGTTCGATGCATTGATCGAGAGCGTCCAGTGCTTTCCCTTTTTCAAAGATTCTGTCGAGAAGCCATTCCCATTCCGTTTTTCGGGCCTGTTTTTTGGTATATCCGTAGGCATAAGTGGAGCCTTTGCCATCGGCAAACTCGAGGAATAAAAAGCCGTCGAACAGCCACTCCTTTGTACCATCGGCAAATTGGTGGGTGACGTATGGGACAAACTGGTCGGGTGTCCAGTCGATTCTTTGCACACCTCCTTGATAGATGAGTGCCAGATCGCGGATTTTATTGGTTTTGTACTTGTTTCCTTCGTTTCCTCCGGCTTTTGAGGAGTGGAAAGGGACCATGAGAATGAGTGCTGTTAAGAGGTATAGAATCTTTTTCATATTTAATAATTCTGTTTTTTTATGTTACTAATTTTTTTATTTGTAAAATAGGGATTATTAGACTATCAGTGAACGGTTACCTTTCTGGTCTCTCCATCGACTATCACTATGTAAATGCCGGACGGACATTGAAAACTCTTCCTGTTTTCGCTGACCAGTATGCCGTTGGCGGTATATATCCGGATCGATTCGGGATCTCCCGATATATACAGTTCTCCGACACCTCCTGCAACGATGACATCGGTTTTAGGAGGATCGGGCGTTTCGATGCCCACGCCCCGGCTACGTCTGTTTAGGATGTGACCGGCAATCCTGTCCAGAATAAGTGTATTTTCGATAGAGTTTGAACGGTACATATCGAGGATTCCCTTTGTTCCCGAATAATAGGCAATGGATGACTCTTCGAAGACGCCGTTGTTTTCGAAAGCATTGATGTAGCTCTCCAATCTGCTATAATAAGAATCCTCTTTTTCGTACAGCACGTTGCTGTCGAACTCCATTTCCAGTCCCATTCCGAATTTTCGGGCAGTGTTGCAGGCTTGATCCAGCCGGATGTCGGGTATTTCCTTGCTAAAGAAATGGTTCGGTTGTAGGAAAGCGGTATCGAATCCTAATTTTTTCCATAAGTTATATCCGGCTGCATTCCAATATGGAATCCAATAGAAGCGTTTGTCCAGTTGATGAATGTATTCGCTGACATCTTTGGGTAGATCTCCGCACTTGGCTGTACTCTCTTCGAGCCAGTAGAAACCTGTCAGTTCCAGATTGTTGTAGGTTTCTTCTGCAAATCGTTCCATCAGTTGGTCTATATACCATTTGGCGGCTGTTATCTGATCGTCTCTGTTTGTGAAATCCAACGTCTTCCCATCAAGACTTCCCCAGTCGGTTTGACCGGTGATGGGCGATACGACTCCAAGTACAATTCGGTGTTTGAATGACGGCTCTCCGATGATCGTTTTGTAATGCTCGATACACGAATTTAAGGCATCGAGAGACTTACCCTTTTCGAATACTCTGTTCAGCAACCATTCCCAGTCGCTTCTTTGGGCATTCCGTGTTCCGTAGCTGGAACCGAATGCTATCTGCCAGCTATCTGTAAATTCGAAAAAGAGAAACGAGTCGAAAAACCATTCCATACGACCATCGGCAAAAGTGTGGACCACGTAAGGACGCAGTTCGTCTTCCGTCCACTCGGGTCGATGGTTACCGCCCTGATAGATGAGGGCCATATCCGAGACTACATCCGTTTTATAAGCAGCTGTTGCCGTACTTGCACCGAGGAAAACGGTAATGACCGTAATGGCGAGTGTGATATATGTTTTTTTTAAAGTTGACATCATTTCTTTTTATGGTTTATGGCTTTTTTTAATATAGGTAGTATTGCGTCGACGTATTGTTCGAATCCACAATCGGTGAAATGGATGCCGTCGACAGTCGATTCGCCGTTGGCGGAGATTAATGACCTCCCTTTCACCAGATATATTTTTTTCAGTCCCTGCTTTTTCAGTGATGAAAAGGCTTGGTTCATAGCATCATTTTTGTCCTTAATCTCTTTGGCCATTCTAAGGTCGAACTTAGAATGAGGGAAAATGGGGTCCTCGACAAATATCAAAGGGACGTCCGGATGCTTTTCTCTCAGTATCCGTACAAACTTTTCCGTTTTTTCCAGAATCTGTTCGGGAGATGCATTCGGCACATAATCGAGCACGTAAGCGGATGCATCCACATGGGCCATCATCTCTGCCACTTCATAGTCGATGAAAGCATTGCCACTGAATCCCAGGTTGATGGTTTCTACGTTTAGTTTTCTTCCTATCAGGTTGGTGGCAGCCATTCCGGGACGTGAGGCACAGGCTCCTTGCGTAATGCTGCTTCCGTAAAATATGATGGGTTTTCGGGTATCGGGGTAGGGCAACGAAGGCTGCCCGATGTGAGACGGTGCAGTGACTCCGATCTGCAATGAATGAATCCCGTCGTACAGGGGAAGGTAGAGCATATATTCACGCTCGGCGGCATTCATGCCGGATATGATTTGCCATTGATTGGTTTTACCCGAAGGTTGCGCACTGTTCACAAACCGCCATTTGCCATCGATAAAGCAGTAGAGGTCGAGTCCCTTGATACCGACCGGTGCCATGTGTTTCATGGAATTGTTGAACGTATTTTCCCATTTCACAGCGATCACGGGCGAGTCGGAACGGAAGCGTACTGCAATTCCGGCGGAATTCTGTCCTAAGTTCCACACCGCTTCCCGCGTAGTTGGTTTCAGGAAATAGGGAATACGGGAAAAAAACGGCAGGGAATCGGGGTATATCTTTCCGATAACCGGGAACCGGACGGCGTCGAAATACGTCAATGAGTCCGCCCCAGAGGTACCGGACGACTGTGTGGTACTTCCGAAGAGAATAAGAGTCGATAGACATACATATAGAAAAATCAATGCCAAGCGTTTCATTATCCGGTTATTTTAAGGGAAATTTCATGACGTTTATTTTCTCTACGGGGCGAAGTACATTGTTTACTTTCCAGGTTCTACTTTTGCTGATGTTGAGAGGAAGCGTAGCTCTGAAATCCTTGCTTGACGCGCCGAAAGAGAGCGTATATTCTCCCTTGGATGTAAGCCATTGCGAGTTAGCTTCATCAAATGAAGCCAGATCGTAATCGGTAAATTCAAGTTTTACCGTTTCGCTTTCCCCCGGCTTTAATTCCCGTGTTTTTCCGAAAGCTTTTAGCTCTGCGCTTGGTTTTTGGATGGAAGTCTGCGGAGCGGAAATGTATAATTGTACGGTCTCTTTTCCGGATACGTTTCCTGTATTGGTTATCTGGATGGTCGCTACCCATTTTCCACTCTTTCTTTCGAGCTTCGGCTTGCCGAAAGAGAAATTCGTATACGACAATCCGTATCCGAAAGGGTAGACGATGGCTTTATTGGCCGTATTGAAGTAGCGGTAGCCTACCCAGATATCTTCTTCGTAATTAGTATAATCGAAGTTTTTGCCGCTTTTGGTCTCTCCCACCATCGGGAAGTTTCTGGAGGAAGGAATGTCAAAGTAGTCTATCGGGAAAGTCATCGGAAGTTTGCCGGAAGGATTTGCTTTTCCGCTGATTACATCTGCTATGGCATCTCCGCACTCCTGTCCCGGAAACCAAGCCAGCAGTATGGCATCCGGTTCATCCTTCCAGGAGTTCATCTCCATGACCCCGCAAACGTTCATTACCACCGCTACCTTTTTTCCTGCAGCGTGAAATTGGGAAGATACGTTTTCAATCATGAATTTTTCTTCGGGCGTAAGGTAAAAGTCACCTTCCAGTCTGCGGTCGGACTCTTCGCCGGAACCCCTGCCGATGACGATGAGTGCGATGTCGGAATTTTTAGCTTCTTGCCCGATGATGCTTTCCGCTTTTGACAGATCCATTTCGGCGATTACCGTCCGGTTGTATGATAGTTTCTCCCAGTCGGTGCTTTCCGGATGTTTGTCGAGAAGGTCATTCTGAAATTCCACGAATTTTGTATAGAGTCCTTTCAATCTGTTGCTTAGTGTATAACCGCCCTTTTCGAGTCCGGTAGATATATCTGTGATATGAGCTTTGTTTACGTTGGAAGATCCGGTACCTCCGGCAATGGACTTGTATGCAGTGGCACCGAACAAAGCTATTTTCGCGCCTTGGGATATGGGGAGAAAGGAACGGTCGTTTTTCAGGAGCACCATTCCTTCGGTAGCGATACGGCGTGCCAATGCTGCATTTGCAGCAAGGTCGGGAGCTTCATTATATTCCCATCCTTTGTTAGAGATGGATTTGGAAATGAGTTTCAATACGTACTTCACACTTTCGTTTAGAGTGGTTTCGCTGATCCGGCCGTTTTTTACTCCGGCTATTATTTCATCTACCTGAGATTGTTCTCCCGGCATCATCAGGTCCGTTCCGCCATTGAGTTGGTCGGCAGTATCCCGTTTTTTATACCAATCGGTTACAATCAGACCGTTATAATTCCATTCGTTCCGGAGAATCGTCCGGAGCAGTTCCGGATTGGCTTGTGTATATTGCCCTCCTATTTTATTGTAAGAACCCATCACGGTCCACGGATCGGAGTTTTTGATACATATTTCGAATCCTTTGAGATAAATCTCACGGATGGCACGTTGGGAGATGCGTGCATCGTTGTAGAGTTTACCTGTTTGCTGATTGTTGGCAATAAAATGTTTCAGGCTCGCTCCGATTCCTTTGTCCTGGATTCCGTTGATCATGGCTGCGCCCATTATACCGGAAAGATAGGGATCTTCGGAGAAATATTCGAAATTGCGTCCGCAAAGAGGGTTGCGCATAATATTGATGCCCGGTGTGAGTACGATGTCGACACCGTAGGCCAGAGCCTCATCACCGATTGCATTACCTTCCAGCCGGGCTATGTCCTTGTTCCAAGTGGCGGCCAGTGTTGTGGTCGAGGGGAAACAGGTGCAATAAGAAGTATACGGTTTGTTTGGTAGGACAGGAGTGATTCGTACTCCTACCGGACCATCTGCCAGATTGATGGAGGGAATATCCAGGGAATCGATCGGAAAAGTATATCCTGCAGATCCTGCAACTATATGGCTGACTCCTTTATCACTACCCGGACATCCTACTAAAAGCCGGGCTTTTTGTTCCAGAGTGAGTTGGCTGACAATATGATTGATGTCTTTATCGTTGTAGTGTGGCTTACTGCCGTTGCCGGCAAAGAGATTGCTGACAGAAAAGATGAGTACATATAAAAGGGGTATGATGGCCTTGTGCATGGTGTGGTAAATGTCTTGATTTGTTCTATGTAACTGGTACTATTTTTATGAAAATGTAGAAAGAGCCTGTCTGAATTTACTTTCGGATGATACCGGTCGGAATTTGAACAGGCTCTTGAAATAAAAACCTTTTATTTGACTATTACTTTGGTTGCATTGTTATCGGTTTTGACAATATATGTTCCCGGAATACATTTCACGTTATTCTCATTACGGCTGATGAGAATACCGCTTATGGTATAGACTTCGATAGAAGCAGGTTCACCTTCAATTGTAATTTCTCCGGTACCACCGATAACGGTTGCTTTAGGAGTTTCTGTTTTTTCAACACCGGTATCTGTACCAACTGTGAATGAATATTTTGCAATGTATCCGTTAGGATAATACTGATAAATATAGGCTTCGGTTTCGCTGACAGCTTCTGCTGTCAGATGATTTCCATAAAAAGCATTGTTTGTATACATGGGATTACCATCATCTTTTTGTTCCGAATACTTGGTTGCTATTCTTACATCTGCATCACTGTCTTCTATTTCAGATGTAGCTTTAGTAGCCAATTTGGATACGGTGAAGCCGTCGGCATTGTTATCGCCGGAAGGATATACGATGTAGTCTTTACCTCCTAACTTGAAGATGTAGAACCCTGCACATCCGCTATGGCGGGGAGTTATATAGTAAGACTCATGTGACCAGTTACCGTCATCATCTAACGCTAACTTTTGGATGGAGTTACAATTTGTTTTATTATATAATGGACTCAGAATAGCTAAGTCTTCGCCATTTTCCCAACTGGATATTATCGTGGTGGTAGCAAAATTTCCCGATACTCCGAATGGGCTTTCATAAGTATAGGTGTACGTATTGGCTACGTCTTGTTGGCCGTTTATGATTGGTATTTCAATCAGTTGAGGATACCATGCTGTACCCATATACAGGAGACCGCCAGTCGTTTTGTCGAGTACGTTACCTCTGACATGTCCCCAAAAGTCGAGACGCCCCGGTGTAATTCCGCTTAATGGAATATCTATTACGTCTGAACCATCTGCAGGAATAATTCTCAGTTCGTTTCGGGTACTGACATAATTGGTGTTAAAAGTTCCAATACGCACAATGATGTTTCCCGCATCGTCAAATGTAATATTGGTTCCTTCTCCGGAAGGGATGTCTGTTATTTTCCCGGTTTCGTCCCATACCTCAATTTGTTTGGTGTCTTTGTTTTGGAGATAGAATTTTCCATTCATACCGAATCCTTGACGTGCACTTGTGTGTAATGGAGCGATGTCTGTATTCATCCATAGCAACTTAAGATTTGAATCCATAGAAGACTTCGCATCTGCAATAGAAGGAGTCAAAACGAACATGCCGGTTAGCATGATCGTTGCTGTAAGTAATTGTTTTTTCATCATTTTTGAAATTTAAGTTGAACAATAGAAATTATTTTGATTTTGTTTTTTGTCATTGTATCATTAATTTAGCTATCCTGTTGAATGTTTTATCTGATAAGGTGATTATATAAAAACCTGGGGTCAACGATTCTGTGGGCAGTACTGTCGGTGTATTGCCGTTTTTCTTGTATTCGAAACGATGGATCAACCGCCCGGTGGTACTGTAGATGCAGACAGTACCGCTTCCGTTGAAATCGATATAGACCTGGTCTCCTGTTCTTGCAGGATTGGGATATACATTGATAGAGCCGGTGGCGGTTGAAACGATTCCTGTGCCGGAACCGTTTACGGTAACAAGTGAAGTTGTGGTCAATTCACCTAATGAAGCAGTTAGGGGGTGAGTACCTGCACCGCTACATAATACGGTAGTACCGTTTTCTTGTACTTCTCCCAATTCGGTACTGCAGGAAAGAGTTATTCCTTTCACGTTTGTATCGATGAGCAATCCTTGTGCGTTGTAGCCGTATATCACTGGAGAGTAGTAACTGTTCTGTTCCGCTTTTTTCGCATAATCGGCAAAGCGGATTTGAGCTATTTCCTTATCTGTAGTGGCAGGAGTTGTAATGAAAAGGCCGTTTTTTACAGCTCTCAGGCTTCCTTCGCTCGGCGTGTTGATAACGCCCAGTTCCTTGACATACAGGGTAGAGGAACCTCCTCCATCAAAGTTCAGCGCTTCCGTACACCCCAGATTGAGCAGTATTGCAGCCAGATCTTTAGAGGGTACACCGACCGATACTCCCGGTTGACGACCGTCGACAACAAGTAGTATTACCTTTGTTCCATCAGTGTTGTAACCTATTGCCGTACGAGGCTCACGATTGACCAGGTGATCCAGGGAACCTTGTGTTTCAAGAATCTTTCCCTCTTGAAGTAGCATCGGGCATCCGCCACACATGTCTGTGATGTCTGTTGTTGCCACATTATCGAAATAAATGGTCGGGGTAACTTCGAACTCCTCGCCAAGTTGCATCTTGGTCAGTGTATTGGTCGTAAATCCTGTTCCGGAAAGTACGAACCCATTTTCTGGAATCGCCATATTGCCGACATCTTTTACCGGTGCAACCGTTACGCGCATCCGGGTAGTTCCTTCTGATTTCAACGGGCCGTCGACAGCTACGGCACCGACCTCTACTCCTGCCCCTTTGGTACCCGTAGTGCTGCCTTTACGAGAAGTATACAATATCATCTCATTGTCACTGCGTATGGCATTAACGGCTTTGATGGAAGCCTGTCCGGCGTTTGGCGAGACTAATTTGAAAGTAGTATAAGGAGCACCGGAATGAAGTTTTTTATCTTTGTCAATACCTATTGCATACCATCCGGTCCCCTTATAACTTTTATACATCTCTCCGTTCGCAGCCGTAGTACCGACAGGCCCCATACCACCAATGAAGTCGGCATTTACACCGGCAAAATAGATGTTTTCCGGATCATTATGGGACGCCGGCATGTTCGGTACGGTTACATTGCTTGTCAGATTATCCTTTCCCATTATCAATTTCAAGTTCACATTCGGATTGGTCATGTCCGTGGTTGTATAGAATACACGCAGCTTCACCGGACCTTCCAGCATCAAAGTTGTCTGGGTGGTACCGGGGCCTATCACTACATGCGACAATGTATCTACACGATATTCGACGTTTTGCAATTTCCAGGTGGTGGAAGCAAAAGAGCCGAACGGGATGCAACTCAATAAAAACAATAGTAAAGAATAGCTGTTTTTCATGATTCTATAAATTAATTCGTATGCCTTGCAGGGCTTTTACAGTCCGTTTTTTATTATTGTCGGGCAATATTATTTCATGGTCCACGCTGTCCATGTTCACGTAATATTGTACTCTTTGACCTTTCGGAGAAATCCATTCGGAGCCGGCTACCACATTCATTTTGCCGAATCCGTGAACATCGGTTATCGGATTATCCCCTTTCGGGATGATCTCCTTTACATATCTTCCTCCTACAAAAACATCGTGTTGCTTTTTACGAAGCACCGAGAGTGTTTTTAAAAAGTCGGCTTCTCTTTTGGCTTCCTCCTTCATTAAAAGCGTAGGATCTACCCAACCCAACTGTGAACCGTACAGAAAGCATTGCATGGTCTGATACAGGAAGTCGCCACGATTTACTCTGTCGGTAGGCGAATAGGTATATGCCGATGTGATAAGTCTGTCGGAATAGACCATTGGGAACAAAGGTACTATCTTACAACCGTTGTGGGGTGAATTGACCGTGAGCAACAGATCGAACATGTCGATGTAACATTCTGCATTCTCTTCGCTGATTAAGATATTTTCCGGTTCCAGGTGATAGGTGCGGAGTGAATCCATCAGATGGCGGTAAGATTTGTGCCAGTAGTCACCTCCGCCCCGGGCATGTCCGTGATTGGTGGCCCAACAAGGCTGGGGAGCGGCGGCAGCGATCTGGTCAATATAAACTCCATTGGTTTTCAGTTCTTTCTGGATTTTAATGACAAGATCGGTAATGATCCCTTGCCACAGTTTGGATGCGGGGCAGGTGACGGAGTTCAGTACTTTGGATGTGGGATAAATTTCGGTATAGAGCGTTCCGTCCGGTTTCCGGCATGAAGCTGAGGCACCATTCAGGGCAGCATAACTGTCGCTTGCGGGATCCCACAACCGCCCGTTGATATAAGGGACGGTGTGGCAACCTCTTTTCCGGACTTCGGCTATCATCTCGGCAAAATCCGTTTTTGCGGGGAAGTAGTCCGGATAGTGGGTGTCATAAGGGTGATGATGCCAGAAGTACCAATGCACGAAGGTGTTTTTGCCATATAAATCGATGGCTTTGTTTACGGCTGTCCGTACGGTGTCATTCACTCCTTTGGCTCTGATCCAGGTATCGGTATCTAAGAGCCATTGAGGGATGTTGCGCGATGCTAACGGTTTGCTTCCCCATTCGGTGGTAAACGTAAAAGGACGATACCATTTCGTTGCTGCATCCTGCCATCCGAGATGGGAGTATCCGATCACTGTCGGCCACGGAAGGGCAAAGGTCTTGCTTGTATGGTCCGACCATCCTTCGGAGGCTACAATGTCTGTTAAGAGAGTTACGCTCTTATCGCCCACTGCGGCTCTGAAATCTTTGCCGCAGGCTTCTCTGTCCTCGGTAGCATAATATACTGATCCGTCGGGGTTGTGAAGAAGCAGGAGTTGCATGGAACCGGTCACCGAGGGATAGCTGGAAGTATATACCTGCGGGTTACTTAGGTTATACTCTGCACCCCAACCTGCCGAGGTGATCAACTTGGCTTTATCGGGACGGGTTACCGTGATACGGGGGAATTGCGTATTACTTACCAGCCATCCATCCGGAGTGCCCGCTTGAATATCCCAATAAGCGAGTTCCGAATCGCCGGGAAGGGAAACGGTCATTACTACCGGAACCAGATCTTGGTAAGTAAGCCGCATGTTCCATTTGAAGGCAATGGCGACATGTCCGTCCTTCGTTGTCTTTGCCCATCCGGCATACTCGCCGTGAGAGGGGAAAAGTACCGGGTTTTCTCCTTGCGGTCCTTTGTAGGTAAGCGTCCAGGGAACGGTATTGTATCCTTTGCTCAATACTAATTCTTTTCCGTTAAGTGTCAGCTTTGAGATGTCGAAAGCTTCCCCTTTGGGAAATTCCACTCTCACTTTGCTGTTCCGGAGTGTTAGGGTCGAGTCGGTTTCGGTCACTTGCGTACCACTGGCTTGGCCCCACGCTGTAGTAAAGCTTGCGAGAGAGACAAGAATAGATATTAAACAACTTTTCATCATGATATTAAATAGATTACTGGTATTACAAAATTTAGATTCAATATTCGGGATTGGTCAGATTCGGATCACGGTCTGTCTCAAGACGTGGAATAGGCCACCATGTAAATCTTGAAGCCCAGAATCTGTTTTTATCGCGCACCCTGAGTTTATCTTTGTAGCTTTCATAGGAAGGAACATCGTTCAGGTCGTGACGTTCGTCCGTTTTGAAATTGGGAATATCGGTAGCTTCCAGCCCTTCGTATCTGATGTCGGTTTTGGGTTGTCCGTAAGAAGGATGCTCGTTCAGCATATCACTGATGCCCCAACGGCGGACGTCGACGAACAGTAATCCTTCAAGTGCTAATTCGACTTTGCGTTCACGGCGTATCAATTGGCGCATTTTAGTTTGATCTCCTTTTCGATCGGTGGATACATCCGGCATTCCGACACGTCCGCGCACTTCATTGATGGCAGAGTACACCGATTCGTCCAGTTCGTTGAGTTCTATCTTGGCTTCGGCATACGAAAGGAGTATTTCGGCATAGCGCATCAAGATCAGATTGCTTGAAGAACTCATCAGTTGTTCTGTGTTCTCATCGGCATATTTACGCCATAAATACCCTACTCCATTGTTGACGAGCGATGGACTGGTGGTGGTTACATCCACATTCTGAGCAGTATACCAGGCATTTCTACGAGGATAGAACCGGGTTTTATCATCGTATATGTTGAGAACGAGTTTCAATGGATTGTTGCCGTCGGTATTGGTATAATTTATGGTGTCGCCATGACCGGCCAATGTTGCATTGAAACGGGGATCCCTGTTTCGTGTGGGGTGTTTCGGATCATAAAGTTCCGATTCGTCGATACGTTTGCCGTCGATGCATTCATAGGTATCTACGATTAAGGAACTGGGGAAACGTACTGATGATCCATAATTACGGGATGAATGCCCGTAACCTACGGTATGCAGTTTTTTTGTTCCGCTTGTGGAATACATCAATTCCCATAGCAGTTCATTTCGGACATCGCTTTTGGCCTGACCGGTTAAGTTGAACAGGTCGGAGAAGTTGGTAGCCAATTTGCGTTTTCCAATCACTTTTTCGGCGGCATCCGCAGCCGTTCTGAAATATTCGCTGCCTTTATTGTTGACATTGAAACTTCCGCCGAACAGGCCGATGCGGGCTATCAGACCATATGCTACGGCTTTATCTACGCGTCCCCGTTCAGTCCCGGTCCAAGGAAGATAGTCGGCGGCGTCATTAAGGTCTTCGATCAGAAAATCGATAATGTCTCCTTTGGGGGTACGGCCCGATTGGTATTCGTCTATGGTAACGGGAGCCGTAAAGAAAGGTACGTCGCCAAATGCCGATACGAGGTTGTAATAGGCATATGCTCTGAGTACACGCGCTTCGGCATAATATTGCCGGGCTGCATCACTCATCCCTGCAACGGCATTTTTGGCACCGTAAATTACAGAGTTAGCGCGGGCGGCTATCGCATATTCTCCGGTCCAGAAGGCTTGAATTTTACCATTATCGGGGTTCAGTGTTCCTCCTGCTCCGATCGAGTTGTTTTCGTCTTGCTCGAGTCCGTATGCAGTGTAATGATCAAGAACGATACATGCGGGTACCGACCAGTTCATGTCGAAATACAAAAGGGAATAAATTCCTGTAACGCCCTCTTTTAATCCCGCTTCGGTGGCATAGAATCCTTCGGCATCGTATGCAGGGTTCTCCTTGTCGAGGAAATCGGCACATGAGGAAAGTCCTATGACGGTAAGAACTGTGGCAGTTAAGTTATATAATAATGTCTTTTTCATCTTTCTGGTGAATTAAAATTCTACATTGAGTCCGAATATAAATGTCTTGTTTAGCGGATAGCAGCTTGCACCTGATCCGATGCTGTTTTCCGGGTCGAAACCTTCGTAAAAGTTATTCTTTACCGTAAACAGGTTTTGTGCGCTTGCATAGATTCTAACTTTGGATAGGGTGGCTTTCTGTGTCCATCTTTGTGGCAATGTGTATCCTATCACTATGTTTTTCAAACGGCAATAAGCCCCGCTTTTTACCCAGAAACTCGATATCATATTATTGGGATTTGTCCCGTTGGGATCTTCGAGCAATATCGGGAATTTGGCGTTTGGATTGTCTTCGGTCCAGTAATCTAACTGGTATTTGTAAATCGTATAATTGCCCGATAAAGCACGTGCGCCGGCACCGGAATAATATACGTCTCTTTTACCTACTCCTTGGAAGAACAAGGAAAAATCGAGTCCTTTCCAGTCACCACCCAATGTCAGTCCGAATTCATATCGGGGAGTGGGGTTTCCGAGTATTGTACGGTCGTAACTGTCTATCTTTCCATCGGGTACTCCTTCCGGGCCACTGATATCTTTATATTTTATATATCCCGGTTTTACATTGTCGGGATTACCACCGTATACGGGAGAATTGTTGATTTCTTCCCGGCTTTGAAAATAACCGTCGGCCACATATCCGTACCATGAGTTGTATTGTTCGCCTTCTTGGGTAATCGTTGTAGTACCTACATATTCTTTTCCATATAAATCGGTTACTTCATTTTTTACATCGGAAAGATTTCCTTTGATGTAATAGTTTAAGTTGCCCACCCGGTCTTGCCAGGTTAATGAGAGTTCCCAGCCCTTGTTGCGCATCGAACCGGCATTCTCCCATGGAGCGGTCATACCGACGAATAATGGAACAGGAAACTGTTGAAGCATGTCGGTGATGTCTTTTATGTAATAATCGAAAGTTGCGTTGAAACGGTTATTAAACAGGCCGAGATCGAGACCTGCATTAATTTGTTTCGACTTTTCCCAAGTGATGGCTTCGTTCGCCAACTGTATTTGTGCAACACCTGACGCCAACTCTTTGTCGAACCAGTATCCGTAGCTCGTTGCACTGCCTATGGAGGAAGCGTAAGGATAATAACCACTGATAGCCTGGTTGCCCAGTTCGCCATAAGAGGCTCTTATTTTCAGATTGCTTACTACGCTCTTTGCCGATTCAAAAAAGTTTTCTTCGGATATTCTCCATCCGGCAGATACCGAAGGGAAGAACCCCCAACGATGTCCTTTCTTGAATCTTGAGGTACCGTCATACCGGCCGTTGACTTCCAGTAAATATCGGTCGTCATAGGCATAGTTTATTCTAAAGAAATACGATAACATGGCCCATGCATATTTGGAACTTGAATTGGAGGCTGTGCTGATATCTCCGTTTACCAGTTCTTCGTATCCGTCATAATAATAATTCTTACGACCGGCCAACAGATAGCTGTAATTTAATTCTTCACTTTGAAATCCGACTAATGCTTTTAGGTAGTTCTTATGGAAATTTTTCTCATAAGTACCTTGCAGGTTGTACTGTTTGGTAACGGTTTTTGTTCTTTGCTCCGATTTGGATGAACCGGTAGTCGGGAATTCTCCTTTGGATACACCATTTTCATATACTTGGTAAGGTTTTACAAAAGCGTTGGTTTCGCCATCTGCACGTTTCCATGTATAGGCTCCGAAGATGTTGAATCCGTCGAAAGGATCGATGGATAGAGTGGTTCTTGCCGTATATTCGGGGGCGGTGCTGTTCGTTACACATCCGTTCCGTACCATAGCGATGGGATTAGTACCGTTAATGCCGTATCCCCATGTGCCATCGGCGTTGATACCGGACATGATAGGGGTCATTGTCAATGCTTTACCGATAATGTTGGCGGCAGTATCCATTACTGGTGATTTTGCCGTTGACTGCCGTATTCCTATGTCTACTCCGAGCTTCATCCACTTGTTTACTTTTGTATCGGTGTTGACACGTAAGGAGGTCCGTGTAAATTTGTTATTATCAATCAATCCGTCCTGTGCATAGTAACCGGCTGTGGCGAAAAGTTTGGTTATATCATTTCCTCCACTGATGCTGAGCGAGTAGTTCTGAATCAATGCTGATTCTTTAATCACCTCGTTACGCCAGTCTGTGTCGTAATAATTGATATTATCTACTCCGCCGTTTTGGTATATGTCGATGGTTTGGGTGTATAACGGAGCTTGGTCTGCGTTGGCACGTGCCACGTCTACTGCCTGCATATATTCTATGGCACTTGTAGGAGTAGGCAGGGTTGTTGGTGTATTGAATCCGGCATAACCGTTGAATGTCAGTTTCACTTTTCCCTCAGAGCCTCGTTTGGTAGTAATAAGTATCACTCCGTTTGAAGCTCGTGAACCATAGATAGAGGCAGAAGCTGCATCCTTTAGTACTGTGATCGATTCTACAGAGTTTAAGTCGATACGGTTCATGTCCCCCTCCACTCCATCGATTAATACCAATGGAGAGGTTGCCGAATTGAGAGATCCTAATCCTCTGATCTTGATAGTGGCATTGTCTGCTCCCGGCTGTCCGGACGACTGAATCGCGGTAAGTCCCGGAATAACACCTTGTAGGGCGGCGGAACCGGTGGATACATTACGTCTGAGGATGTCTTCACTATTTATGCTCTGTACGGATCCTGTGAGGTTTATTTTTTTTTGTGTACCGTAACCCACTACTACTACATCGTCAAGAATGACGTCGGAACTTTCCAAGGTTATATTCTTTGTTTCGGATTTGCTGACCTTTACCTTTATCGGCGTATAGCCTATATACGTATACGTCAATGTGGTGGGTTGGGTTAGTTGCAATTCATAGTTACCGTCTAAGTCTGTAATGGTTCCTATGTTGCTGGTCGATATGATAGAGGCGCCTATCAACGGTTCTCCGTCACTTCCTTTCACTTGTCCTCTGATTGTAAAAGTTCCGGATGTCGCTTTCGGATCGGATATTTGAGATGTTTTTTTCGACAGGATGATTTGTTTCGGACTTTTGATAACATATGCAATCTCCGTGTCTTTGAGGAGACTGGTAAGAATCGTTTCAATAGATTTGTTGTCTATTTTAAAATTTACTTTCTTGTTGAAATCCGGTAGGTTCTCTGCGTAAAAGAACTTGTAGCCGGTATTTCCTTCAATGACTTTGATTGCCTGAGCGATCGTCTTGTTCGTAATATTAACCGAATGCTGTGCGTTTGCCGGGTGGGCTATAGTCAATAGCAGCCCAAGCACACATGACGATATGAGCATCTTTAAATGATAGTTCTTCATAGGTTTTTGTTGTTTCTAATTTGATTTTTTCTGGTCTACAATTGTTATTTTATTTTTATGAGATGATATGGTTATGACAGAGTCGGTCATTGTATATGTAAGCGGGTAACTCAGGCTCATTATATACAGGACATTGTTTAATGAGTTGTTCTGGATTGTTCCCGTGAATTTCATGTTTTTTAATTTGGTGTCGTCAATGCAGATTTTTACATTATACATTCTTTCCATCGTCCGGGCGATGGAAGATAGGGGTTCGGCTTCGAAAACAAGTTGTCCTGTTCTCCAATAGTTGGCAACCGATATGTCATCTACTGTTGATGATTGGATGGTCTGTTGTTTCATATGGTAAGTGGCAACTCCGTTGGGAAGCAGCGTTACGCTTTGTTCATTATTGAAAACTTTCACTTTCCCTTTGGCAAGAGTCGTAGTGATAACACTGTCGGCCGGATATGCTTTCACATTGAATTCAGTGCCTAAGGCTTCTATCTCCACTCCGTTGCATGTTACGACGAATCTTTTATCCGGATTTTTAGCGACTTCGAAATAGGCTTCACCATTGAGCGTTACTACTCGTTCTTCGGAATTGTAATTACCTGCAAATGATATTTTCGATGCGGAATTCAAGTGTACTATGGTACCGTCTGCCAGACGCATGCTTCCTTTTTGTCCCGGTTCTACTTCGAAAGTATAGATATTGCTTTCTATCTTATCCTTGTGTCCTGTGAAATGATCGTATAGCAGATAGGAAGCAAAAGCTGAACATAGAATAACGGCAATTGAAGCGGCAATTCTCGAAATAGAATAAGACCTGTGTCGGATAGTAAGTGTTGGGGCCGGTTGAGGCGTTGCTTCTTCTATCTTCGACCGTATTTCATTCCACATCTCGTCTTCGAGAGAATCGTCAATCTTCTCAGAGGCATTTTTCCATGCTTCCCTGCTGGCTCGTTCGGCGTCTTCCGAATTTATCCACTTGGCAAGTTCGGTGCGTTCCGATGTAGAGGAAGAGCCTGTGAGCAGATTGGTGACTAAATGTTTTATGCGTTCTATATTCATTTTCTGTGGTTATTTATAATATCATTGCTGTCCCATTAAAATCTAAAAGAGTTCTTTGAAATATTTGAAATTTAGTTAGTTACAGCGATTTTCCGAGCGAACGGACTTGAATTTGTAGCTTTGTATCAGATTAATCCGATGGCATATG
>OGUL01000114.1_pt1 | contig 99590 bp, 108 predicted proteins | sample 1553651 | NCBI WGS metagenome assembly OGUL01 (sample SAMEA2580048, study PRJEB22360) | human gut metagenome | biome: human gut; feature: human-associated habitat; material: faeces | place: Denmark | collected 2008/2010
ATTGCTCGAAAGGAAGTCTATTATTCACTTTTACACAAACTTTTCGGCGGTCTCAGAAACCGAGGTAACTATTGAGGAGTACATATATCCGTCCGGCAAAGCTATTTCAACTGTTTTACCGATTAGTTCTGCCTCAAACCTTGCAATATTATCGGTCGCAGCTGCGTATCTGTCCGTAATCTCTGTTCCTTTTGCAGAACAACCGTCCAAGTGAGGAGAGAAAGTAAGAGTAACAGTCAGCGTTCTTGTTCCGTATTCGGCAGAATACAATGCAGGCATTTTCACAAGATTTGTATTAGCTGAAACATTATTTGTAAGCGTAGTACCACTTACAGAATAGCTAAGCAATCTTGCACTGTAATTAGAAATATCAATGTTATTTACAGACATTTCGGTCATAAATTGTTATCCTCCCATGCTAATTCTTCTGACATATATGGTGCTGTTGCAACTGCAAACTCTCTGCCGTCAACCTCAAGATGATTTACTATGTTGCCTTGTAGCACTACTTTTTGTTTATCAGCATTTTGCATATCAACTGTATGCACTACATTAGCAGTGAGCTGTTCTGCTACAAAGTTTTTACCTTCTGCTACGGCAGCACGCATTTTTGACACCAAGCCGTCAGCTGATACACCCGACTGCAAGCGGTCTGTAAATGTAGACGCAACATCATCAGCTTGCTTGTACAGCTTTGGTGCTTCGTCATCAAGACCTATTTCGCCACCCTCAAGAGTATACTTAAAGATTTTTCTGAATACCTTTGACGGAGAGTGTTCGTCAAAAGCGGATTTGAAAATGCCAATTACTGATGAGGCTATGTTAGAGGCTGTACTGAACATAGTTTCTTTTTTATTGTTAAGACCTTCAATGCCACCGCTGACAGCGTTTTCAAAAGCTTCTCTTGTATCATCAGGAAGATTTTTCATTGGTTCGTGAAAGGCATCAACTATTTCTTGAGATTTTTCATTAGTCTTACCCGAATATGTTTCGTACAACCCTTCAAGTGCAAGAAATCCTGCAAGCTGATTCTGATAATTTTTATCATCAAGTAATTTTTGCTGACTGTTTCTTGTTTTAGTTATAGCTTCTATATGACGCTGATTTTCTTCTGCTTCTCGTTCTTGCATTTCATCATAAGCAACCTTACGCATAGTATCATAATCAATACCCTGTAAGCCTTCATCTCTGTAATGTTGAAGTTTGTCATAGTAATCTTGTTCAATTTTACCGAGCTTTACCGAATGATTGTAATTCTCTGTTTCTTCATCATTGTTGAGCTGATTGAGTTTGTCTGTATAATCAGTCATCACATCTGCTCGCTGCTTATAACCATCCTCAATAATAGCAACAGTATCAGCTGCTTGCTTATTAGCTGAATCAACAGCATTTTGATAAGATTTTTCAGCTGCCGCAACATCTGCATCGTGTTGTTCTTTAGTATAATCTGAATTGGTTTTTAGCTTTTGATCAAGCAGGGCTACTTCTTCTGTATATTGCTCGTATGCTTTATCAATAACCGTTGTTCTTGTTTCTTCTGCTGAATTTGTGATTTTCTGAGAGCGAGAAATATACTCTTCAAGTGAAATATCAGAAGAATCGCACAACGCTTGTGCCTGAGAAATAACAACTCCCTGCTTAGCTTGTTCAATAGCAAGCTCCTGAACTGCCAATTCGTGCATTTTTTGAAATAGCTCATCAAGTCTTGAAATTTCATCGCCTGTAAGCTTTCTGCGTTCTTCTGCTGCTGTTGAGCACACATCAGTTATTTCCTTTTGAACGCTGTTCATATTGTCTGAAAGCTCTTGCTTTTCGTCTTCTGAGATAATTATTTCTTCATTAAAATTATCAAAGATACTTCCTGAATTTTCTATGCCCTCGAGAAAATCAGTAAATTTGCCGCCGATTTCCTCGTATGATTCTCCAAGCCTTTGATTACTGTCTTTGAGCTTTTCCTGAGCAATTTCAAGATTGGAAGTTTCAGTTGATGAATCAGACATAACACCGCACATAACCGTAATGCCTGCAGTTAGAGCAACTACAGCTGCTACAACAATACCGATTGGATTTAAACTCATAGCTAAATTCCAAGCATATTGAGCCGCAGTCGCAAGAGTAATCTCTCCTGTTAATGCACCTACTGCAATTTGTTTAAGTGTAATTGTGCCAAGTGAAGCAGCTTCGGCTAAACTTTCTGCTGTAACCGCTGCGGTGTGAGCTTTGAACAGTGAAGTAATAGTCGATATAATTGTGTACGCTTTGAATGCTGCATATAAAGATGTAACAATAGGCAAAAGTATGTCAAATTTATCAGCAAGAAAATCAACTGCTTTAGACAAAGGTGGCAAAACAACCTTTGCTACATTTGTAAAAGCCTTGCCTAAGTTGACAACAATGTTTTTTACGCTTTCAATAGCCTTTTTAAGACCGCCGTTTTCAAATGACTTTTTAATAGTGTTTACAGCTTCTTTAACGGGTGCTTGAAGTTCTTTAGGCAACAGCTTATTAAGATTATCAACAAGCTCTGAAACAATAACCTTTGCGGCTTTGAATAAGTTAGGTGCGTGTTCGATAAGACTTGTTATTAAAGTTTGAATTATATCAACAGCAGACTTTGCAAGTTTATCGGCATTTTTTGCTATACCGTCAACAAAAGCCTGCAAAAAGTCAACAGCGGCATTAATCATCTCAGGTGCAGCCTCAGCCGCTTTTACTGCAAGCTCTCCGAAAATAGAGCCTGCCTCTTCAATCATTTCCGACAGTCCGCCGTTTTTGAAAGCCTCAGTCAAGCGGTTTACATAGTTTTGTGCCTCGACAGCTGCCTCTTGCAGAGGAGCTGACATACCCTCATAGATTTCAATGCCTAAGCCCTCAAGCCCTGATTTAAGAATAGTAATTTGACCTTGCAGGTTATCCTGCATAGTATCAGCCATTGCCGCAGCCGCACCGTCAGCGTTGTTGATGTTCTGAGTAAGGTTGTCAAAGTCGCTGTCGCTTGCGTTGATAATCGCAAGCATACCGCTCATTGCCTCTTTACCGAAAAGAGTGCTTGCAGCTGCTGCCTGCTCAGTTTCGCTTAAGCCGCTGAATTTTTCCCTCAGCTGTTTCATTACATCTATGAGTGGTAAAGCGTTGCCTTCTGCATCTGAAATAGATATGCCGTACTGCGTCATAACATTAGACATTTCCTCTGTAGGAGAGGCAAGGTTAGAAAGTGCCGTTTTAAGGCTTGTGCCTGCCATACTGCCCTTGACACTTGCATTAGCCATAAGACCGAGGGCAAGGGAAACATCTTCGACAGAGTAGCCCATTGTGCCTGCAAGAGGTGCTACATACTTAAAACTCTCGCCAAGCATAGATACATTCGTATTTGCCGAGCTTGAGGCTTTGGCAAGTACATCTGCAAAGTGCGTGCTGTCTGAGGCTTTTAGGTTAAACGCTGTAAGTGCGTCTGTTACAATATCCGAGGTTGTTGCTAAGTCCAAACCGTCAGCGGCTGCAAGGTTCATAATACCGTCAATACCATTTAACATTGATTCTGTGTCCCAGCCTGCCATAGCCATATATTGTAAAGCAGATGCCGACTCGGATGCGGAGAATTTTGTCTTTGCACCCATTTCTTTTGCCTTATCGGTCAGACTTTGTAAAGAATCACCTGTTGCACCACTGATTGCAGATACTTTTGACATAGCAGCCTCAAAAGATGAGCCAACGGTTGCCGCTGCGGTTGCTCCTGCACCGAGTGCGGCTGTAATGCCTGCGAGCGTTGCTGTTACAGCAGATACGCCAGCTTGAGCAATTGATTTTATTTTATCAATACCGCTCTTAAAGCCGCTTGTATCTATTTTTGTATCAATTTTAATAGAGCCATCATATGCCAAATCACTCACCACCTTTAAGCGTTGAGGTCATCGGCACATAATGGCTCTACTTGACCCTATTTATTTTTGTTATCATTTATTACGATTCCAAACTGTTTCTTACAGTTTCGCCCTTTGCAGCATACAAAAATGCCCCTACACCTTGACGATTTGTCAAAGTATATGGGCATTTCATAACCGCAGTAAGGACATTTTACTTTTGATTTATTTTTCATCATTTAAAATTAAAATCAATTACTCTAATATTATCTTTTTGAGCTTCTGATATAGATAAAGTCCCATTTTCAAAAGATACCTTACCTGTTTTATAATTAACAAGTATATCCATTTGTTCCTGTAAACTTAAACCGAAAATATCAGACTTTAACATTCTTACAAGTGCTTTGTAACAAATATCATCAGTACTTTCAGTCGATAAAATTACATTAATATAATCTACTGAAATTTTATTATCAAGTTTAAGCAGAGCAATATCTATATCAATCTTGCCATTATCTGAATTAACCAAGTATAAATTGTCGCTACATTTTTTATATGTAAAATTTACACCATCTATCGTAAAATCAGACACAATACTTTGAATGAGGTCGTCTTCACTTAATGTAGATAAAACATCACTTTGTGTTGTTTCAGGTTCAAGAGTAGTTTCCTCAACTGCTTTAGAAGCAGAAGATGTTATTTGCGTAACATTTTCAAAAGTAGGATTTGAATTATTAACATTACTTGAGCAAGCTGTGCAGTTGATTGCAAACAATGACAAGATAAGAAAACATAAAGTCTTTTTCATAGTACCACCTCGTGAAATAATATAACTTTAACAATATTATATAAATTTCACAAAAGGTTGTCAATCGTTTCTCCATTAATAAGTGCGTCCTCAATGCTTGAAATTTGTTTTTGCACTTTTTCCTTGAGAGGCAGCTTGTATTGCTTTTTCATTTTTTGATAAAACGATTTTTGAGCAGCTGTCATTTTAGAATTGATTTCTATCGACCTGTAACCCATTATTTTTACAAACTCTGTGCTGTCTGATAATGACAGCATAAGAGCGTGGAACTTCCACCAATGGAGCTTAGCAGAGTTTAAATCAATATGATACTGCTGCATAAACGCAGCACAGATATAACCGTCATCATATTCGTAGCTGAACACTTCTTTATGAGATTTACCGTTAACCTTCTGAGGAGGCTTTCCGCAGCGGTAAAACCAAAGAATTTGATTTACAGTCTTTTCATCGGCAAATGACGGAGGTTGATTTTTGCAAAAAACAAGATTTTTAATATCAGCTAAAGTATTTTCTGCTTTTTCCGCATTTTCCGATAAAAGCATTTCAAATTCCAACCAAGTTCTGAAATCAGTATTGATTTTGTATTCCGTTCCGGCAATGTTCAATCTGTCGGGCACAGAATTAATAAGCATATTCATCACTTAACAATCTTTGGACGGTTGTTGTAATGATTTTTGTGCTTATTTCTACGCTGCTGACGGTTGCCGAGTTTTGATTTATACTGTTCGCCTACAGCCTTGTCAAGCTTATTAACCGCAACAATAACGCCCTCATACGCATTAATGCAGGTTGTAAGGTTTACCGATTCACCAAACACCTTTTTTGCAGTACCGTCACCGAAAACATCATCAAAGAACTCAAAAATAGCAGTGCACTGAATACGAATAAGCTCTGACCTGCGTTTACCGTTTGTATCAAGCTGTTTCATTTTTGCACTTACGGTATCGTTAGCCTTTTCAAAGCGCTCCATTTCAAGTGCGTCTGCAACATCAATGTCAGACAAGGTTACATTATTAATAATCATTGTTTATGTCTCCTTAAGCAGATTTAGCTGTAAATGTTTTAGTTGATGTGTCAAAAGTACCCTCAATAGGATCACCTTTGCCAAGAAAATTACCTGTGCAGCCCATTTCGCCGTCATCATTTGTAAAAGATGCAACCTCGACAGCAACATTAAACTTGCGTGCGTGGTATGATGTACCGGTTGAACCTTCCTTCTGGTCAAGGTCAACGATAACATACTCGGTTTCTGCATCTTCGCCGACAAGCTGATTTTCACCGATATTCACAATAAAGTTAATAGCGTCCTGCTCACGAATTTGGTCAATATCAAAAGCAGTAGTCCAATCATATCCGCTGATTGACTTAGTTGCTGATTTATCGCATACATACTTACGGCTTTTAGTCTGAGCTGACGGGTTTTCGTCAAGTGTCTTTGCTCCGACTCCCAAAAGTGCAAATGCTTTTTCTTTGCTGCCGTTACTGCAGTTAAGATAATTTGCCTGCATTCTTCTCTGTCTGATTACTTCACTCATTGTTTACCTCCAAATTTTTAGTGTATTCAAGACGGCACTGTATTTGATACCTCGCCGTCTTAGTATCATTGTTCATTACATAACCCGATGACTGCACCTTAATTGACTGAGCCGTACAGCCGTCAGGCAACTTAGGTAATTTGCGGTTTATGTTCTGTTCTGCAATCCATTCCTCGAGTCTTTCGTAAAACTCAAGGTTTGCCATATTTATTCCGTTTTCCTGACTGTAACATTCTCGGCTTGCAAAGATAAAGAGGTACTGACATTTAGCCGAACCGTCAATATAGCTTTTCACGACCGTTTTGCAAGGCACGGTTTCAATGCTGTACTGCTCTGCATCTTCGCCGAGATAGTCAACATTCAGCTCTGAATCAGCCTCAAGAATTTCACAGTTGCAAAACCACTTAAACAATGATTTAATAATTGATGTTTCCATTATTTACCTCCGCTTTTTTCTTTGGCGGTTTTTAAAATATCGTCCAAATGGTCGGCTTTCATTCTTTCAAACCAGAACTTGCCACGCAAACCGCCCTTAGAAGTGCCTTCTTTGCCTTTGCCGGCATTCATATAGTAATTTGTATGAGCATAGACGGCATTGTAAATAACTTCACCTTTACCAATCTTAGTGCCTGCAATGCCACTTTTCTTTAAGTATCCTGTGTCAAACGGCACATAAGGGTCAGAACGGCGGAGGACTTCGCTGTCAACAATTTTTTGTACCTTGCCCTCAGCCTGCAAGCCTCGGTCTTTAAGCATTGTTTCGGTTGTGTTAAAAAGCAGTTTAATAATCATTTAACCACCAATTTAATATGCTTTGAATAGTTAGACGCATTGAGATTTTCAGTTACTGATACAATTTCAAGTGCATCATAATTTTTAATTAAGTCTGCTAAATTTGATATATCGCAGTCAACCTCGCCTTTGACGATATAATCACCTTTCTTGAGCGTAAAGCAGTTGTAAGCCTCATCGGCAGGCATTGCCTTGTAGGTTGCCTTGTCAACATAATTTTCAAGAGCCGAGTGTGGCACACGAATGATGTACTCCTCACTGCGCTTGACTTCCTTATCGGACACAAGCAGCTGGTCTGCACCATGGAAATTTACATCACGCAAGGTGTATTTGCTCCATAGCTTTTCACGCCCTAAGGCTTTGCTGCAAAAAAGAGTTATAGTTGTATGATTAGTAAACATCAGCGTACCCCCTGATACAACAAGCCTGTGTTGTATAGCTCTTGTCTGATAGCTTTAAACATTGCCCTTTTTTCTCGGTCTGCAAGGTCATCTGCGTTGTAGTCCTTGTATGTAACGCTGTAACCGTCCGTTTGCTCTGACTTAATACCCTGCGGAATGTTCTCAACGCTTTTGCGGAGCTCATATGCCGCCTCGGCAGCGGCACAAACAGCATTTTTTACAGGCTCAGTAACCTCTTTTACTCCACCGTTGACAATATAGTTAATTAAGCGTTCAGCCTTGCGAGCATAGCTGTTAAACTCCTGAGCAGATATCAAAGTACCTGCCCAAGAATCTGTATAATAAGAATAATCTGCAAACATATCAAGACACCTTAATGTTACGAAATACACCGCATTTCGTTGTGTTCTTGAGAGCAACGGCGGCAACCATTTCAACCTCTGCTTTCTTAACCGCACCCGGTGCAGTAAGGTCAGGCATATATGTTTTAATGATTGATGAGCCACTGAGGGAAACACCATGGAAAGCATCGAGTCCAAGCTGTACAGCGTAAAGGTCTGTAAGACCTGTTACCTTTGAACTTGATGCACCTGTCTCATAGATCGGCACACAGGGAACTGTGGCAGAGCCGTTGTAATAGTTACCCATATCGTAAAAAATAATATTATCGTAACCCTGAGCAGTCTTACCAAAAGCGTCCTCTGCTCTTGTGAGATAGCCTGCACGCTGAGCAACACTTTTGAGCTTTGCAATGAGCTTGCTGTTACCAAGTAAGAATGTTGGCTTGCCGTCAATACCACCGATAAACTCATTGAGCATATCAATCATAGTCTGATAATTGCTTGTAAGATTTGCAGTTGTTGAAAGGTCAACTACTGTCTTATCAGAGCCTGCGTTGTACTCTGTGCTTGTTCCCTTGAGGAGAGTTGTAAGACCGTCAAAATCAACTGTTTTGTCAGTTTTTGAACCGTTGATGCAACAGTTCTGAAAATGGTTTCTTGTGGCAAGAGTTTTTTGCTCGAGCTGAAACGCAATTTCGTTTGTTGTTGCCTCCTGAATAACACGGTCAACCTCGCTTGCACCGCCGAAGATTTTAAGGTCAACGGTTTTCTTGACTTTCTTTGCCTCATTGGCTGTGTATTCGCTGTTAATAGCTCTGCCTGCCGCTGTTGACGGGGTCTGGAGCTGGAGATAACCGTAAGTGAGAGTTGAGCCTCCGACACCCGGAGATACGGCATCATCAAAAGTAAGCTCATCCATAAACTGTGAGCCACGGCGGAGAGTATCAATAACCTCCTGTGTAACCTTGTCGGCTCTGCCGACACTTGCTTCTGCTAATGTAATAGGCATTTTGTGTCCTCCTTATTTCTTATAGTAGTCTTCAACGGCAGACTTGATGTTTGAGCCGGACTTTGCTTTCGCACCGCCCGTGGGTCCGCCGAGGTTTAACTTTTTCTGTGGTTCATCAGACTTGAAAAGAAAAGGCTTGTTCGTTTTAAGCTCTGCAAGCTGTTCGTCAAGACCTGTGATTTTGCCGTCTTCGCCCTGTGCAATCTTCGACATATCAAGATTAGCCTTTACAGATACCAAATCCGCTGCACCTGCGTTGTTGATAGCATTTTCAACAGCCTGCTCAAACTTATAGTCATTGAGCTTTTTCTCACCGTCTGCCTGTGCCTGTGCAAGCTTTGTCTGCCAATCAGGGTCATAACCCTCGAGATTTTCATTTGCAGTTTTAAGCTGATTTGACACATCGTCATACTTTTCCTTTTCGATGTACTGACCGCCTGCAATGTTACCGAGCTTGACATCTGCAGCATTGTTCACCTTTTCGGCAAACTGGTCAAATGTCAGAGCCTCATCACCAAACAAGGCTTTAAGGATTTCCATTAAGTCCATAGTTTTACCTCCGTTTAAATTTTTTACAATATTAAAAGCCCCCGAAAATCGGGAGCTTATAACCTATAAATATAAATTTGTGGCAAAAGTAAAAGGAGTATTTCAAATACCCCTTTAAATGCCGTTTAAAATCGTTTAATTTGCGTTTTAATTGATTAGTAGTGTAATTTTACTTTTAAATGTAAAATTAGTTACAAGCCAAATTTTGAGCCTGCTTTATTTTCTTCATATCCAATTCCGTTATTACATTCTTTCATCTCTTTAACTTTGCCAAAATTAAAATTCATAGGAATTCCATTAGGGAAAGCATCACAACAAGGTTTCCATCCATCTAATAGAAATTTTTTATGATGTTTACATTTACCGCAGTCTACAATACAAATCATCAATATTTTCTCCTCATATATTTTTCATAAAATTGTTTCATCTCTTCAGATACTTGAGTTCCACGCTTTCTCAGTACTTCTAATTCAGCAAGAGCTTCAGCTCCATCGTTATACGCAATAAAGCTAATACCTTTAATATGAATTTCTGATAATTTTTCATACAAGATTTTAACTTCTTTTGATGTTTTTCCAAATATCATTTTTGCGTGTCCGCTTTCATGTACAATTGCTTCCTCTAATGAATTTGCAACTGATAAATTCGAGTTAGCAAATAATTTATCAATTTCTTCAAGTGTTTTATTAGAAAGTACATCCGTATTTAAGTTTAGTTGTAGCAATCCATTTCCAATCGGTTCGATTTGTAAAACTGGAGTTCCGTCTGGAGTCTTAGGAAGACTCTTCGCTACAATTTCACTTATAACAAACTTGCCATTAGCCTCACATTTGGACATTGTATCAACAATCATTTTACCAACTTCTGAAGAAATATTTTTCCCATATGTAATAAGTTCAAAATCATCAATGTCTATATTTTTTATTATACTCTTTTTTGCGTTTTTTGCAACAGCTTTTTTATTCGCCTGCACTGACTTTTGCGCCGTACTTCTGCCAAAGCCGTACTTCTGAACTCTGTCACTGCGCTTAAGTAAACCAGTTTTATCGCAGAAATTATCAAGCTCAGACTCACGCCTTTTCAGCTTTACCGATTCCTTGTCAAATATATTCTGATAAGCCTTGCGCACAGCGTTGTCCTCTGCACCCTTTATGCTTTCATCGTAAGCCGCAAGGATGCGTTTTGACTCCCTGATTTTTCTTTCATAAGCTCGTTGCTTTTGTTCTGCTTCATAAAGAGTGTGCATAGAGCCGTCAGGATACTCAATATTTTTAGCGTCCATCTGCTTTAGCTTTTCTTCGTCATACATTCGTGTGCCGCCAAAATACGGATACCAATCGTGTCTGCAGTTCCACCCCTTAAAACCGTCACCCGAACCGTAGCCAATGTCTGACAAGGAAAGATAACCTTTTCTGCCGCTTAAACTCACAACCTGACCTTGCCAATATGAATGACTCGGTCTTGCTCCTGCGTGGGCGGTAATCTCCATAAGGTCACAGCCAAGCTCACGAGCGTTGGCAAGGCAAATTTGTCCTGTGGTCTGACCTATGCCCGTCATAACATTGCGGCGAACCGCTACATCAAGCTTATCTGTATGCCCTGACGGATATATCACCTCCGCACCGTTGACGGCTACTTGCTTTATCGCATCAACAATAGCTTGCTGCGGAGAAAATGCACCGCTTGTGGCTTTAAGCTCTGCAAGACTGCAAGCATTAATAAAGCTCGTTTGAGATGATACCGCCGTTGTCAGAGTAAGATTGCTTAGGTTGCCCTGTGTCTTTTTGTAGCTTGCCTCAAGTATTTGCAGCTGAGTGTCGGAAACTTTAATGGATTTCGGATTCAGTCCGTTTGCTCTGTATATTTCGTTGTCATATTCAGTCGCAGTAATGGCAGCGTCTTCAAACAGCTTTTTAAGCTCCGACTCACATTTACCGCTGTACTTTGAAATACTGTTTAAAATGTCAGAGTTAAGCGTGCCAAGCTCCTGCATATGCTGTGTTTGCCATATTGCTGTATCGGTCATTGTTCCTGTTTTAACAATTCTTCTTGCAACATCTCGGACGATAGCCTCTTCAAGCTGACTGTAAAGCTCTACAATATCATCTGCACAATGTGCAAGCTGTTCAGGTGTAAGCATTAAGCACCACCCTCGTTAAAAAAGCTCTGCACACCGCTTTCAGGTAACATTTCTGCCGCTTGTTTGTCGTCTACACCGTAACGCCACTTGAGATAATCTGTCTTTTTGCGAATACCGCTGTTGACCTCGTTAAGCTGTATAGCCTGCTCCTTGTCTTTGTCCTCGAGTACACCGTCACCCCAATTAAAGCTGACTTCGTACTCACCTGACGGAGCAAGATTACAAGCGTCTGTCATAGCGTTGCAAGCATATATGTAGTCCTCAAGCACCGCCTCAAGCGAGTGTTGCATATCGGAAACGGCGGTATAACTGCGCTGTTTAGACGCCTTAATTTCTTCCGCTGTCTTATCTACATTTTGCGGATTTGAAAGCGTACCGTACGCAAGAGAGCAGTTAAACTCAATCTGCCTTTTGATTTCGTTCAGACCTCTTGAATAGTTTTCGTCACGCAGGGTCGGATTAAAAACTTCATAAAATGATTTTTTGTTATCGTCTGCATCGATGTTGAACTTACGGAACAGCCTATCACGAGTTGACGGTGTCCCAAGCGTATCTTCGCCCGGTCGCTGTCTAAGGACTTTCTCACCTGCATCAACCGCAAGCTCGCCACCCTTAAATTCCCATAAGTACCTATCCCACTGCAAGTCAGCCTCATTAAGCAGCTTAATTGCTCGGCTGTAAACAGACACACCTAAGGGACTGTCACTTTCTATGTGATTTGCAAATGGGACTTTCCAAAATGCAAAAAGAGGACGGTCAACATCATTAATAACTATGTATGGGTCAATACCTGTCCACATATCGCTGCCAAGATTTTCAGGATTTATTTCCTCTCCGATGTTATCTGGACTTGACGAAACAAAAAAATGACTTTCAATCGTGTGTGATTTGTTCTCATAGCTGTAAGTCTGCTTTTCAATTCGTGTGTAGTAATCCTTGCCTTTAACCTGTTGGTCAAAAAATATAGCAGCGGTAATAATGCCGTTGCTGTATTCAATAGGAATGAATTTATCCTGCGTAATGCAATCAGGCAAAATAACACCTTTACGCACATACGGCTTAAACATTATGCCGCCAACAGCACAAGCTGCCTCGAGCTTAATTCTAAGTTGTTTAAGCAGCCTTTCGTACTGTTCCTGCAAAAAGTCTGCACGCTTTGAGCCTGTGACTTCACTTTCAAACTCTATTGTTATTAGTCTTGCAAATTCAGATGCTATCGTTGCACCGAGATTGAGAGTTTTGTTATGACAGCTTTCACTCCACCATGGCAGGTCAGCATATATTTCAAGCCAATCCTCCATAGCCTCCTCCATATCGTTATATGAATACGCATTAGCTACGCTTTCGGGAAACAGCTTATTTGCAAGTATTCTAAGCCAATTAAGTAATACGAATTTTCTCCGCTTTGGCACATTTTCACCTCCTAATAGTTATATTTAAACTCACGCTTAGCTATCGTATAAGCAAAGTAGCGTATATCGTCCATAGCGTGGTCATTTTCTTTGATAACCTTATCCTCCGCCGCCTTATCATCCCAACGGTACATTCCGAACTCCTCTTGTGATGCTTTGCACTTGACGCCAATTTTTATTCGACCGTCATTAAGCATTTGGCTTGTGGTTCTGATGCCGTTAAGCACATCATTGTTCGCCGACTTTACATAAAATTTGTTGTGTCTTTTTATTGTAGCCTTAAAAGATGCAGCGGACGGGTCAATGATTACATATTCTATGTATCGGTCGCCTGCGAGCTTTTCAAGCTCTGCATAATGCTCTTCATCGGTGCGTTGGTAACCCTCTTTTCGGCTGTTATAGTAGTATTCGTCAACTCTGATTGCCTCTTTATCGGTAACGCACCACAATCCCATTGAACAAGGGTTAATAGTACCGTAGTCCATTGAGATGTACCACCGTCCGACAAGCTCATCGGGATTGCCGTCCCACAACTTATCCTTAATATGGTCATTGTAATCCTGATACACAAGACCTTCGGCAATAACCCACTCACCAAGGATAAAGCGGCGGTAAAATGTACCTTGATAAAGGCTGTAATACCGTTGCTTAACCTTTTCAGATAAGCTCAAGTTATCATCCATTAAAAATTTAAGTCTTAATGCGTGCTTTTCCTCAGCCTTTAAAACCCATTCCTGATAAAACCAGTGATTAGGATTATCGGGGTTGCAGTTAAACCAAAATCTTGCACCCTCAACCGAGCAACGGGCGAGAGCCTGCTCAACGAATGAGCGTGGCATAAGAGCAACCTCATCAAAGAGTACGCCTGCAAGCGTAACACCCTGAATTAAGTCCTGTGAGCTTTCGTCCTTACCGCCGAAAATGTAAAAAGTGTTTGTCTTTCCGTTTTTACTGACTGTCAGTGAGTTTTCCGAGCGTTTGTCCTTGATGTCATATCTGTGCTTTAGCATATTGATAAGCGGCTTAATAACATTTCTGCGGCAAGAGCCTACAGTCTTACCGCAGATTGCAAAGTTGCAGTCAGAGAAGGTATCCATTGCCCATATCAGAAAGGATATGCTCATACTGACCGTCTTACCGGAACGGACAGAGCCATCTGCTATGATTGCATCGTATTTATCCTTAATTCCGTCAACCTTCCACCAGGAGAGAACTTTAAGCTGTTTCTTTGAAAATGGTTTAAATTTCATCAGCAAAAGCCTCCTTGCCTGCACCTGCAAGTGCCTCAAGCAATCCGTCGTCAACACTGACAACAGTTTCAGGCTTGAAGTATTCGGCATACAGCTTAATAGCCTGGGTGTCACCGCTTTGGCATTTCTTTATCAGTGCCTCACGAATTGCCGTCAGTTCGTCATTTTCGTATTTCGTAATAAGAGCATTTAATTTCTTTCTGAACTCTCTTGACTTAACAACTCCATAGGAAAGAGCAAGTGACTTTAAATCTTCAACTATATTAAAATCCTGCTTTGTGTTTGTATCCTTGAGCAGTTGTTCAAGTTTTGACAGCTTATCCATTCTCGCACTCACCTCCAAAATAAAAACACCTGTTATGGTCTTACAATCAGCTCAACCTTTCGGTGGTCGCCGCTTTTACCACTCTTCAGAAAGCTCCGGATTATCAAAGATATTGCCGATAACTTCAATACCTCTTGAATAATAGCGTCTGCCTAATCCCTCATAGATTGAATCATACACAATTCCAAATTCAGTTTCATCGACATCGTACTGAACAACTCCATAGCCTTCACCGTCCGAGCGACCAGAAAAATCAATGATATCTCCTTCAAAAATCTTTGTGCCTTTCTTGTCAGTCATTCCTGTGTACTGTCCAATGGTTTTGAGGATAATCGGGTAAGCTGTATTTTCATCATTAGGTTGTATAATGTGATACTGCCCCCACATTATTGTCAATAAACCTTCGACCCACGCATCATTATCTACTCTCTTACCTCTGAATAATATTTCTCTCATCATTTTTCACTCTTCAAATTCATTTTAGTCCCACAATAAGGACAATAGTCATACAAATCATTTTTGGGTTTACTAAAGGGTGCTTAAAATAAGTTTAAATACCGTTTGAGCGAGCTTCGCCATCCGCTAACTTTAAGTGTTATCGGTACAAAGCATATAACAACCATTCATCAAGCGAAGACGAATCAATCCGCTGTCTGCTCCGGCATTTGTTCTGTGTCTTCAACAAAAGACACCTTTATTTCTTTTTCTTCTCCTGCAACAGTAATTTTGACTGTCGCTTTCTTGTATCTTCGTTCGATTTTAACGATTTTATCTTTGTACTCTGTCAAAAATCCGCTGACTATCTCGTAGCTGTTATCATCATTGAATTTCAGCACTGATGGCTCGGAAAGCAGTTCTGAAAGTTTGAGGATAAACTCCGATTCAGAGTTGCTTAACGGAATGGGGTTCTGACCACCGCCAAGAATTTTAATAATTCCGCTGATATTGTTCATAGCATAATATTTTGACCAGCCGTATCGCATAAAAACGAAAACATAGCCTGTAAAGACAATGTAGGTTTTCTTAGTCCATTTTCCACTCTTGCGGATAATATGATTTTCAACAGGCACAGCAGTTGAAAAGCCTCGCTTTTCTAAAGCTTTTGCAACATCAAGCTCACAGTCTGTTCTGACATGTAGTACATACCATTCGTATTTTTCCATACTAAGCCTCCTTAGCTTGTTTTTTAAGCTTTGTAATCTCGTCCATAAGCTCGTTATACAAGCGTGGGTTACTTTTCTTGATAGTTTCATAAAGCAAGCTCTGATTTTCCTCAAGTGCAATCTGCTTGTCTGACTTGACATCAATGTCTGTTTTGCGTTTGTAAGCAACTGCCCTTGCAAGGGCAGTAGCCTGTCTTAGCAGGTCGTCAGCCGACACATCATCAAATTGCCCTTCGTCAAGCTTTGCAATAGCGTCAAAAACTTTCTGAGATGCCATACGTAAAATAGCCTCGGCAGGGTCAAGCTCAGGATAACGCTCCGTTTCGGTGAGTATCATTCTGAAATTTTCTTGTGCAATTCTGAGCTGTTGTGCGTTAGCGAGAAAGCGTGCCGCATATCTGCTTACGGCAGCTTGTGAAAGCTGTTCGCCGTTTTCGGCAAGGTAGGAAACTATCTCACGATATGTTTGACCGCTGACAAGCATCTGATCTACGGTATCCTTGAGGTCAGCAGGGAGCTTGTCTATCTTTCCGCAGGCTCTGCGGTTGTTCCTGCCCATAGTCACACCTCAACCGAGTTGTCGCTTATTGTGCCGTCAAGAAGCTTAATGCCTTTTTGTGACAGCTTTGCTTCGAGCTCCTCATATGCTACATCAGCAATATCGGCAGGTTCTTTAGTTTTGATTTTTCGGAGTAGGATATACTCTGAAAGAAAAAGATAGTTGACAGAAGAAAGAAAATCGTGCTCTTGAATGTCGCCTAACGCATATTTTACATCAGAGAGTTTTTCATAACCTACATGAAGAATATTAATTGTTCTCAACACCTGACCGTTATTCTTGACAAAATTTCTCGCTTTGATTTTCTGCATATACTCCTGTGCAGCGTCAATCATCATTTCTTTTTCCTCCTCTTAAAAGCTCCATAATCAGCTTGTTTTGTGTTTTGATTTCATCTTTAACCTCATTGATTGAGTTGTAATAATCTTTCTTTGTTAAGCAAGTATCCTTAATTTGTTCTACATCTGTCTGCAGCTTGCCAATAGATTTATTTACATCATTTTTAACATCCTTAAGCTCATCCTTGGTCACATAAGACAGCTGAATTTCTTTGATTTCTTTATCGTGTCTGTCAGCCTCGTTAATTGTACGCTTAAGGAAAAAGCCGATAATTGCTATTGCTCCTGTGACAATAAGACCGAACAGCCACCAAGTGTCTGCCGTAAAATTCATATTTTCAACTCCATAAAAATAAGGTATTATCAAGTTTCTAACTCAATAATACCTTATAATTCGGATATTTCGTAGAGGAAAAATATCCTTAATTTATTTCCTAATCGTCAAAGATACTAAGCTGACCGTCAAGCTGTCCGCCTGAACATATCAGTCTGACATATCGCTCTGACAAATCATACTCCTTTGCAAGCTGGCTGCTGTTGTAACCGTTATATTTTGCTTTAATTTCAGCATTGCGTTCAACCTTTTGTAATTCCGTATATTTTTGAATATACACAGTATCGCCGCCAAAAGATTTGCACAGCTTAATATAGTTTTCAATACCTATTACCTCAGCTATATCACGCTGAGTGCCTATGAGATCATCAAGATGTATTTCCACCGTCCTTCCTCCTTTGAGCATTTGCAATGTATTTTTTTAGTATTTCAATCAGTTTAACTCCCTGCTGATAAGTGAGCCATGCAAAAGGTTCTTTCGGTATAGCGTCAATATGTAATTCTTTTTTGATTATACCGCATAAGCGGTCACCAAGTCTTGCACTTGACGGCTTTATGTCAAGCTTTTCCAGACTATACATCAGCTGCCATACTTTCCTGATCTGACCGTCTGACATTTTGCCGATACCCTTTTCCTCACGCTTTTGTGCTTTGAAAGGATGCACCGTCTTTGGCTCTGTAAGATTAGCTATTTTAAGTTTGTTTGCAAGGTCTGCAACGACTTTTCTGTATTCCTGTTCATCAAGCTCTCGTACACTATTTTTCTGTGCTATGCTATACACAAGTTCGTGTAGCAGGTCATTTTTATTACCGCTTTCAACAAGTCCAAGCCTTGCGCCCATAGCATAAATTCTTTGAGTTTGCTGTGGTTTTAACAATTAATTCACCTCAGCTTAAAGAGATTTTTGTGCTTTCCTCAACCACAAATACACTCTGAATTTTAAGAAGAATATCGTTAATCTGCTCTTCATCATCAATGCCGTTAATAGTGAGAAGATTTTTAAAATCCTGCCAGACGGCAGCATCAGAAATGAGATAAGCATATTCCTTTGCATCTTCCTCTGACAAGGAAGTAAACTTTAAGATATTGCTGACATCCTTGTCATAGTTAATGCCTTTACACTTCTTAAGGAGCTGCTTGCGCTCTTCATCAGTAACGCCGTTCATTTGCTCAATGACTTCTTTTACAGTGCATTTTACATAATTTCCTGTCCAAAGACCTATCAGCATTCGCTTTGCCGGAGCTGATAAAGAATAGTCTTTCTTTTCTGTTACTGCGTCCTCGTATGCTTTACCAAAAATTATTGGTAAGAAAGAATCGTATGTAACCTTAAGACTTTCAGCTGTAACGGCTGTCAGGTCAAAAACATCACCCTCATATCGAATACTCTTATACTTCGTATTCTCAAGGTCAGCGGTGCACTGCTTTATAATTTCAGCCTCAAGCTTATCCTTACGCTCCTTGAGCTTTCCCATATCAACCTTAATTGCCGCAAGCTCATCAATCTGTTTTCTTAAATCAGTCATTTGTTACATCCACCTTTGCAAGTAATTTTTCAGCACATTTGCGGCAAATAACAACATTATCAGCAACGATTACATTTTCAACTGTTCCACAAAAGCGACAACAGGGAGCTGACGGCTTAATTGTTACCGTTCCGTCAGCCGAAGTGCTAATATTAACAGCGTTGCCGGGGAACAATCCTGCCTCGGCTCTAACTTTCTTTGGCAGAGTAATTGAGCCGCTTTTGCATATTCTTTTTGATGTTGTCATGTGTTTACCTCCTTGATTTTTAAAAATTTGAATTGTGTGTTGTGTCCTCACTCTGCATTCTTACGGGCTTGTGACCGTTCCTAAGGGAGCTGCATTAAGGATCAGGGAGTTATCCCTGATTCCAATACCGATTAATACTTTCCAGTAAAGCATTTAAATACATATTTGCGACTGCTTTACCATTCTGATTTTTTATTCTCTCCAGGTGAATCACCATTAGAGTTGCAAGTTCTGTCGTTACATCCAAAGGATTTCCTGCTATGGTAGCATCTCTTTCGCCATCATCTCCGATTATTGAGATAATGACTGTTTTTTCAGCTATAATTGCTTGCTTTGCCTTGTTACATAAATTGTCAATGTGTGCACATCCTGCCTGTTTTGCTATCTTCTCATCAAAAGTTATGTCCATTATAAAACCTCCAGAATTTCTATACTTTTATTGTTCGTTTCAAAGTGCTTTTTCATAGCCTTGAAATTCGTCCATCCTGATGAATACTGATTATATGTTGCACTTTCCTTATATTTCTGAATTTCCTTCTTACTGCGAATTCCCATTTTCTTAAGCTCGTTGGTATTAGTTAAGCAGCGTTTTTTACAAGGAAAAAATCTTCTGCGCTCTTCGCAATCCTCAGTAAGCCACTTACCACGAAATACACCGTTAACATATACCACAATAGCATTTCTGAACTGTGAAATCTGCCGTAGCTGTAATGATACTTCGTATCCGTCGATCAGCAGCTTTACAGTGTATAAATCAACAATTTTAAGGTCTTTTTCAACCTGTTTCCAGTCTTCGCTTGTCATTTCCTTGTGTCCTCCTTGAAATAACTGCAATAATCGCATCTTTCTACCGGTGAATTGCGAAAAATACAATAGCCTCTTTCGCTGTTGATAATGCTTTTGCTGAAATTCAGGCATTTACCGCAAATACTGCCTTTGCAAATATGTATTGCGGCAACCGCTTTCTGCTTTTCATTTTCTGCGTGAACTACCATTCTTATCCCTCCTAAATAGTCTTAATACATCTGTTTTTAACGCCCATCCAAAGCATATACAAAGCACTACACAGGGGATAAAAAGCATTTCAACGCCATATGAGGCTATGCGAAATCCCATCTTTTCGAGCATTGCAAGGGTAATTGCTCCCATACAAAATCCTGTTAAAACATACAACATAATTCTTTTTAAACTCATTTTAAATTCCTCCATAAACATTAATTTTCATGGCTTTAGCCATTGCAAGTAAACCGTCATATGTAATATTGCCGTTGTCAACTGCATTTGAAAATACATTACTTGCTCCTCGAATACCCTGCTCTGAGCGAGATATTCCGAGCAGTAAACCTTTTGCTTTTTCGTCATCTGCAACAGGTGGGAAAAGCAACGCTATATCATTTGCAGTAATTGATGTTGTGTGTCTGATTTCAGTAAGTTTTGTTCTGTTTCTAATCTGAGCAAATGCCTCTTTACTTCTGCCTGTATTAGTTACAGTTTCTATGTTGCCTACAAGACAAATGCCCAACAGGGGATTACTGTCGAAAAAGGCTCTGATTGCCTCAATAGTCTTGATAGGCAGGTGCTGAGCTTCATCAATGATAATCACCTTGCGTTCTCCTGCAAAGCTGTCTGACAGCCTCATCCACATTTCATCCTTGCGACCGCTTGCCGTAATCTTCTGAGTACGGCACATCAGCTTTAAAAAGGCATTGAGTGTAACCAGACAAGGATTAACAGTAACATATATCGCCGAAGTCGGAAAGTCCTCTGCATACTTCTTACAAGCCATAGTCTTTCCGATTCCTGCGTCGCCGCACTCAATAGCCAAACCGCCCTTGAGGTGACACAATCGGATTGTTTCATACACACCCTCGCTTATTCCTGTCGGCTTGTATGTACCGCTTACAACCGCACTCCTGAGGTTTACCGCTGCATTCTTGTTTGAAAAAGCCTCCGTCAGTGATGCCTCAAACTTAGCTAAATCGCCCTTAAAATCGCCTTTGAGATAAGTTGAAATGTATGCAGGTGACCAACCAAGTGCTTTTGCGGCTTGATTCTGAGAGCCATTACAAGATTCATTTATGTAATCTCTCAGTTTTTGCTGTAACTCAGGATTGATTGACATATTTATTCCTCCTTTTGTCTTTCTTCAAGATTCCTGATCATTTTTGCTTTATCAATTTTTACTATGTTATTCTGACCGACTGCCACAGGCAACTGTTCTGCCGTTTCATCGGCACGATGTACGGAAATTACTTTCGGATTTATTTCCTCTGCTTTTGCTTTGTTTTCTTCGGCAGCGGCAAGCACAATTTCAAGAGCCGTTTTCTTGCCGAGTGCGGTAATCTGACTTGCTTTAAGCTCCTGCTTTGTGAGCTTTTCAAGACTTCTGACTTTGCGTAAAGCCTGTCCTACTGCGTCTTTAGATGAACCATAAGTAAGTACCGCCTCATTATCAACAGGTACAGTCATTATGTAGTTATCATTTAGGTCATACACTCTAACTGTTGAAATATCCTCAGGATCATATCTGCAATACATTTCCTTGCCAAAGTAATTGAGAATAAGCTCATCGTTGTAGTAATCAATCTTTTCTCCTGCAATAGTAAGATGTACGCCACGCCTGCCGACTTTCTGACTTCTTGTGCTACGCATAAGCATAATGTTAAGGTCAAGCTCCGAGGCAACTCGCTTTTCTTTGAGGTTTTCTCTGTAAACCTGCATTCGGGTTTTACCACTGTCCGAGCTTACTGCTCCGCTGTAAGGCTTTTCGTTCATATAGTATGTAAGAATTTCCTCAACAGCTTTTGTGAATTCTTCATCGGTTGGAATTTTATCGCCGTCTTTGAGAATATGCTTAAGCCTTTCAGGCTTTTCGCAAACATTTCCGCCTGTATATGTAGGAAAAAGTCTTGAAAATCCATCCTTGACATCTCTAAATCTGCGTTCAATGATTTTAGCCTTTGCGTTTCGTACAAGAGCATTTGTCATTTTTATTCCAAGACGCTCAAATACAGGTGGCGGTGTAAACTTGCCCTTTTGGCTTTTCTTAGTTCTGTGTCCAAGTCCACCTACATCAAATGTCAAGAATTCTCTACCGTTATCTACATATATATTTTCGGGTATTCCGTATTTCATAATGCCCTTACGCAGTGCGATAAGTGTAGCCTGTGACGAAGGAGCAGATGTTACATAGCAACCTGTAAAGATACCCGAACGAGCATCAAAAAACGCTGTAAGGTAAAGTCTGTGAACACTTCCGTCCGCTCCTTTAGTCTGCACATCAAAAGTGTGGTTATCTGCAATCCACCATTCGTTACTTGCCATACCCTCGTATGTACGCTTGATGTATGGAGCACAGCGGTCACGAAAGGCTTTCATTCCCTCACGCCCCATAATCTCAAGTGGCTTTGGAATATCATTCTGTACTTTACGATAAAACGCCGAATAAGCCGGCAGTGGTAAGAGCTGAGGAGCAGATTGTTTAATCCACATATTAGTGTACTCATAACAAGCCTTAATCGGGTGCTGAGCCTCATCAAGATAAAAGCTCATAAAGCAGTCCCACGCTACATCGGGTATAGTTGATGTACCCTTTTTCCAACTTCCTCGGTTGTCAATCAACCCTGCAAGGTCATCTTCTTTTAAAGCCGCTTTTTTGCGGTATAAAATGCCTTTTGAAATATTAATCTCCGGGTTAGCAACCCTCTGCAGTTGTACGAACTTTTCAGTAGCGTTTACCTTGCTCAACTTTGATGTTGCACAATATTCATCCCACGACTTGATAATTCGTATCCAGCTTGCAATTTCTTCTCGCTGTTCAGCCGAAAATTCATCAAATTCCTTGTGAGGTCGTTCTGTCTTGCGTTCAGGTAACAAATCCTCAGGGATAGGTATTGCGTGAGATTTATAATATTTAAGTTGTTCTGAATGAGAAAGCTCCGATAAAGGTATTAAATACTTTTTTCGATTGTTGTTGTTCACTGTTTCGTTACTGCAGATATTGCCACCCGAAATAAGCATTTTTATATATCTTTCAGAACATCCTCGTATTTCAGCAACTTCTTTAACTGTAAGATAAGTCAAAAAATCACATCCTTTTGACCTGCCATCATCAGAGCAGGGAGGTCATTTCCTGCTGACCGCCTTGCGGCGGTTTCGGCATTAATGAAGTTCAGCAGCCGGATTATTCATACCATTTCTTACTAAAATAGTATTAAGTTCTGAAAACTCATCCCAAGTAATTGCTTTCAGCTTATAAGCCATTTCGGCTTTTCCATATGTTTGGTATGTTAAGTTAAGAGAATGACTGTTCAAAGCGTATCTCGCTTCTCTGTGTAGTTCTTCTAAAATGTCACTCATAATTATTCTCCTTGATTTTTTTAGTTCTAAGATTTCATCAGGTAATAATCCGGTTTCCTCGTATTCGCAAAGTCTTTGCAGCACTTCTCGTGTCTGACCTATCGACAACTCCGCAGGAGCAAGTGTTTTATTGCTCGCTTTGTATCCAACAATGCAGCTTCCTAATTTTATTGTTAATCTTTCCATATATCCTCCTTGATTTTTCTTGTGTCCCCGGCATAGTCGATATGCCGTTTGATATGTTCGTTATATCTGCCGCTTTTCTTAGCTTCATATACTATGTCTGAAATCTGATTAGGATTTCTGTCGAGGTCATTGCCTATTTGCTCTGTACTGTCACCTCGCCAATAATACACGCAAACAAGAAATTCAGTATCTTCTGTAAGTTCTCTGTACGGCTTTTCAACTTTCTTCTTAGGTTTGTGAAGAGGATGTCCGCACCTGTAGCAAAGCTTTTGGAATGGATAAACAGTTTCAAATCTTACTTCGCATTTTGCACACTTCTTACTGATAAGCTCGCCCATAATGAGCCTCCTATTTAAAATTTAAAAAGACCTTGCAATAAATTCCTTGACCGCTGCTGCACGATCGGAGAAATAACTTCCACTGTACGGATCACCGTCACTGTCAAGCCACCATACAACCCAAGGCTCAACCGCTTTCGGATTGTGGGCAATAATTACACGATTGTTTACATTGCCTAATACTGTATATCTGTTAAATACTTTTCCAATCATTTTTTATGCCCCCTTGCAAAGCTCATCAACAGTTGTGTTGAGTGCGGCTGCTAATTCAAGACTAACCGCAAGCGAGGGGATTTTTACACCGTTTTCTATATGAGCAATCATTGTTTGATTAACGCCTACAACCTGAGCAAGCTCTTTTTGTGACAAGCCTTGTTGTTTTCTGAATTTTTTTAGATTTTCAGCTATTTTCATTGCAATACCTCCTTGTTTTTAAAATATGACTATGGTATTATTAAGTAAATAAATTACTATGGTATTATTACACTACGCATTTGCAAAGTATTCAAGATAAAATACTTTGCTTTTGCGAAGTTTGGAGATGTGCATAAATGTTTAGTGATATTTTTAAGCAATTACTACAAAATTGCAATGTTACAGCTTATCAGATGTCAAAAGATACTGGTATTTCTGAATCTTTAATAAGTAATTGGAAAAGTGGAAGACAACTTCCAAAGTATGATAGCTTAAATATCCTTGCTGATTATTTCAATGTTTCAGGAGATTTTCTGCTTGGCAGAACTGATGAAATGCCCAAACAGGTTGAAAAGCAGGAATCACAAGTTGTAAAAGAACCAACAAAAAGCAGAATTATTCCTTTATATATGACCGGGGCTTCTGCCGGCACCGGTAATTGGTTGTCTGATGATATTCCTGTTGAATGGATGACTATTCCCAAAACTTCTCTAACAGAACAGGCTGATTTTATGCTTAAAGTTAGGGGAGATAGTATGCAGCCTAAATTCTTTGATAACGATGTTCTATTAATAAAAAAATCTCCTTCAATTTTAGAAGGAGAAATCGGAATTTTCATTTTGAACGGTGATTCATATGTTAAGCAAATGGGAAAAGGAGAGCTTATTTCCCTCAATCCTGTATACGAACCAATTAAGTTAGCCGAGTATGATGACATTCGCTGTGCAGGCAAAGTTATAGGCACAGTAGATTTTGAATAAATATACATATTTTATAAATAATTATGTAAAACTGTTAATTGAGTCGATTGTTAACAAACAAACTATTGAATTGTTAAAAACATAGTGTTTATCGTAATAGGAAGTGAGTTCCTATTAAATTGTATTTTTCTTCCCTTTGATTTGCTTTAAGTAATTCATTAGTTTTATTGAATAATTCCAATAAAAAGCCGATTTAAAGCAGTTTTAAACGCTTTTAAACACCTTGCTTTAAAAATATTTACGGAGTAATCATTCTGCCACCAAGCAGTCTAATTACTCCGTTTTTCGTTTTCGCACTAAATAGAAAAAACAAGCCGTTTTTCAAAGTGTAATCCTTTTTTACACCTAAAAAACTGCTTGTTTACTATATTTTTATACTTTTAACTTTTTTTAACGGCTTTTTACGGTTTTTCCTATTATATGTGAAAACTTACACGCAGATAATCCAGCCGGTCAAGCTGCTTTTGCTTGAAGTGAATCTCATCCAGCGTGACGTCCCTTTTTTCTCGGAGCATTGCCATCCGCTCCTGCACAGAATCTTCATTGGACAACAGTAAACGCATATAGCGTTCGATTTCCTCACTCGAAAATCCCACATCATACAACGTCAGAATCAGGCTTAGTCGTTCAATGTCCGTCTCATCATAGTGCCATGCGCCCATGACTTTCTTAACTTCGCCGCAAAGCCCCCAACGCTCATATTCCTTTAGGACGCTCATGGGAATACCGTAGGTATGGCTTGCTTCTTCAATTGTCATATCAAAAAAGTTCCTTTCAAAAGAAAAATGAAGACGCTCCGTTTTGGAACATCTTCATTATACTGCCGTTTATATGATATGTCTAATACTTATAAATCATCACGAGTTATGCCTTGTATGTATTTCTTAGAGAACCCAATAAAGGAGGTCACAGTTGCTGAGAAAACTTGTTCCTTTTTCCACGCAAGAGAGGTGCCGGCCTCCAGAGCCGGAGAAAAGGGAATGAAACGCAGCCCGTCATAGCTGCAATTCAGCCGCACCCCCATGGTTGCACCTACATTGCTCTGTGCAAGCAGCGCCTGATTATACAGCAAATTTCCGCCAGCGATGATTTCCACCTGATCTTGATAGGCTCCCAGCCATTTTCCCACATTGCTCTGTGCAATCTCTCCCGTGCTGGAAATCAGCGGAATGCCTACCAGATCCTTCGGCGAAACAAAAGCTTTTTCGGCAAGCGGTGTTCCGTCACGCACAAGCGCACCCCATTGCTCTTTGACCGGCATTGGAACAAAATCATATTTCCGAATGTCCACAGGGTCAAGTATCAGACCCATATCCAAAAGTCCCCGTTCGATATTATCCTTGATGTTGCCGGTGTTTCCGCTGTAAACCTCATAGCGTACCAACGGGTGGAGTTTGCGGAAGGCGGCGATGCAATCGGTAAGAATACGGGTGGACAGAAACTCTCCGCTGCCGATTGTAATTGTTCCCTCCAGAGACTTTTCTTTTGAAAGAAAATCCCGTTTTGTTTTGTCTGCAAGAGATAATATCTCCTGTGCGCGGCGCTTTAATATCATTCCATCCTCTGTGAGGATAATATTGTGATTGCTGCGGGTGAACAGCTTGACGCCCAGCTCCTGCTCCAAATCGGCGATCTGCCGTGACAGGGTCGGCTGCGTCACATGAAGCTACTCCGCTGCCCGTGTAAAGTTTTCCTCTCTGGCAATCGCCAGAAAATATCCAAGCACTCTCAGTTCCATCGCAATATCCCCCCTTGTATTAAAGTATATCATGTATCGAACGCAAAATCAATATCTGATGCTTAGATATGCTTAAACGATTTTCGAGACAATGAAAAGACGCCCTCCACGGAAATAAATCCGCAGAGGGCGTGTGTAAGGATTACTTATTCGGGATTTTCAGCTTCATGCCGCTGTAAATGACATTGCTTTTCAGCCCGTTCAGGCTGACGATCTCCTTGTAACGGCTGCCGTTGCCGAGATACTTCTTGGCGATTGCCCAGAGGGTATCCCCATGCACCACGGTATGGATGCGGTAATTCTCCGCAGGCTTTGCGGTGACAAGTGCCAGATTGGACACCTTCACCGGGGACATGATGGCATTTTTGTCGTCCTCGCTTTTGTTAATGACCGCACGGTCACCGGACACGCTGTGAACGAACCAGTTTTTAGCTTTGACTTAGGAAGGGATTGTCTGTCCTCTGTAATACTTCGTGCCGGTGATTTTCACGAGGTCACCCGCCTTGATGGGAGAGGTGGTCGGTTTTGCAGGTCTGGCAGGCTTCGTCTCTCCACCCAGCTGCGCCGTGACCTTCTCAGCAAGGTCACCCATGCGGGCGTACATCCAGTTGCCGTGACAGGATTTGTTGGCGAACCAGCGATGTACGGTCAGCACCATCTCGTTGGATTTCGGTGTGTAATTGCGCGTTTTCGTTTTGTCTCCAAGCCAGAGCAGTTTGGTTTTTCCGTTGCGCTTGCAAATGTCCACGCAGAGCTTGATGAGCGTCTGATACACAATATCCTTGAACGCATACGGTTCGGTGGTGTCGGAGGCGCACTCGATGGTGATGGCTCTCTGGTCGTTGGCATTGGAGGAGGAACACCAGGAACGATTTTTCTCCTCCACATACATACCGATTCGACCATCTGCGCCAATTCCGTAGTTGCAACTTGCCTGCTTGGAAGTGGGAAGAAAGATGTTGCCAAGCGTCTCCACCGAGCACTGACCCACCACACAGTGCGGCGTGATGCGGTCGATAGAGTGTGTTCTCTGCCCGGAGTGGTTGGTGTAGGACACCATGGAACTGTTCGTGTAAGCCATCTCAGTTTTCCTCATTTTCGCTGCGGTCGTGAAGCTGCTCCAGTACGGATTTCAGCTTCTGCGGAATGGGCAGCCCCAGATAGGTCGCATTCTCAAGCAGGGATACGCCCTCGTTCGACAGGTAGAAGAAAATGACGGCGGTGCGAAGTACCGAGCCGCTGCCGATGACGCGGGTGTCGAGAATGTGCCCCACACCTACCAAGGCGAAGATGAGCACCTTCTTGAAGATGCCCTTGAAGCCCACGGCGCTGGACAGCTTCTTGTCCACCACGGCACACATGATACCTGTGATGTAGTCGATGACCACGAAGGCCAGAAGTGCGTAAAGCAAGCCGTCACATCCTCCCAGGAACCAGCCCAGCCAGCCGCCGATAGCGGCGAATACCACCTGAATGGTCGTCCAGAATTCTTTCATGTTGATTTCCTCCTTTGAGATTTGTTTTTTGTATGAAAAAGTGACGCCGGTGAGCGTCACACTTTTCCGATTGCATAGATGTTGACCTGATATCCCGACCATCTGTGGGCATTTTTAAGTCGCCAAGCAGAGATGCAAAGTGACGGCGGCTTTGCCGAAACGACCTCGTATCTCCTCCACGGCATCCTGTACCTTTTCTTTGGCTATGCGCTGCTGCACATTATCGAACAGCGAAATCTGCTCCGCATCGCTCTTCGGGAGAGTTCTATGGCACGGACAGTCACCGCTCGAACCTTTGTGTTCCAGGTATACCGCTCCTGAAAGTGGCGGCAGCGATTTCTGACGGAAGCTGTGTTTTGATTGGGAGCTTACACTGAAATTGCGAACCGAAAAGGTCGTTTCCTCGGACATAGATTTGAACGGTGCGGATTGAAAGGCCATGTATACGCAGTTTATGACTACTATCCTGTGAGAGCGCAAGAATGACTTTCCGTACTTCATCCTCGTTTTCCAAATCGGATACGCAGGTTATACCATGCCCCACCGATTTGATGGGTGACACAAAATCCTTGTGCATGACCCTGGAATTGTCCCGGCCGTTGGCGTAGCTCCACAGGCCGAGTCCGTTCACACCAAGAAGCCCTTTCAGAAACACCGGGTCGCAAGCGGCAACATTTCCGATAGAGTGGACACCATATATAAAAACCACGGTGATACCTCATAGATACCACCGTGGTACATTTTTTGTCGTCGCAATCAGCGGCTTGATATTTCAAACCGCAGCTTTCGCTACTTGTGCAAAATCGTCGTAAAAGGCGGTTTTGTAGTTATATGAATCGTTCTTTTAGCTTTTTTGGTCGAGATAATTGTTCAAAATCACGTTTGCTCATGTAGAATAACCTGCCCACTCTTAAGGTGAATTTGATAGCCGCAACATCTTTGAATCAATTCCGGGTCATGTGTCACAATCAGTACGGTTTGCTTTCCTTTCAAGGAAGCGAACAGCTCTGCGGTGCGTTTCATGTGTTTGAAATCCAAACCGCTGGTAGGTTCATCGAAGATCAGTATTTTCTTTCCTGCGAGGATGGCAGATGCAATGGCCACACGCTGCTTTTGTCCTCCGGACAGGCTCATGGGGTGACGATCACGCAAATCAGATAAATCAAGCTGTTTTAACACACGGTCAACTTCTTCAGCGTTTTCCGACCGCATTCCAAGCTGCACTTCTTCCTCCACCGTTTCGCAAAAAAGCTGGTGGTTTACATCCTGCATGACCATGTAGCAGTTTTTAAGCAGTTGCCTCTTTTTCCACACTTGCCCGTTGATTCTGACTTCGCCCTTGAACTTTTTCTCAAGTCCGCACAGGCAGCGGGAGAAGGTGGACTTTCCTGCGCCGTTGTTGCCTACAACGGCAATGATACCGCCAACGGGCAGCGTGAGCTGTGGAATATGCAGTGCTGGAACGCCGTCATAATAAAAACAGAAATTCACCAGCTCCAGCATTTCGCCGTCTGTCGGTTCAGAGCAGATTTGCGGAACAGCGTTGTCATCCAATGAACGAAGTCCCATTTTGTGAAGCTGCTCCGCAGAATACCGCTCAAACTCCGTCATAGGAATGTCAAAATTGACCTCGCCATCCTTCATGCAGATCACCCGATCACAAATCTCTTTCAGCCATGACAGGCGATGCTCTGCAATCACGATGGTTTTTCCTTCGGCTTTCCAAGCAATGAGTGTCTGCTTCAATTCTTCGATGGCTTGCAAATCCAGATTGGAGGTTGGCTCATCCAGCACCATCACCTGTGGGCGCAGTGCGGAAACCGAAGCAAAGGCAATTTTCTGCTTTTCGCCGCCGGACAGCTCGAAGATACTGCGTCCCAGAAGATTTTCAATCTTCAGCTCTTTTGCTGCTGCATCCACACGGGCATGGACTTCATTTTCCGGCATACCCATATTTTCACAGCCGAAAGCAAGCTCACTGGTAGTATCTACGCAGAAGAACTGACTTCTGGGGTTTTGAAACACACTGCCTACAAGTTTTGCCGTTTCATACAACTCTGCTTCCGTCACATTCAGACCGTTTACCATTGCAAAGCCTTCAAGCTCTCCCTCGTAGAAATGGGGAATCAGACCATTGATCAGTCGGGTGATGGTGGTTTTTCCACTACCGGATTCTCCACAAAGCAAGACGCATTCTCCATCAGCAATGGTCAGGGAAACATTTTTTAGTGACGGCACATCGGCATTTTCGTGCCGGAAACTGATTTTTTCCAGTTTTATCACATGATCACCTCCCAAATCCAGAGAATATATGGGATCAGCCCGATCCCCAGCAGAATATAGTCCTGCATATGAAAGCCGATTTTGCAGATATTGGTTCGGCGTACTTCTCCGCCAAGGCCACGGGTCAGTGCCGCCGCAGACAGTTCCTCACCGATCTTGACACAGCAGGTCATTAGCGGCACAAGACGATACTCCAGCATTTTCCCGGCATTTCTTCCGCCAATATGTATCCCGCGCATTTTCATGGCAGCGTTAATAGAAGCTGCCTCGTCCATCACCGTGGGAAAGAAACGGAACATGACCGACAGTGGGATAATGATTTTTTCGCTCAGGCGCATCCGCAGCATGGCAGCAGTGAACTCGCTGACTGTGGTGGTGGAAACAAGATACCCGCCCATGGCGATGCCCGGTAAAAACCGGGATAACATTCCGCTGCATCCCAGTAAAATAAAATTGATCGCTCCGGTGGTCAGTGGCACCAGACAGGTGTAGACAAGCCAGGATGCAAGATAGATAGTGAGATAGGTTGCCGCCTGTTTCCACCTTTTTGCACTGATGAACAGCACAGCAGGCATAAAGCAAAGAACGGGGACAAGAGGTTCTACGCTCCCGCCCCCGGCAGACCCCAAAACAAACAGGGCGATGTTAAACAGCATCATCAGTTTTGTTCTGGGGTCAAGCACAAGTCCTCTGTTTTGTATGCTGGCCTGTAAAATACCCGCCGCCATCAGGCGATGCCTGCCTTTACAAAGTGTTTTTTCAGCAAAGCCTTTCCCAGCAGCGCACCCAGCATACCGCACACAAAAGCGGCAATAATGATGGCAGGAGCCGTCCACGGCTGCATGATATTGCTCAGACTATTGATGTACTCCGCTCCAAAGCTTTGACGGGTGGAGAAATAGGCTTCCCGGTCAATATAGAGCGGCAGGAAATTCCCGAACAGCAGGACGCAGAAGGTGCCGTAACTGAGGATGGTTTTTTTCGAGCTTACGTATTTACCGCTTTTGGCTACCAAATCCGCAAGGAAACCGAATACGACGCCGAACACGATTGGCCAGAAGCCCATTCCGGTCACGCACAGATAGATGCCGATGATGGTACCCATGATGGTGATCATGCCGAATTTTTTAACCTTGGTGTAGAACAACATCATGGGAACGCCGAGAATGATTGGCACGATAACTGCCAGCATGGGCATCATAATGGGAATGTAGCCCATCATAGCAATGCAGGTCATAAGCAAGCAGTAGATTGCAGCATAAATACCGATGTTGATTAAGTCTTTGCCTTTGAGCTTGTTGTCTTTCATGTTGTTTTCCTCTTTCTTTTATACTTTCCAGCCAACGGCCAGTTCTCTGGACTCCACGAAACGGCGGTAAATCCCTCCTTGGTGCATCAGCTCGTCATGGGTGCCGCTTTGGACGATTTTGCCGCCGTCAATCACCAGAATATTATCGGCATGGCGAACGGTTTTCAGGCGGTGGGCGATCATCATGATGGTTTTCTCTTTTGTCAATGCTTCGATAGCGGCGGTCAGCTCCTGTTCGCTTTCCGGGTCAACATTAGCTGTTGCCTCATCCAGAATGATGATGGGCGCATCCTTCATGATGGCACGGGCAATGGAAATACGCTGCTTTTCGCCACCGGAAAGGTTTGCGCCGCCCTCACCGATAATGGTTTCATACCCATCGGGTAGTGCCATAATGAAATCATGGCAACAGGCCTTTTTCGCTGCATCGATCACCTTATCCATAGGTGCATCCGGCTGACCGAAGCGGATGTTGTTGGCGATGGTATCCTGGAACAGATAGACGCTCTGGAATACAAAGCTGAAATTTTTCATCAGGCTGTCCATGCTGTAATCTTTCACATTCATGCCGCCCAGCTTCACGCAGCCCTTGTCCACATCCCAGAAGCGGGCGATCAAGTGGCAGAGGGTGGTCTTGCCGCCGCCGGAGGGGCCTACGATGGCGGTGGTGGTTTTCTGCGGAATATGAACGGATACGCCATCGATGATCTTGCGCTTACCGTAGGAAAACTCCACATTTTCCACATCAATATCGTAGTTGGCGGGCGTAATGTCCTGCCCATCAATGTCCATCGTAGGCATATCCAGCACAGAGTTTGCCTTGCTTACATTCAGGTCAACATTTCGCAGCAGTGCAGAGTAACTGCCTGCACTGTCCAGCGCACCGAACAGGATAAAGGCGGCAATTACCATGACCACGGCATTCAGCAGCTCCATCGTACCGTTCAGATAAAACGCAACGGATACGCCCGCGATGACCACGCCGATGAGCTTGGCTGTCAGACTTTGCAGGAACATGAGAGGGACAAAGGTGATCTCCAATTTTATGTTTGCCGCTGTGTTTTCGTCGACGGCACGATTCAGAGCCTTGCTCTTTTCTCCGGTCAGATTATAAGACTTGACTTCCGCAATGCCCTGAATGTACTCCAGCACCTTTTCCACCAGCTTGCGGTCAGAGGCATCCTTGGTCGGCGCAATTTCTTTTGCTTTCTTTTGCAAAAGTGAGTTGACAGCAAAGAACAGCAGAACACCCAAAATTGCAATACCGCCGATGCGCAGATCAAAGGCGCAGATCATCAACACGACCACCGCCGTGGTCAAAATGCCCTGGGTCACCATCATGACCACACGGGTAGCTACATCCGCCAGAGCCTCCATGCTGTTGGTAGCAACGGAGGTAATATTTCCGAGACTATTCTGATTGAAGTAGCCCATCGGGAGATATTTCAGGTGTTCGGCAATTTCAATGCGCTTGTCGGCGCAGGTACCATAACCGGCTTCGCATTGGAGCATGGTGGAGCGGTAATTTGCAAAAGCATTGCCTGCGATACTGAACAGCATAATGCCAAGGGATAGCAGAATGTGCTGAGCGGTCAGATTCCCACTCAGAACCCCCTGCAAGGTCACGGCGATAGCAGGGATCTTCAAAGCCTCAAACAGTGCTTTCAGCACCCCGAGGAAAATGGACTTTGTAAATTTGCGTTTATTGGTCTCACCGCAAAAATCGAAGAACCGTCTGAAAATCTGAATCATACTTCCGCACCTCCTTCTGCCGTATCCCGCACGGCAATGTGAGAACGCCACATCTTGGCATATAGTTTATCTTTTTTGAGCAGTTCCTCGTGGGTTCCGGTTGCTCGGATATTTCCGTCCTCCACTACGAAAATCCGGTCGCTGCCCGTAATGGTGGAGAGCCTATGTGCAATGACAAACAAGGTCTTGCCTTTTGTCAGTCTTGCAACCGAGGACTGAATCAACGCCTCATTCTCCGGGTCGGTAAAAGCGGTAGCTTCGTCCAGAATGATAATCGGTGTGTTTTTCAGCATGGCACGGGCAATGGCGATGCGCTGGCGCTCGCCGCCGGAGAGATGCCCACCGGCACCGCCCACAACAGTCTGATAACCATTTTCCAGACTCATAATAAAGTCATGGCAACCGCTGTTCTTTGCGGCTTCCACCACTTCTTCATCCGTTGCACTTTGATTGCCCATACGGATGTTTTCCATAACCGTGGTGTCAAATAGGTAGTTATCCTGCGAAACATAGGCAATGTACCGATTGTAGTCTGCTTGAGTCATGGAACGAACATCCACATCACCAAGGGTAATACTGCCGTCTTTCACATCCCACAGGCCTGCAATGAGCTTGGCAATGGTGGATTTCCCGCTGCCGGAAGGACCAACGAGGGCATTGACCGTACCCTCTTTGATTTCCATGGAGACGCCGTGCAGCACCTCTTTTTCGTGGTAACCGAAGGTAACATCCTTCAGCACAATATCATTATCTTTCGGCACGGAAGCGGATGCCTGAGGACGTTCCTGTTCCTCCTGCTCCAAAATGTCGGTCACTTCTCCGATGATTGTCCCCAACTTTGCCAGATCGTCGCCATAGGACATGACGGTAATGAGCGACGCAATCAGACCAACGGAAAAGAGAATGACCTGAATAAAAGTGTTGGCATCCAGCGTACCGGCACGGAACAGCACACCTCCAATGGGAAGAACTGCGACCATAGTTGCCGGGAAAACGGACATGGCGAGGCAGAAATAGATATTGCACCGCCGCATCCATTCCACATAGCAGGAAGCACCCTCTTTAGCGGCAACCACGAACTTTTCGTAGGAGCTTTGCGCCTTGCCGAAAGCCTTGATGACCTCGATACCGTTGATGTACTCCACCGCCGTATCATTGAGCACCTTCGTTTTATCCACGGTGTTTTGATAGCTTTCGGCATAGCCACGGGTCATCAAGGCGTAGCAGCCAAACCCAATGGGCACTGTTATCAGCACAGCCAGAGCCATGCGCCAATCCAGTACAAAGAGATACACCAGCAGGGCAACAGGCACCAACAGGTTTGATGTAAATTCTGGGATGATATGTGCCATCGTGGTTTCGATGCTGTCGATGCGCTCCACCAGTACATTTTTCACCGAGCCGGAGGGCATATCCAGCACCGTCCCCAGCGGCACACGGGTCAGCTTCTCACATACCCGTTTGCGGATGTTGCCCAACACCGCAAAGGTCGCCTTGTGAGAAAGCGTGGTGGAGATGCTGTGAAAGCCGCATCGCCCCACCCAAAGAAGCGCCATCACAAGGCAGTGTTGTAAGTAAATATTCATGTCCCGGCATCCACCCAGTAAATCGCCAATCATATTCGCCATGACGAAATAGGGCAAAATGCCGCAGATCACGCCGCACACAGCACTGAGAACGCTGAGTACATAACGGGAGCGATATCCTCCCGCAAAGTCCCAGATCCACGTTGCTGTGGAGCGTTTCGTTTTTGTGTTCATGTTCTACCTCCTGTCATTTCTGTATTCAGCAGGGGTCGTATCAAAGATTTTCTTGAAAGCCGCCGCAAATTTACTGGGGTTATCGTAGCCGACAGCAGATGCAATCTCGATAATCCGCTTTTTACGGTCTGTTACCAGCATGGACGCTGCCACATTCATCTTGTAGTTGCGGATATAGGTATAGATGGGGCTGCCATACACACCCTTGAAGCCGTTTTTCAGGGTCGCTGTGCTGAGATCAAATCGCTTTGCCAGTTCTTCGGCGGTGTAATTTCGGGTCAAATCGTCGGTCAGCAGCTTATGTACCGCCTTGATCTTCTCGGTTTGGCTGGAATAGAAGTACGGGCGTTCATCCTTGTACTCGGACAATTCCAAAGCCCGCAGGAACACCAGCAGCTCCATGACCTTGATTTTGAAATAGTCCATGCGTATCCTTGCCGGAACATTGTAAAGTTCGGAGAAGATATGCTCGATGGAAGGATGCTTGCGCAAAATATAGATGCTGTCCTTACCGCAGAACTTGTCTGCCAATGCCGATAAGTCAAAGGACACACCGGGCATTGCCTCCCGCACGGATTGTTCCGCATGATCGAGGAAGAAGCCAACCGTGATACCATGATAGTGAGACACAGGAAAATACATATCGCCGCTATGGTGCACCCGGCGATCCATTCGCAAATCGCCCTGTTCCATGTAATACCGCATATCTTTATCCGTCCGATGCTCAATGCGTCCTTCCCGACAATGGTCGATGCAGAAAATGCGGGACGAACTGTTAAAACGGCTATAACAATGGGCCATGTGAAAGTCGTTATACATGAGATAAACGCCGTCAAAAACCCGATAGATGGTCATAAGACCATCGCCGCTGGGATCATTCATCCGCAGCACCTTGCAATCCTCGGTCTCAACCACTTCTTCCAGATTGTCGCCCATGTCCGTACTGTGAAACAATGCCCATGGGTTATATTTGTTTTCCAAAATCTCACCTCCCTCAAATTTGGTTAGAATATGCTAACTCATGTCAATTAAGGAAAGCCGCTTCTTACGGCTTTCAGAGTAATTATATAGGTTTTTCTTCTTGTTATCTACTCCATTCCGCTTTTTTGGCTCCATTCGGCGAAAAATCATCAACAGATCTGATAGATTTATGCAAAATGCGCCTATCCTTAGCAAGACGCGGATAGGCGCATAGAGATTTGTGAAAAGTACAAATTGAATTGACAGGTCATATTCAAAGCAGAACTTTCCCGGAGGTGGTGCTATAGCTGTCCACATTGTACCGTAGCCAGACGGTAAAACAGACCCTTTTTCTTTAACAGTTCCTCCGGCGTTCCCGTTTCCGTGACACGCCCCTGTTCCAGAACAACCACCTTATCGACGTTTGCAATCGTTCGCATACGATGCGCAATGACTAATACAGTTTTATCGTGCAGCAGCACGGACAGTGCCTGCTGAATCAGGGTTTCATTCTCTGCATCCATGGATGCCGTCGCTTCGTCCAGAATCACTACCGGTGCATCCTTCAAGATTGCCCGGGCAATGGAGATGCGCTGCCTTTCGCCTCCGGAAAGAGCACAACCGTTTTCGCCGATGTTGCTATGATAACCATCTGGCAAGCGGGAGACGAACTCATCACATCGAGCAGCTCTGGCGGCCTCCAGTACTTCTTCGTCCGTGGCTCCCGCCCGGCCAAGGCGGATGTTCTCCATCACAGAATTATCAAAGAGCGTCACATCCTGAAAGACGATGGAGTAATTCCTGAAGAGTGTTTCTGGTTCCACAGTCGTTACATCCACCCCTCCCAGGAGCACCTGACCCTTGTCAGCATCCCAAAACCGGGCAGACAGCCGGGAAACGGTGGATTTTCCGCTGCCGGACGGTCCCACCAGAGCAGTAATCTGCCCCTGTTTCGCTACAAAGGATACCTCGTTCAAAACTGGTTCTTCATTATACGAAAAGGAAACGTCCTTAAATTCAATGTCGTACCCGTCATTATTACAAACAGGCCGTCCAGTCTGCTCTGCAGTGGCCTCCATTTCCTTGGCGCGCTCAATACTGACAAATGAGGAAAACAGCTCCGCCATCAGCATAAAACAGGAACCAAAGGGTTCATAGATACGACCCGCCACCAGCAGATATAAGATAAACATATTGACAGACAGCATATTTTTCGTAACCAGCAAACCACCAACCAGCAGCACTGCCACCAGTCCATAACGCACCATCAGCTGTGCCAGCGTCACAGCTGTACCCGGTGCCAGTTCGTTGCGAAAAGCACACTTCACCACATGATTCAGCTTTTTTTCGACCCCATCCAGATATTCCTGTTCTTGACTGGCAGAGCGAAGCTCCTGCACGGCATCCAGATACTCCTGTACACCGTCATAGGCGGCACGATGCGCATCATAATTGCGTTCCTCTGCCCTGACCTGGGCCTTCCGTGCTACAAGCAAAATCAGTGCAGCCACAGGCACTGGCAGGACAATGCACAGCCCCATGCGCCAGTCCATAACAAGCAGGCCCACTGATACAATCCCAAACATAATGACCGTACCGAACAGGCTGGGCACAGCATTGGAAAAGACCCGTTCCAGCTTGGAGCAGTCACCCATCATGGTTGTTGTCAGGTCAGACAGATCCCGCTGCCCGAAAAATGACAGGGGCAATCGGCGCAGCTTTTCCGCCAGAGTAATCCGCCGGTTAGCGCTTTCTTCGTAAGCTACTTTATAGGTTAGGTTGTACTGAATCCACTGGGTGATGAATATCAGCAGTAAGAGTGCTGTAGCCATCAAAAGAACCGCATATGGCTGAATGGTAAACCCGGCATTTCCGCAAATATCATCCAGAAGCCTCATGGTCACCATCATCAAAAGGGAAATTGGAGCCATGATACAAAGATGCCCAATGGTTGTGGCGATAATACCGTGTTTTAACTCCCGCGCCCCCTGGTCGCTCAATGCAAACAATTTCTTCAGCATGACTTTGCCTCCTCTCTGCTGTCAATTCTCCAAGTGATTGACTTGCTATAATCCGCCCATAAACGGGCATACTCTCCATTTTGCCCAAGCAGTTCCTGATGGGTTCCCTGCTCTGCCAGCCGTCCAGCTTTCATCACGAGAATCTGATCCGCGTCTCGGATAGTGGATAGCCGGTGGGCAATCATAATGACCGTTTTCCCCTTTGTCAGTTCTTTCAGGGCTTTCTGAATCTGAACCTCATTTTCCGGGTCAGCAAAGGCCGTGGCTTCGTCCAGGATAATGACTGGGGCATTCTTGAGGATAGCCCGTGCAATGGCCACACGCTGCACCTCTCCACCAGAAAGGTATGTCCCCTTTCCGCCAACTACGCTGTCGAGTCCCTCTGGTAGTTTTGCCAGAATGTCATCACACTGAGCCAGATGAGCCGCCCGCAGGATATCCTCCCGACTAGCATCTTTACAGCCGCCCCGGATATTTTCTTCTAATGTCATTTTCAACAGCTTCGGGTTCTGAAACACAAAAGCAATTTTCGTCATCAACTCCTGTCTGGAAAGTTGGGAAATCTCTGCGCCACCCAGCGTAATGCGCCCCTCCTGCACATCATAAAAGCGGGGGACCAGGGTCCCGATGGTGGTCTTGCCGGAGCCGGAATGTCCCACCAGTGCCGTAACGGTTCCGGCTTTTGCTGTAAAACTGACATCTGAAACCGCAGGCTGTTCGCCTGTGGGATAGGTAAAGGTCACATGCTCAAAGCAAATGTCGCTGCCCTGTGCCATTTGCGGCTCCTGTGCCTCTGACTGCTCTCTGGCAAGCAGAATTGTGTCAATCCGCCGCATAGATTCCATAGCCTGCATCTTATAGTTGCTCATATACATGATCTTGTTGAGAACAGATGCGCATGCAGGTGCAAAAATCAGATAAAACAGGAAATTCTCTATAAAGGCAGTCAAATCTCCCGCCGAAGTCATGCCGATGAGTGCGGCAGGGATCAGCACAAGAAAAGCGGCATTGACCACAGTATTGAAGCCCACATATCCGGGCTTGCAGGCCATAGTAAAGGCCAGTGCGTCATCCCGATAAGCATTGATCGCTTCCTTGAAGCGCCGTATCGAATGTACCGACTGTCCAAATACCTTAATCACGGAGATTCCCCGGACATACTCCACCGCCTCGTGGTTCATTTCCTCCTGAGCGTCCTGATAGCGCTTCATGAAATTCATGGTTTTTTCGCCCATCATTGTCATCTGGCAGGCAAAGCTTGCAAGCATCAGAACGATCAGCGGAAGGCCAATGCGCCAGTCCATAACCAGCATCAGCACAAGGCTGGCAACCGTCGTGACCTGAGCGCTCACCAGATCCGGCAGCTGATGGGCAAGGTAAGTCTCCATTTGGGCGCTGTTTTCATCAATGATTTTTCTTAGCTTTCCGCTGGGATTTTCCTCAAAATACCCCATTGGCATCCTGGACAAATGACGGAGCGCTGCCATTTTTAAATTCTTCTCTGTATGAAAAGCTGCGGTATGGGAGCACATAAGTGCCGCAAAATTAATGATCAGCCCGGCCAGTTCCAGCGCCAATGCCCACACGCCCCACTGCACCAGGGACGAGATAGCAAAACCTCCTCCGGCCAGTCCGGTTAAAAGCGCACGGGCTGCAAAATAAACACACACAAACGGTCCCAGAAGGAACAAGGCGCTGATGCCGGACAACAACTGCGCAGCGCCCAGTAGGGGACGATGCCGTCCTGTAAACTCCAGCAGGCGCGGAATACCGGTTTTCTGCGGCTTCTTTGTCTGCGCATCCTCTCCAAATACCTTCTTCATATAAATCACTCCTCTCTCATCAAGCGGTATGAATTTCTTTACTTCCCCTGCGTGGATATGCAGAATATGGGTCGCACAGCGCAAGATCAGCTCCGGATCATGTGTCACGATCAGGGTACTGGCTGCCTGTTTATTGGCTGCACGGATCAGCTCCGCTGTCCGCAGCAGATTTTCTCCATCCTGACCGCTGGTCGGCTCATCATAGAGCATCAGTTTTCGTTTCATGCAAAGAGCTGTTCCCAGAGAAAGCCTTTGTTGCTGACCTCCGGAGAGGGAGCCAGGGTGACGGTTCTCCATACCATTTAAGCCCAGCGTTGTCAAAACCTCTTTGCCCTTTTCTTCTGACAGTGCCGGATTATTCAAGGTCAATTCACCCAATACCGTATCGCTGAACAGTTGATGTCCTGCCTCCTGCATGACCAGGTAGACCTGCTCCGGCAGCTTTTTATGCGCGATCTTCTTGCCGTCGATCCGTACTGTACCCGTATGCTTCAAAAGACCTGCCAGGCAAAGACTAAAAGTGGATTTCCCGGCACCGTTTTCTCCGATCACCGCTACGATTGCCCCTGACGGTATTTCTAAATGCGGCACATTCAGTACCTGGCGCATCTGGCGGCTAAACTGAAGCCCATCTATTTCCAGCCCGGTACTCTTTTGTTTTATCAGCCCCATATCGGGCCTCAGTTCATAAAGCTGCTCCCGCTTTACTGCCCTGAGTCCCAACGCTTTGCGCTTCTCCAGCGAAAGATCTGCCGCTGTTTCCGGCGTGAATTCCTGCCTGATCCGGCCATCCTCCAGCAGCACATAACGGTCAGCGATTCCCTCCAGATACCACAGCCGATGCTCTGAAATCAGCACAGTTCTTCCTTCATCTTTCATCATGCGGATCAACATCTGCAGTTTTCGGATGCTCTCCATATCCAGATTAGAAGAAGGCTCATCCATAACGATGACCGGCGGTAAAGCCGCATAAACGGAGCCGCAGGCGATCTGCTGTTTCTCGCCGCCTGACAGTTCAAAAATATTCCGGTCCATCAGCTCCTGCAGGTTCAGACGATAGGACACCTCCTCCAGACGCTTCTTCATCTGTGGGCGGGGGACATTCTGATTTTCCAGATTAAAAGCCATCTCTCCGGTCGTATCCAGATGGAAAAACTGGGTACGGGGATTCTGGAAGACACTTCCCACAATCCGGGACGTTTGGGGCAACGGTGTCTGCTGCATTTCCTGTCCGCCTACAAGGACATTCCCCTCCAGTTTCCCGGCATAAAAATGAGGGATAAGACCGTTTACCAGGCGAAGCATGGTCGTCTTCCCACATCCGCTTTTCCCACAAAGTACCACACATTCTCCGCGTGATGCCTGAAAGCTTACATCAGACAACACCTGCATTTCATTTGCTTCCCCGTTCTGGTAAGAAAAGGAAACATGATTCAGTTTGATCAAAACATCTCCTCCCTTCCTCAAAAACAAAGATTCCAGAACAGCAGTCCGGCAGAAACAGCTATTATACACCAATCCAGAGCCTTCATCTGAACCTCCGCATAACTGGTTCGCGGCATATTTTTGTCAAACCCCCGCGCCATAACAGCTGCTGACATCTCATCCACGATAACCGAGCACTGCAGCAAAAAGGGAACCAGCATATATTCCATCATCTGCAGCGGACGACGAAGAACATTTTTCCATGTCAGCGCCATCCCTCTTAACCGGAGTGCCTGATTCACCATCTGCCATTCTTCCCGGATAGTCGGGACAAAACGGAGCATCACCGCCAGAGGAATGATGACCTCGTTTGGCAGATGCATCTGAGTAAACGCACTGATATATTCCCCAATCCTAGAAGTCTGTGTCACAATATAAAAGGCTGCAAACAGCGGTAAAATAAACCGGCAGAAATGACATGCCAGCATGATGATATTCTGCAGTATCCCTGACAATCGCGGCGCTAGAAACAGATCGCATAAAAACATAACTGCAAAGATAAGACCGGTATAAAAAGCCCTCTTCCATTTCTGGCACAGAAGCGTTACCCCCACACACAGGGCAAGAAGGACAAATTCCTGTGGATGTGTCAGCCCGGAAAATGCCGAGAGGCAGGCGGCAATAAATACCGCCAGCTTACTTCTCGGATCCAAAAGACCGCTGGAAATCTTTTCGCGGTTCACGCTGTAATACCGGCTTTCACAAAATGTTTTTTCAGGATCTTTCTTCCAAACAGACCGCCAAGCAATCCGCCCACCAAAGCCAAAGCAATCAGCACAAGAACAATCCAGCTGGGCGTCAGTTTATCCAGCGTTGCGATATATTCTTCTCCATAGTACCCTGCACAACTTTCTAAGAATGCGTCCTTTGCCAGAACAAGGGCAAAGAAGGGACCCATAGAAGTCAGGTTGAACACACAGTAGCTGACTGCCAGCGCACCTGCGGATTTGCGTCTTTTTGCGGTAATGAGTTCAGCGATTAATCCCCATACAACTGCAAAAATCAGCGGATAAATGGTTGACATGGACGTAATCAGCCCCACCAGGATCGCCAGCACCAGGATCGCACCGGTGCGCGGCACCTTGGTGGCATACAGCATATACACAGTTCCCAGTATGATGCCGGCAATCAACGGCGTTGCCAGAAAGAGGATTGGAACAATGGTTAGGACTGAGGACAACACCGTGAGCAGCACTAAATAAATTGCGCCAAAGGCGCCTGCGGTAATTAAATCCTTTGTTGTAAGTTTTGTTTTCATATGTATTTCTTTCCTTTCTACATCTTTGGTTAGTCTATGCTAACTCATACATATTACCATGTGAAAGATTCTTTTGCCACTCCGAAAAGCCATGCCTTCTGCAAAATGCTCCAAAAAGCCAAAAAATGACACCTCCATCCGGAAGGTGTCACTATGATTTTCTTCTACTTTTTTTCCTTTCGATAGGCACTTGGTCTGCAGCCTATCACCGCATGGAATGCCTCTGAAAATTTGCTTGGATTCTGATAACCCATTTCCAGCGCAATTTCGCTGATTTTTTTATCTGACTGGCGCAAAAGCTGTGCCGCCCGATGCATTTTGTAACTACGCAAATATGCATAAGGTGATTCGCCATAAATTTGCCTGAATCCATCTTTTAACTGAGTCAGACTTAAATTGTGCTCCAATGCCAGTTCCTTCAGATTGGTCCGGTGTTCCATATCCTGTACCAGATGCTCCCTGACATGCTTGATTCGCTCCACAGTCACTCCCGAAATATAATCCTGGTTCTCCTCAAAAAGAGTTTGTCTGAATTGGAAATGATAAAGGAGCTCCAAAATCTTCAGCCGCAAAAAGGGTAAAGACGGACGATCCAGATGTGTATACAGTTCCTGATATACATGCTCTATTTCCGCATTGCGGCGAAATACCGGGGATCTTGATTCAAGAGAATATTTCTCTGTGATTGCCTCCGCGCTGATTTGAAAGGCCTGAAGCTCCGGTACATCCTTCATGACCTCCGGAAACAAAATAATAGTGGACCCATAAAAGTAGTTCAAGGGGAAGGAAGACGCGATTGGCGGGTGCATCTGGCTGTTCAGGGTAATATCTCCTTCTCCTAAGTAAAGGTAATTCCTGCTGTCAAACGCACACTCAAACCGTCCTTTCCGGCAGTGGTTGATTCCGATCACGTTTTGCTTTTCGCCCGATCTGAAACAGCTTTCCGATGCAAAATCCACGACCATCAGCTGCACCCCTGGGAAGATGTCATACAGTCGCATATCTGCAGTGCCGTCCTGTACTTGAAAATCGACATAAGTCACAAAAGATTCTCTGCCCGGCATTTTCGCATCTTGCTTTATGTAATTTAGTTCCTGCATGACAAACACCCCCTCAGGTTATCCGAAAATTTAGAGTCCATAGTTTTATTCGATACTTTTGAATCAAGGTCAATCGTATTTTTATTTATCGAAAAATGTTTCCCTTTTTCAAATTTGGGCAGATTCCGAATGATTTCTTTGTATTTTCCCTTTGATTCCACCATGACCGCTTGGGTTTCCGTCGGCGTCAGTTCAAACACAGCAGTCAAATTCCACTGAAAGGATTTCCTAAAAAACAACCATATTCCCAAAGGCATTCATATGTATTTCATATCGTAGCCTTCTTCCATGATTCAATGGTGGCGGTGATACGCCGATCAATATCCACACGAGCCGACTTGCATTCTTTCGGATGCTTCTTCGCACTCTGAAACGCCATTTTCACAAACAGACTCGCCCCAACAGGCAGCATGATCTTAATCAGTCCTTCGGGGAAAACAAAGTGCGTAGCATAAGGATATACCGCTGTTTCTACCTCGCAGGTGTGTGGGCGTTCTGCCAATCGTTTTTCCATGCGCCGAATGTATTTCGCTGTGTCCCACAGCACATCATCCTCTGCGCCAATGAGCAGGAGCTTACCCTTGATATTTTCTACCTTGATGAACTCGGCTTCTGTAATAGGGTGTGCCTTTTCGGAATCGTCAAAAAGCTTCCATGAGTTGACCATATCGCCGGTACGCTTGGTTTCGGTGGCAATGCACTGCCAATACTGCGGGTGTTGATAAACAAACGGCATATAAGGCAAAGGCTCTCCTTGGTAGGAAAAGAGAGATTCACCCTCAATAGGCCATTCTTTGCAACCATCTTTCTTGCCCTGCATGAATCCCTGCCAGATAAAATCGCTGGGTGTCATGCCGATGGTCAGGGTAATATCCGAAAAGTAGGTTGCCGCTGTCAACGCCAGTGTGCCCGTTGTAGATGCACCCACAATACCGATTTTGCGGATACCGTGGTTTTTCAACCAGTTAATTGCTGCCTCCACACGCTCCAATGGATAGTTGTGATGACCATAATCCTTTTTTGCCGGGGACATGGTGAGGACATTGATGTCCTGCCTCAAAAGCCATTTCACACAGGAACGAGCCATGTAATCCTCCGGGTCATCTCCTATCATAGCGATCACGGCACAGTTAGAGGGTGTTTTACACGCCCAATATGCGCCGTAAAAGCCGTCCGTTTCGATATCAAAATGGATGTGTTTCATTATGTATTCCTCCTAAATCCCGCCTCATCCACATATTCGGGGTGCTCTTTCAGATATTCATCCCTGTCTCCGCAGATGGTATAATCACACTTGCACCCGTCCGCACAGGTGGTCGTCCGCACCAGCCGTGCGTGGAGCAACTCCATGGCGGCATAGTCCACATTGCACAGGGCGGGCATGATGTCCGTAAGACCGTGGCGGATAGCAAACTCCGCCGCCGGACACGATGTAAACTCATAATAAATAGGCTTTTTGGTTTCATAAGGCGCAACCGTCATCTCGTAATCGTGCCATTTATCGCAGCCGCTTTTCGCCCGCACAAACGCTCTGTACATCAGCTTCCTCCAGAACGGCTTGTTGCAGTTCACAAACCGCAGCCTGCGGAAGATCGGCAGGATCAGATTTTCCTCCATCTCCTCTATCTCCCGAAAGGTCGCTACATCCCTGCACGCGGCGTAATAGCTCATGATGGCGATGCAGTCGTAGGTGCCGCCTACGCCGTTGTGGAAGTTCTTTTTGCCGCCCAAGTCGGTGCGCCAGTCGGAGAGAAAGGCCGCGTACTGCCGCTGTACCCGTTCCCAAACCGCCTCCCGCTCTGCCGCAGGATAGTGCAGGGCGATCTTCGCCCGAATCTGCTTCTTGCATGGCTTGGAGTACAGAACATGGCAGGTACGGTCAAATTGAAGATCTTCGTCTTTCATCCGTGTTTCTCCTGTTTTTGCCCAGTCACGCAAAGCCAGTCTTGATGAGCATTTTTGTGTATTTGAATATCGGTAAAACCGGCTTCTTCCAGTGCCGTTTTTAACTGCACATCCCGATAAATGGTCATGTCGCTGATGATCTGTGTCCACTTATCGTTCTTGTTGGTATCGCCGGTGGCCTCGTTGCAGATGAGAAAGGTGCCGCCGTTTTTCATTGCCCGGTATACTTCACGAAAACAATCCGCCAACCCAGGCCAGAAATAGACGGTTTCAAAGGCAGTGACCACATCGAATTTATTATCTTCAAATGGCAGCGCCGCAACACTGGCCTCCAACACACAGCAACGCCTCTCCGAAATTGCCTTTGCGTTCAGCCTTTTGGATTTCTCCACACTGACGGAGGAATAGTCAATGCCGGTCACAGTTCCATTCGGGCAGCGTTTCAGCAGCTTGCGAAGATTTGCACCACCGCCACAGCCGCAGTCTAAAACTGCTGCATCTGTGGACAGGCTCAGGAAAGACATCCCCCAGTCTGCCAGCTTACCGTGACCGCTGTTCATCATGGCAACCATGATTTTTCCACCGAGGCCTTCTGGCTTTTTCGTGTTTTCAAAGAATGACATCTTATTTCCTCCCCACCAACAGGGTCGAGCCTTGCAGCATCAGGTGACCCGCTTCCTTCTTCGTCATGAATATTCCGTTCGTTGTGTCGATCATGCGAACCTCCGCATAGCCCATTTCTTTGAGCTTTTGGCAGAACACCTCCATATCGCCATAGCGGTTTTTGCCCATGAGATCATGAATGGCGAAGGTGCCACCTTTTTTCAGAACACGCAGGGTTTCCAGCAAAAGCTCCCGTTTATCTGCGCCTGTGATATTGTGGTAAACATAGTTGCTTGTGACTGCATCAAAAGTTTCATCGGCAAAGGGAAGCCCTGTGGCATCGCCTTTTTGAAAAGAAGTGTTATTGACCCCTTCCACCTTGGCATTGTTCTGGCAGAGAGGAAGGCTGAACTCCGCATAATCCTTGCCCCAGCGGTCAACGCCCACCATGCGTCCCTTCGGATTCCGTTTTGCACAGGCGATGGTCAATGCGCCACTGCCACAGCCCACATCCAGTCCAACGCCACCATCGGGCAAGGTGATCTATTTTGCAGTTCCCTCAATGATTTTCCGTGAAAGCTGCCGTTTTCCGTCGTAGGAAAAGGCACGGTAAGCCGTGATGCTCCATTGCAGCGTTTTACCACAACCCACAGTTGCGACAGCAAATAAAATGCCGAGGATGATTCGCCACGTTTGTGTCACCCAAAGTCCGCAAACGCCAAAGATGATAAATGCCGCAAGTGACACCACTGTTGCCGTAGCCATGCCGATGATCAGAATTTTCGGCACCCAGTTCTTATAATTCGCTTTCATAAATTTTCTCCCTTTCTGCAAACAAACCACGCAATGCCTTTCACATTGCCAATTTCCACGGCATCGTACATTTCTTCCAGCTGTACTTTCAAACTATCCACCGTCTCATAAGGTGGTGTGAAAAACCCCGCCTTTTCATAAACGTGCCGGACGAACCAATCCGTCCGCTTCTGCTCGCCCTTCACATAGAAGCAGCCGCAGAATGTCCCGCCGGGTCTCAAGACCCGGAAAATCTCCCGGTAAGTGGCCTCCTTGTCCGGGAAAGCGTGAAAGCCGTTCAGCGACAAAACGATGTCGAAAGAACACCCGACAGTGCTTTTTCAAGATAAGCATCACATTCCGCCTTGTTCATATCCCACACCAAACGGCACACCGCTTTCCCACTCAGCGTGGTGCAGGTGATCATGCCGTCATAAAAGCTGTTTCCTCCTGTCAGTCGGTATGCGCCGCGAATAGCCTCTTTGCGTTCCGTGGTTTTCCCTCCGTGTTTCAATCATCACACGACCGTTTCCGGCCTCATTTCTTCAAAATGTCCACGATTTTTGCAAAGTCCTCTTTTGCCTCCTTGAAGATCGGCAGCATACAGTAGCAATGCACCATCTTCGGGCGGGCAGACACCGTATAGGGGACATTTGCCCGTTTGCAAGCGTTTTCAAAATCGGGCAAAGCACCGTAGAGCACTTCGTCGGCAGAATAGAAGAAGTGGATATCGCCTACGCCGGTAAAATCTCCCCGAGAGCCGGAGAGCATATAGTCCGGCACATTCTCGCAGCCGTGCCGCATGAACTTCTCCACCGTCACCATAAAGGCATAATCGATGGAAACGTCCCTTTCATTGAGCGCCTGCATCCGCGCCCTTTCCGCATCATTCCACGGCACCTCGCCGGGGGATACGGCGACAATGTGCCTCGGCTGCGGTAGCGGCTCGGGCTGCGCATTGTTGTGCGCCGCAATGCCAAGTGCCAGCGCGCCGCCGGATGAAAAACCACAGGTGCTGACATTTCCGCCTCCATACAGTTCAATCATTTTCCGGTAACATTCGTACACCATCGCATAGGTTTCAGTAATGCAATGCTCCATGCACAGCGGATAGAATGGGAACCACACATCACAGCCGGTCTCACGGCACAGCTTGCGCATCACAGGCAGGTCGCCCTTATCGGGACCGATCACCATGCCGCCGCCGAAGAAATAGAGAATAGCACACTCGGACGGCTTCGGATGCTCTCGCACGATCAGGCAGGGAAAGCCGTTCACCGTGATCGTTTCATAATATGCCTTACGGTCGGTGGGCGTAAAAACGCCGCGATGCCGGTTCTGCTTTTCGATTTCCTTTTGCAGCGCATCCTCCGGCAAAGCGAACGCCTTTTTCGCACCGGAGAGCTTATAAGCCATGCGCAGGATGGATGCAAAAATGCTCATGCTTTACCTCCTCGTTTTAGTGCCGTGACGCATAACCAACTTTTCTTTTTGTGTATCTGCACCTCGTAAAAGCCAGCCTGCTCCAGATACGCCTTTAATTCAATGTCTTTATAGATGGTCATGCCGCCGATGATCTCCGTCCACTTCTCGTCCTTGTCCGAGTCGCCATTGCTCTCGTTGCAGATGAGAAATGTCCCTCCGGGCTTCAGCACCCGGTAAACCTCCCGGAAGCACTGCGGCAGATCAGGCCAGAAATAGACGGTTTCAAAGGCCGTGATCGCATCGAACTGTTCCGATTTAAACGGTAGCTCCGCTACGCTTGCACGCAACACGGCACAGCGCCCCTCTGCAATGGCGGTCTCGTTGATTTTTTTCGTTTTCTCCACGCTGACGGGCGAATAGTCGATACCCTTCACGATGCCCTGCGGGCATTTTTTCAGCAGCCTTTTCATGTTCGCCCCTCCGCCGCAGCCGCAGTCCAGCACCTTGGCGTCCGGAGCAAGCTCCAAAAAATGAAGCCCCCACCGTGCCACAGGACTGTGACCCAGGTTCATCATGGCAACCATGATTTTCCCACCAAGCCCCACAGGCTTTCTGGTGTTCTCAAAAAATGACATCTTATCACACCTCCGATTTCACACATTCCGCATAGGTCAGCGGGAAGGACGCCTTTAGGACAACGCTTTTCCGCACCGCCCAGCCGTTTTGCCGCAGGAAGTGCAGGTATTCCTCGCTCGTCCACTTGCTGTGGAGAGGGAAGCCTGCCAGCTTCATGAACAATGCTTTAACCTTTCCGCGAAAGTCATTACCGGCATGAGTAAAGGTCGGCGCGATCAGTATACCGTCTTCTTTCAGCACCCGCCGAATTTCTGCCAATGCTCGCTCTGGTTCCGGTACAATGTGCAAAGCATTGGACACGATCACCACATCGAAAGACTGGTCGGCATAGGGCAGATGGAACATATCCTGCACCGAAAAATAGAGTTTCGTAGATTTTACGCCCTGTTTCGCCTGCTCGATCATCTCTTGGGATGCGTCGGTAGCTTCAATATGGTCAGCAGAGCGGACGATATGCTTGGCAATCAGCCCTGTGCCGGTGGCAAGCTCCAGCACCTGCTTGTGCCGCACCGCAGGATAGATTAGAGAATACATTTGCTTATATGCCTTGTGGTCTTTCTTCATAAAGTGATTATAGATTTTCGCTGTGCGATCCCAAAATGTTTTCTTCATAACATCCCCCTGCATAGCAGTTAGCTATCTCTAACTCGCTGCCTTTTGAAAAGCCGCCAGACGGCAGCTTTTAGATTTAATCAAATAATTCCTTACAAGCACCATGCACCAGCGTTTTCAACACCTGCGGATACAGTTCGCCGATTTCTCCCTGATGGGAGACAGTTAAGATCAGCTCACGGATGGTGGCGGCAGCCAGATCCATTCCGCCTTTCGGCACAAGTCCACTTGCCTCCAGAATTTGACGGATATGAACTTCGTCATCGTTATAGTGGGCAGCCTTGATGTCAGACGGTATCCGTCGCAACAAATACTCCGCATCGTTTTCGATGAAGGTCATAGCTTTGGTATCGGAAAGATATTTGCAGACGGCAAGAATGATCTTCGTTGCTCGCTCCGTTGGTGGAAGTTCTGCATTGTCGTGTAAGGCTTTCTCCGCTACGGCATACGTTTCCGCATGAATATTTTCCAGCACAGCAAAGAACAGCAGATCTTTGGATGGGAAGACCTTATAGAACGAACCCTTTGCAATACCCACCGCTTCCGTGAGCTGTTCCACCGATGTTTTCCGAATCCCAACGGTCACGGCACAACGCAACGCTTCGTCTAATAAATCCTTGCGGATCATTTCATTTTTCTGTTCTGTAAACGCCAAGTGATAACCTCCAAAACATTTTGACCGCTTTTGTTCTTTCAGTCATAATTATACTCTTTGTGTTCGCCACTGTCAATGGATTTCAAAGAAAAGTTACAAATGAAGATAACGAAAACATACTTGGCAAGCAGGGCATGGCGGTACCCACTCATTCAAAATTTATAAACCCCTGCCGCAGCAGGGACCTGTAATATACGGAACGCCCTTCCTACTGTCATTATATTTGTCGGGTGTCATATCTTGCCTGGATTGTTGCTCAATAACCGTTCTCAGCTGCACTCATTCCCACGAATCGGGGATGTCGAACGGCACCTCATCCGCCAGCGACCGCACTTCATCGCCGATTTTCTCATAAGGAGTATTATCGGAAACGCAACTTTTAGCGATTACCCAATCTCTCAACGAATACCCATAATTTTAACGATTACTTCGGCACAAAACACTGTAATATCCTTAAAACGCAGGAAAACCGCTGTGGAAATACTCCGCAGCGGTTGCTTTTTATGTAGCTGAAACGGCAAAAACCTTGATTTCATGCGGTTTTCAGGCATAAAAAAAGTCCACCGTAATTCTATCAAAATTACGGTGGCCTTATGGTGGAGATGAGGGGAATCGAACCCCTGTCCGAAAAGTGTTTGCCAAGGCTTTCTACGAGCGTAGTTGTCGTTTTAAAATTCCCTTGCCGCAGCACCCGACAACGGGTTATACGGTTTGGTAGCCTCTAATGTGTGATGCTGCCCGAGGCACTGCCGCATTCACATTTACCACTAATCGACGCCCCTTGCATAGCCGTGGTGCTCTATGCAGGAACGAGCAGCTTACGCTGCTAATCTAACTGTATTTTTGTCAGTTATTTTAAAAGTTGCGGATTTTATAGTGGTTCTCCGCACCACTGCTCGCTTACCGAGGTTCACGCTCCCCGTCGAAGCCTTTACATCCCCGAATATTAACAGAAGTTATCTTCTTAAGACTAATATTATAGTATAATATTATAAATTTGTCAATCGTTTTTTCTAAAATAGCGCATCACAATATACAATCTTAAAAATTACTTCATATGTTATTAAAGCTGACATATCTTTGTGCAAGGGCAACATTTCTGTACTCAGGTTCGTAGCTTACCTCTCTTATCAATTTTACAAATGGCGGCAATTCATACGGCTGATCTTCGGAAAGCAATTCTATTTCAACTGTTGCTTTATCATTCCAAAACGGGTAAACATCAAGTTCAAAATATGCATCGTTATAAACTATGCAATATCTGTCTTTTGAGATAATTCCCGTAATACAGTCCTTTTTTGAAAGGTAATTGTTATATTCAAGTTCGCTTAAATATGTTTCCTTTTCTATTCTCTTTAAATCGTTGATTTTGATTTTTACGGTTTTTATATACACTGCATCTTTGCCCTGCCCACGCTTGCGAATTCTAAACATTCCCTCTTCGGGCGTATTCAAATACGCTTGCGTTATCGGTACTTTTCTGCAAGTCGTCATATTTTCAAGGAAGTTTATATCGGGATATTCTATCAAAAACTTGCGTTCGATTTCAAGTGGCTCGGATATGCCGATAAATCCCGTTACTTCTTTCAGCAAATTTTCAAGCTTTTTATTAAAATCTTTATCGTTTGCAATAACTCTTAAATGAGATGTGCCCGTCCATATCGACAATATTTTTTCATCAAGCGCTTTGGCAAGGTCTATATCTTCTTTTCTGATAGAATTCTTATTCTTCATATATATGCTCTCGTCACTGAGCGCAACACTTTTCAAATGAAATACCGCATCGTATGAATTTCTTAACAGGTCTTCATTTTTATTGCTGAGCGAAATGTATCTTTCAAATTCTTCGTCTGTAACATAAGCCTTGCTGTCGAGCAATCCCCTATCAAACAAAATAACTGTCCTCTCGCCCTCGTAGCCAGCTGCTCTTTCCTCAAGCATATTTTCTCCTGCCAACTGAGTTTCAAAAAGCTTTTTATGAAATTCATATGCGCCGAGCTTTTGCGGAGTTATACCTTTTCTCATTAACTTGCTTGCTGCCTCTTGCAAAACAAACACCTTTATATTTAATTTTTCGAGTTCTCTTTTCAAAAAATCCATTGCTGTTGTTTTGCCTGCACAAGGGCCACCCGTTAAAACAATTTTAATTACTTCAGCCATAACCACACCTCATTTAGTTTATTATAACCTCAAATTTAAGCTTTATTATTCCATACTTGAAAAAAGGCGACTGCAAATTACTCTGCAATCGCCTTTTTGTTATCACTTACTTCTTTTCTTAGCAAAAATGATTGTTCCTGCAAAGCCTAATGCACATAAACCTGAAAGTACGCCTAAAAATATGAGATTCTCACCTGTTTTTAGTGTTATTGGCTCTACATACTGAGTTTTATAAACTGTTTTTTCCTGCACAACAGTTTCCACAGTCGGAGTTGGCTGTGATGTTGTAGGCTGTGGCTTTGTTTCGGCTATCTTTTCAAATGAATAAACATAGATAACTTCTTCTGTTCCCGATACGGTTTGAGTCGGCTCAATATCCCACCTGCCGTTTTCGTAGCCGTAATTAGGTATCATACCTGTTGGAATATTTATTCTTGCCGAACCGTTCACACTCCACTTGCCGTTATCGTCAAGCAGGGTTACATAGAAAGAAATATCTTTGTTTGTTTTATCCTCCCAAGTACCGTTTACCACTTTAAAGGTAACTTTTTTCTGATACTTATCGGGGATTCCGTCAGGGTTCTCTCCGTCACCGATTTTATCTACTTCCCAAATAGCAGTAAAGATATATGCTATATCTCCTGTGCCTTTCTTTTTGTCCCAACCCATAAATACATAATTTGTGCGTGTCGGGTCATCAAGTTTTATATTCTTTTCAAGCACAAAGGTTGCTATATCACTTCCCGAATAAGTTTTATTATCGTGAACCCATATACCGCCGTTTGGCTTTACTTGAATTTTCTTTCCGTACTCTACAACCTGTGTAGTCGGTGTTGGCTTATCGTTTTCTTTCGGCTCTTTGTAATCAACCTTTGGATCTGTTTTCTTTGAAAAAGCATAAGTGAAAGTTTCGGCATTTGTGCCCTTTACAGGTGACTTTGGCTCAATATCCCACTTGCCGTTTTCGTAGCCGTAATTGGCTATCATACCTGTTGGAATATTTATTCTTGCCGAGCCGTTCACACTCCACTTGCCGTTATCGTCAAGCAGGGTTACATAGAAAGAAATATCTTTGTTTGTTTTATCCTCCCAAGTACCGTTTACCACTTTAAAGGTAACTTTTTTCTGATACTTATCGGGGATTCCGTCAGGGTTCTCGCCGTCGCCGATTTTGTCAACTTCCCAAAGAGCGGATAATTCATACTTTCTATTAATAGATTCAGTTATAATCTGATTTCCTGTGAAAGCATCGTCACCGCACTGCCAGCCGTCAAATACATATTCATATTTAGTCGGCTTGCTTGCAATCGTTGTAACAGATGCGCCCTCACGATAGATATATTCTAAATCTTCGTTCAGAGTACCGCCGTTAAGATCATAAAGCACTGAGTAATACTTGATTTCAGCGCTGTTATTGTTTTCATCTACGCAAAGTACAACATCTTCAATCTGCTTATAACTGTTGCCGTCCTTTAGATATACTTTATAATTACCCTTAGTAAGCTCAGCGGTATAGCCGTTTTCACTGCTCTGCAATAAAATATAATCATCGTCTGATTTTACTGCAACCTCAAAGGCGTTTCCAAATATGGTTTCAGTGTCTGCAATGCTGTCATCAAGTTTAAACACAACACTTGCCGAATAGCTGTTCTTCGTTGTATCTTTCACATAGGCATAAGCAGTCTTTGAAACACCGTCATCATCAATATAATTGCCCCTAACCTCTACTGTATATTCAGTAGACGGTGTGAGATTTGTAAATACAATTTTTCCGTCTGAAACTTCGCCCTTAACACCGCCAATGTAGTATTCGCAACGGTCATCAAGGTTTGTAAGCGTGAGTGTTGTAGCGGTTGTAGAGGTATCAGGTTTTTTAAATACCTTAACCGTTGTGGTTGAACTGTTTTCAGAGTCCATATGGAACTTACAGTTTTTCTTTTCAAGCTTAATTGTTATTACGCCTTCGCCTGCTTTAAGTCCACGAATACTATAACCGTTAGGCGATTTTTCCAAGCTGATGCAATCACTGCCCGAAACAATCTTTCCTTGACTTACATAACAGGCAGGGCATACAACATGAACAACCGAGCTTTGACCTAAAAGGTTAAGAATGTCAACTGTTTCTCCCTCAAACACACCGAATACTGCGTTTGCCATATCCTTTGATAAATCATAATCTTTAAAATCATCGGTATAAGATGCTGTTGCAATGATATTTCCATATGAATCCTTTACCTTTACGGAAATACCACCCTTTAATTTCTCGCTGCTGACACCTGCGCCGTATACAGCCGCATAAGCAAAACCTTTTTTAGAATAGGTTTTATTATGCGTTCTGCCTGCCATATTCTTTGACGGACTAACATTTTTGTCAGTGTTGTAAATTTCAATTTCACTTTTTGTGCCACGCACAACAGCCATATCGTGCTTGTCAAACACATACAGATAAGTGCCGAGCTTGTTCTCCCATTCGTAAGTCAGCTTCTCAGGGCTTCCGCTGTAATTACTTAGCTTTGCCATTAAAAGCTCACTTGAGCGAAGGTCTTTGCTATCCCCCCTCATAAATCCGACAATTTCCACTGTCGGGGCAGAGTTGTCGAGCGCAAGTACAGCAGATGGAACGCCGACTGCGCCAAGAATGATTGCCGCCAAAATAAAGCAGAACACTCTCTGCAATGCTGACAGCAAGGTTTGTTTGTGCTTTTTTATCATTGCCATATATTACCTCCATACAAAAAATTATATGCAGTAGACAGGCAAATAATACACGACAAAATAAAAAAGGGAAAGCTTGGCTCTCCCTTGTCTTAAAATATTCCGTATTTTGTTTTTAATCGCTGTAATTTTCTGCCGATTGGCTTTGTAAGCAACAACAAAAAAATCACATTAGAAACCATATACACCACCGTAAACGGAGCGGCGGTTGTAATACTCGCAATGAATCTTGCAATATTAAACGTGCCGTCTGCCCAAAGCGTTGTCCACACATCCATTATAAATGAAAACGCAACACCTGAAAGCGCACCGAAAATAATAAGCAGTACCTTGCTTTCAAGAAGTCTTTTAGCAAGCAGACCTGCAAGAAATCCTATTAATCCCCAAGCAAACATTTGGAACGGAGTCCATGGCCCTTGCCCGAAATAGAAATTTGAAACTACGGCTGAAAAAGCACCGGTAATAAAGCCAGCCTCTGCGCCAAGATAAATTGCGGTAATAATTACAATAGCCGTAACAGGCTTAAAAAACGGAATCGGTGCAAACACAAATCTACCTGCAACCGACAACGCTGTCATAACCGCAATTATAACAATTCTGCGAGCATCGTTTTTTCCCTTCTCAAATGATACAAAAAAAGGAATACAGGCAACTACCGAAAGAGCAAGTGAAACGAAAGCGTATTTTCTGTCGCCTAAGAAAAATACTCCGCAAAGCACGATAAGCGGCGCTACTAAAAATACGCATAAATATTTAATTACCTTTTTAGCAGTCATTTTAGCCCTCCTCAACACAAGAAAGAAGCTCGGCGGTAGTAATTATGCCGTCTTGTATTCCCCTTGAAATTTTATTTGCAGAAGTTGTGTAAAATCTTTTTCCGCAATAAAATTCGTGCGGCTCAAGTCTTTTTGAAAGAGTGCCGTTAAAAAGCATTGCGCATACTGTTGATACCTCGGCAGAAAAATCAAGATCGTGAGTAACAAGCAAAACAGTTATTCCGCTCTGCGAAAGCTCATGCAAAATTTTTGCGAGTTCTGCCTTTGAAAAGCTGTCACAACCCTTGGTGGGTTCGTCAAGCAACAATATTTTTGGCTCAAGCAACAGCAGCTTTACGAAACCTGCTCGCTGAATTTCACCGCCGCTGAGGTCATATGGGTGATGATTTAAAAAATTTGAAACATTAAATCGTTGGCTTAATGTATTAATTTTTTCAATATCTCCGCAAACGGATTTAAAATCTTCCATTAAAGTATCCTTTACAAAAAGGAGCTGCGGATTTTGTGGCATTGTAGCGGTTTTTTCAGAAACCTTCACCTTGCCCCTGTACGGCTTTAATCTTGAACCGATTACGGAAAGCAGTGTGGATTTTCCACTGCCGTTAGCTCCTACAACGGAAAATATTTCTCCTTTTTTTACGGTTAAGTCAAGACCGAGCAACACATCTTCTGACTTCTTTTCGTATCTGAAATAAACATTTTTTACAGATAGTATTTCATCAGCAGAATTATTGCTTGCTTGTTTATTTAAAGATATATTTTTGCCACTGCAATGATTATCAAAAAACTCTCTGCCCTCTTTTACGGTAATCGGGCAAATAGTATCGGAATGTGAAACGGAAAAAAGTCTTGTAGGAACAGGCAAAGCGAGCATCATAGGGTGATTTTGTGAAACAGCGCAAAGGCTTTTGCAAGTATCCCTTGGTGTTGTGTCCGAGATAATTTTGCCCTGCTCCATAACAATAATTCGGTCTGCAATCGGAAAGAGATTTTCAAGCCTATGCTCGCAGATGATAACCGTAATTCCTAAGTCTTTATTGAGCTTATCAAGAATAGTAAAGAAATTCTCTGCCGATACGGGGTCAAGCTGACTTGCTGGTTCGTCAAGAATTAAAACATCGGGTTCGGCAACCGAGGCAGCCGCAAGGTTTAGAATCTGCATTTGACCGCCCGAAAGTGAATTTGTCTTTTGCTCAATTATTTTTGAAAGTCCGAAATATGTTGCGGTTTCACTTATCTTGATATTAATTTCTTCACTTGAAAGTCCCATATTTTCAAGTGTAAACGCAAGCTCATGCATAACGGTATCGGTAACAATCTGATTTTCGGGATTTTGCGCTACATATCCAATCTTGAATGCCGTATCCACATCACTGCACTTATCCAAGCTTTGCGAGCAAAAAAGGATTTCTCCTTTTTTTTCGCCATGAGGAGCAGACTGCGGTTTTAACAATCTGAGCAATGTGGTTTTTCCGCATCCCGACTGCCCGCATATAACGCAAAACTCTCCCTTTTTTACCGAAAAGCTGACATCATCAAGCGCCTTTGTCTGCATTTGCGGATATGTAAAGCTCAAATTTTTGACAGAGAATATTTCCATACAAGCTCCTCCTTTAACTCAATAATAAACGGCATAAATGATAGCACTCCAAATGATACCATACCGAGTATTGATACCACTGTAATATCGCACATCTCGATATGTGGGTATATTTGAAAACTAAGCTGACCAGTTGCAAATGCCGAAAGCACAACAAAAAACATAGAAAGAGTTACTGCCGTAAACGCAACATCTGACTTTGTAAACGGGAAATGAGAATAAAAACTGCGCTTTTTCACTCCGTAGCCTCTCGCACTCATAGAGTCGGCTGTCTGCACAGAACCCTCAAGCATTACCGATACCGATGCCGAAAACGCACCGATATATTTTTTAAATTTATTTTTACCGCAAAAGTCAGACTGTGCCGACAATGTGCGCTTAAATACTAAAATAAACTTTGGCACAAAGTGGAGTACCATAGAAAACAAAAGGGCAAGGCGAGGTAAAATTCTACCGAAAATATAAATCAGCTTTTCAGAATCGAACACGCTGTTGAAAACGGAAAACCAAAGTATTACGCTCAAAAGCATTAAACCGAGGACTGCTCCGTAAACTATCGCCTCAAGTGTAATTGGCACATCGTTTATAAAGACAAGCGGAGTTATGCCTTTGTGCGAAAAAATTGGGTTTGTTATTGTTACAAGCAGGAAAATCATCGCATAACCAAAAAAGGATTTTAAAAATGCTTTAAAACCCTTTTGTAAAACAGAATATGCCACCGCCGAAATAAGCGAAAGCAGTAAAATTATATAATTCCAAGTGAACATTGACACCGACAGCACAGCTAAAAAATAGACAAGCTGGGCTATCGGATTAAAGGAATTAAACCTTAACATTATTCTTCTCCTGTAAATTCATTGCCAATATCTGCGCCTAAGTCGCAAGTATATAAAAACTTGATGGTATCTCCGTCTTGTATGTCATAGGAATTACAGCCTACCGACGGGAAAACATCATTTACGCAATATTCCCAGCCTGAAAGCTGACCGCAAGAAAATTCATAGAGATTAGCTATGCCCTCAATGTAAATGTCAGCGCCTGTTCCCTCGTATTCGTACTGAATTTTATTCTGTCGGCATGCCTCACTGAGTGCATCATAGGCGGTTGCTTTTTCGCCAAGGGTTACCTTTGTAGGCTTTAAGATAACGCCGTCACTCGGAACATAGCTTTCAAGTCCGCTCTCAAGCTGATCCATATTATTTAGAATAGTTGAACAGTTAATAGAAATGAGGACTTCCATTCCCTCTTTTTCATATGAGGAAGAGTAATAGGCCTCGGGTGACTGAACCGAACAGCCGCAAAATACTGCGGTAATAATCAATAAGAGAATCAGTAGCTTAGTTTTCATTATTTGTCACCCTTTTTTCTGCCAAAAAGTCTGAATGGTTCGCCGTTTTTTCTGAGTACGGTTAATCTGATAATTATAAGCACAACCGCAACAGCTATAAGACCGATAAGCGAAACATAATAAATAAAATTATTATTGTCTTCTGATTTAGCCGCCACTGAGTCGGGAGTTGAGGCTAAAGTAAACGGCTCATAGTTACCGTTTGCCGAGTCCATTTTTTGATTTTTGTATTCATCGGAATTGCTTGACTCCGAATTATGTTTCTGCGTAATATCGCCCGTATTAACAGAATTATTTTTATCGTTGCTGTCTATATTAACAGCAGAATTGCCCGACTCTGTATTGCCGCTATTCTGCTGAGAATTTCCATTGTCAGAATTATTCTTCTTTGTTTCTTCAAATTCAAAAATCTCTGTGTTGCCCTTAGTCATATATTTATACAAATCAACAAGTGAATTTAATGCCTGATAGCAAGCGATGTTATTTGATTTGCCGTTTTCGGTATGAGCAAAACCACCGTCTGAATTTTTAAATGACATAAGATTATCTATAAGTGTATTTCCGTTTTTAATAAATCTTGAATCTGTCTGCACATCTATACCAAGTGCAACAAGTGCCGATATAACCTGAGAAACGCTCTCGGAATTTACTGTACCGAAAGAGGAATATCCGCCCTTATCATTCTGCTTTTTTGACAAAACGCTTAATGCTCTGTCAATAGCCTCGTTTACCGAGCTGTCGGATTTGTAAGGAGCAAGTGCCTGTATGCACATTGCGGTAACATCTGTATCGGCTGACTTTCCCATAAGAGTAAAGCCGCCGTCCGAAAGCTGTAAACCGATTATTTTTTTGATAAAATACTCTCTGTCGTATTTTGCGTCACTCGGAACTTTTGCGTTTGCACAATCGAGTGACAGCAAGGCATAAACATAAGCATTTATGCCCTGCTTGTTCACATTTTCGCTGTTATAAGCTCCGTCACTGAGGAGATTATATCCGTTAATATCTTCGGGATTAAGTCCGCAAGCGTAAAGCGCAAGTGCGGTACGCTGAAAATCAGTAGCCTTGCTTTTGGATTGATACAGCTTTTCAGCAGATTTTATCATAGAACTCTTTACTGCCGATACATCTTTACCGTATTTTGACATAGAAATAATGTACCACTGGGTTTCAGAGCTGTCTGTTGTAGCGGAGAGCTTTTGCATAAATGCCGCTGTATCGTCAGCCTTGAGTGTGGCTGACTTGTATGAGATTATTCCGTCAATGACTTTTGAAATATCTTCTTTTGTGTATGTGCCTGCCGCATTTACCGCAAACGATAAAGACATCATAACCGCACATACGAGCAAAGCTGTAATTCTTTTCAGCATATATTAATCATTCCTTATTAGAATTATTCTGCCTGACCTGAAATAATAGTCTGGAGTTTTGTAACATCGTTTACATCAAACTTACCGTCTTTGTCAATATCGGCAATTCTTTTCTGCTCATCTGTAAGAACAGTATCGCCGCCAAGGCTTGTCTGAATAAGTGTTACATCGTTAATATCAACCTCACCGTCAAGGTTTACATCGTTAATAATCTTTGTATCTACAAATACTTTGTAATCATCAGCGTATCTGAGAACGGCAGGAGCACCGCTGTAACCGTACTTTTCTACCTGTAAGCTATGATTGCCGAATGTGAGCTGATTCTCATCAATTACAACTACGCCATTGTAATCTGTTGTGTATTCTTTTCCGTCAAAATATACTGTCATATTGTCGATAGGAAGAACAGCGTCACCGAAAGTAGCCTTTGCTGTAAAAGTAATTTTACCTTCGGTTGTAAGTAATGAAGTATCTGCGATTGGGAGATAGCAAGGATATTCGCCATAGTAAAGTACAACATTGTCGCTCTCGCTGAGAGTGTAGTCGTTTACGCCAAAGTTAGGAACAACACCGTTTACTGCATAGTACCAGCCGTCCCAGCCGCCAAATGAACCGGCTGAAATGCCGTTTACTTCTGAAATGTAGCCTGCGTCTGCACCAACTACTTCGAGATCATCAGAAATCTCATCTGCAAGGCTGATAAGCTCTGCTACATTACTGCCGCTTGTAATTTCGAGTGTATCGTTGTAATAGCAAGCCTCCGGGCCTTCGATTCTGAGATTCACATTGATAGTATTTTCTCTTGAAATATTTACTGAAAAATCATTTGCATAGCGAAGTACAGCAGGTGCGCCGTTAGAGTTCTTCTTAGCAACCTGTACGCTGTGCTTGCCTGAGGTGAAGTCAGCCTTTGAAAGTGTTATTGTGCCGTTTTCATCTGTTGTGTATGTGCTGTCGTCAAAAGTAACTGTCATATCAGTAACAGGAACTGTACTTACGCTTGGATTCCAATCACTGTCATATGTAGTTGACTCTGCATTAAAGCTGATTTTACCGTCACTGTTTAAAGCCGAAGTATCAATCTGAGGAACAAGGCATGGGAAATCGCCATAGTAAAGCACAACTGTATCGTTGTCGCTGAGTGTGTAATCGCCAACACCAACGCTTGGTGAAACTGAATTTACAATGTACTGCCAGCCGTCCCAGCCGCCGAATTTACCTGCTGTTTCGCCGTTCACATCTGTAATGTAATTGTTTTCAGCACCTTTTACGGTAACATCATCAGAAAGGCTGTCTGCGTACTGAATAAGGTCAGACGCTGTACTGCCCTGCGGAATTGTGTAGTTGTCATAAAGGACACAAGAATCAACACCCTCAATACGGAGTGAAACTGTAATGTCTTTTGTTTCTGCCGCAAATGCCGGTACTGCCGATGCAGACACAAGCAATGTTGCAAGTGAAGCAGAAATAATTTTTGCTGTCTTTTTCATAAACATTCTCCTTATATAAAAAATAGCCCCTTAAAAGAGGCATAGCTATATAAAGGGTAAGATTTTACCCAATAACTATTCTCCCGTTGCCCAAGAAAGTTGCTGTACCTTATTATGGCAGGTCTCCTGACTTACAGCCTGCGTTAGCGGTTTCGGCGCCTTCTCGGTTACCCAATGGCATATGCCGAAATTATAAACTGCTTACAGTAATGGCGGTTGTGACGGACTTACACCGTCTTCCCTATTAATTAAGCGAATAAACCATAATAAATTATTAAGTTCAAATTAAATTTTATAGCATAATTGTATTTATGTCAAGCTAATGACTTTGTTTTTCATCTTTTGCCTTGTTTTTTCGCTTTTTGACGAATAAATACAGTATAAAACACAACACGCACACTGCAATTCCGCTGAGCAAACCGACAACGAGCATAAAGGTGTTGTTATCGGCAAACTCTGAGTTGAGTGAACCCGTTACATCTTTACTCTCGTATTTTTCATCATCACTTGATTTTCGCAAATTTCCTTGCTCCTCTGTATCCTCTTCACCTAAGTTTGAGTTTTCATTTTGCACATAGACCGTTCCGCTTTCACATTTGGATATTTCTGCACTTTCAGGCAAGGAATTAACGCAATCGTATGCGGTATATTTTAAATCTGATTTTCCGAGGGCGATAGCCTTAAATTTTAAAGTAAAAACAGTGCTTTCGTTGCTGATATTTTTTCCGTTTTTGCATAGATACGATACATTCAGAGCTTGTCCGTTATCGTAAGCATAGGCTATGCTGTCGGACGGCGTGGAAATTGAGCGGTATTCGAGAATATTTCTGTCATATGAAAACTTAAACAAAACAGCCGACAACTTCTGATTTGATTTTGCTCTCACCTCAACCGCTATTATCCTGTTTAAACTGCATTGTGCATCCTCTGTTTTGAACATCACGCCGTCTGTATTCACTGCAAAAACAGACGGAGCGGAGAAAACTATGAAAAATCCTATCAGTAAAAACGATATAAACTTCTTCATATTTTCTCCGCCCCTTTTAAGCGTGCTCTGCTTTATTAAAATTTTTCTGCACTGTATCCTTTGCCTGTCCCTCTTTTTTGCTCTGCACATTATAAGAAATTCTTGTGAGCATATTTTCACTTACAAAGCGCTGAGCAACCTTTGCCACCTTCATTGTAAAGCCTGGGATTATTACCATTTTGCCCTTAATAGTCTTTTCAATAGCGTACTTTGCAACAAAGTCGGGAGAAAGTCCGTTAAGGCAAAACTTTACATCTGCAACATTATTAAAATTGGTATTTACAGGGCCGGGACAAAGGACTGAAATTTTAACATTACTGCCCTGTCGCCTAAGCTCCTCATGAATAGCCTCTGTAAGTCTTACAACATAATTTTTAGATGCGTAATAGCTTGCAAAGGTAGGACCTGCAAGAAATCCTGCCGATGAGCCTACATTTAAAATGCAGCCTTTATTTTTCTTCACCATATCCTGCAAAAAACATTTTGTCAGAATATGAACTGCGCTTATATTTGTGTGAATTAAATCAAGCTCCCTTTTCAGAGGAACATCCAAAAATCTGCCGTATGCGCCAAAGCCTGCATTATTAACAAGAAAATCTATATCCTCATCTTTTAAATGCTCGTACAAATCAATAGCGTCTTGTTCTCTCGACAAATCTATGGTGATTACTCTGACATTTACATTTTTAAGTTCAGCTTTAAGCTCTGTCAGCCTATCATAATTTCTTGACGCAATAATTAAATCATACCCCATTGCTGCCAAAATCCTTGCAATTTCCTTACCAATTCCCGAACTTGCTCCTGTAATTAAAGCCTTCATACATTCACCTGCTTTATTTAATTTTTTGCACCTATGGCACAAAGCCAGGTAGTGCCCTCCTTTTTGTAAGTTTCAATGTCTGAAAAGCCTGCCTTTGCAAGCATTTCTCTTATCTCCTCCTCTGTTACGGTTTTTATGCCTATTTTATCCTCAACAGCCTTCCATTTGTCAGGCTCTTCAGGAGTTTTTAGCATTTCAAAAACGAGCATAAGTTTACCGCTCGGCTTGAGTACCCTGTATATCTCTTTCAAATCATTCAGCTTGTCCGGCCAGAAGTAGTAGGTTTCTACCGCAGTTACAACATCAAAGCTGCAATCGTCAAAAGGCAAAGAAGAAACAGAAGCAAGCATAATTTTTACTTTATTACAAAGAATATTTTTTCTGTTCTGAGCTTTTGAGTGTTTGATACAAAGAGCAGAATAGTCTATTCCGTAAACCTTACCATTGCCTATTCTCTCTGCAATTCTTGATACGGTGAGTCCTCCGCCGCAGCCGACATCAAGTACTCTGTAATTTCTTTCAAGATTTATATGATCAAGTGCCCAACCTGTGAGCTCATAATGACCTTCGTTCATTGAATTTATCATTTTTTTGCCCCAAAAACCCTTTGGCTTTTTGGCATTTTCCAACAGCTTATGATATTTCACAAATGTCGTCCTTTCTGTAAAACACCTTCATCTAAAATTCTATAAAATCTTTCAATCTGATATTTTTATACTACATAACAGTGTTTATTGTAAATTATCACATTGTTTTTACTGTTCAGGTAATATTTTACTGTGTATTTTTATTATTATACCATAATAAATTGTATTTTACAATGAGGAAAAGCAATAATTATTTTTCTGTTTTCGAATAAAATAATTAAAGCCGTACATTCATACTCAACACAAATGTACGGCTAAATAATTACTTATTCTTTTTCTTTTTAATATGAATTTCGGGGACGGCTACCGTATCATAAGTTACAGTTTCGTCCGGGTCGGGTTTATCGCTTGACTTTTGCTTTACTTTGCCTGTGTGAATTTCAGGAAAAGCAAGATTTTCGGTTTCGACAAAATATTTATCCTTATCCTTCATAATACACTACCTCCATTTTACAACAGATTAATAAAGAATGTGATTGTAAGGCTGTTAAGAAAATCTGCAAACAAACTGCCCACGATTGGAATAAGCAGATATGCTTTTACAGACGGAGCGTATCTTTCGCAGATAGCCTGCATATTTGCCATAGCGTTTGGAGTTGCGCCCATACCAAAGCCGCAAGTACCTGCCGCCACCACTGCCGCATCGTAATCCCTTCCCATTACATTGAATACTACAAAATAAGCAAAAAGGAACATGAGCAGAGCCTGTCCTGCAAGCAGTATAATAAGTGGAAGCGCAAGGTCGGCAAGCTGCCATAGCTTAAGCGTAATCATTGCTATTCCAAGGAAAAGTGAAAGGCAAATACCGCCGAGGTCGTTTATTTCGCCCATATGAATTGTAATTTTTCCTGTATATTCGCCTATGTTTCTCATAATAGCAGCTATAATCATTGCGCCGATATAAATTGGGAAAGTCATACCTGTAAGAGAAAGTAGGTCGGAAACCACCGTGCCAAGTCCAACGGCTATTATAAGCTGAAATACAGCAGGAGCATACATTGAAAAATGTCTTTCGTGCTTTACTTCTTCCTCAACAAGGAGAGTATCATCTTCCGCTTTTATTGTATCAAGCAAATTATGTTTTTTGATGAGTCTGTTGCCGATAGGGCCGCCCATAAGCGAACCTGCTATAAGTCCGAAAGTTGCGGCGGCTGTGCAGACTGTTGTAGCGCCGCTTATACCAAAGTCCTCAAGTACCGGACCAAAAGCGCCTGCAGTACCGTGACCGCCAACCATAGGTATTGAACCTGTGGTCATACCTACAAGGGAATCAAGTCCGAGCAAATTTGCAAGTCCTACCGCTGTAAAGTTCTGGGTAATTATAAGAACGATTACAAGTATGAGAAAAACAAGGAGCGGCTTGCCTCCGCTTTTGAGAACCTTAAGGTTTGCCTGAAAGCCTACCGAGGTAAAGAAAAATACCATGCAGACTTCTTTTAGAGTGTCGTCAAAATCAATTTCAAGTATTCCTGTTGAATAGCATATCAATGTGAAAACGGCAAATATTAATCCGCCGATTACAGGGGCAGGAATACAGAATTTTTCGAGAAAAGAAATTTTCTTTTTAAGAAAACTTCCTAAAATCAGTACAACAACAGCAACTGCGATTGTCTGATACATATCAAGTGTAATGCTCAATGTTTACATTCCTTTCGGAGTTATTCTGCTGTTTTTACTTCAACGCCCTTTTCGCTGTAATACTCCGCTGCACCGCTATGGAACGGAATATTTACACCTATTACGGCATCTTTTTCCACAATATCAAGGTCAGCCGAAACAGTAAGCTGGAGTTCGTTTGCGTTATCAAAAATCAGCTTTGTAAGCGACTTTACTTTATCGTTTGAAAGTTTGTTGCTTACAATAAGCACCGACTTAACTCCTACTGTATCCACTGCTTTTGTCTGACCGCTGTATGTATTTGCATTTACAGTACAGTCAATATACGAGTATGCGGATTTTAGCTTTGAAGAAGTTGCCTTATCTATACCGATAAGTCTTATATCGCACTGTTTAGCAAGCTCGTCAATTACAGTTGCATTTGTTCCCAATGTCCAAAATGCAGCGTCAATATCACCCGATACAAGCTCCTTTGCCGATTCGGCATAGTCAAGATTGACTTCCTTTATCATTTTTTGGTTCAAGCCATATGCAGACAAAATCTGCTTTGCATTAAGCTCAGAGCCTGACTCCTCTTCGCCGATGCTTACGGTCTTTCCGAGCAGGTCATCTATGCTGTTTATATCGGAATCTGCCCTTACAACTATGTGGCACACCTCGGTATAAAGTGCTGCGACAGCGCTGTAATCCTTATAAGGTGTTTTAAAAGAATTTTCACCGTTGTAGGCATCGCTGATAATATCCGACTGTGCAATGGCTGCGTCAAGATAGCCCTGCGAAAGCAAACGAACATTAGCTGCCGAACCTGCCGTTGTTTTTAAATCAATATTAAGCTCTCCGTCTTTTTCGGCAAGCTGTTTAATTGATGTTGCGGTTTGGTGATAAACACCGCCTAATCCCGCCGCACCAAAACGGATACTTTCATTTCCCATAGAGCAGCCGCAAACGCAAAGCATTGCAGTCAGCAAAACAAGAAAAAGTGCAATAAATTTTTTCATCTTACCGCCTCTTTTTTAATAACAAAAAGGGAATTGTAAACAGCGTACAATTCCCCGATATTTACAGTTAATTGTAACATATTTTGTGAAATATGTCAAATCGGCAAGATCACTAATTGAGCCTCAGCTCTACCTTACTGCCACCCGAGTTCTCTTTGGTAACAACAATTTGCTTGTCGATTTCTGTTCTAAGCTCTGCCACATGAGATATAATGCCCACAAGGCGGTTGTTTTCGGAAAGGCTCGACAAAGCCTGCATAGCCTGTCTGAGTGTTTCCTCACTGAGTGAACCGAAGCCCTCGTCAACAAACATTGTTTCCATTCTTATTCCGCCTGCCGATGCCTGTATTTCATCTGAAAGACCGAGTGCAAGTGAAAGTGACGCAATGAAAGATTCGCCGCCCGAAAGGCTTTTTACGCTTCGCTCCGTACCGTTGTAATGGTCAATAACATTTAAGTCAAGTCCGCTTTTACCCTTTAGGTTATCCACTACCTCTTTGCGCTTTAGGTCATAATTACCGCCCGACATTCTCATAAGGTGAACATTTGCCCTGCTGATAATCTTATCAAAGAAAGCGGTTTGAATGTAGGTTTCAAGCGTCATTCTCTGCTTTCCCGACAGTGTGCCGTTTACAGTATCGGAAAGTGATTTCATTTCTCGCCAATTTATATCAAGTTGTGCAAGCTCCTCGGATTTTGCGTTCAGCTTTTCTAAAGCCGATTTGTTTGCAATAATACGCTGAGATATTATGTTATTTTTCTCTGCAATCTGATTTTTCTCATTAACGAGAATACTTTTTTTGCTCTTTTTATCTTCAATGTCTACATTTTCGGCATTTTTAAGTATTTCGTTAAGCTGAGCAATCTGTGCTTTATAATCGTTAATTGCTTTTTCGCAGTCTTTGTAGGCCTTTTCAGCTTTCTCGGCTTGCTCTTTATTTGTGCGAATTGTATTTTTTAATTTTAATATTTCTGCCGTTGCCGACTTTTTGCTGTCAAAAGTAAGTTTTTTAAGCAAGCCCTCCTTTTGCCTTTCCTGTTCCTCAACTGCTGTACTGAAAGCTGAAATTTCGGCTTTCAGCTTAGAAGTCTGCTCGTTTGCACTGTTTAATTTTTCCTCTGTATCCTTAATAATTTCGATAAGCTCTGATTTTCTTTTCAGTTTCTTATCTTCTTCGGTTATTTGTGTTTTGAGTTGGGTTTTATTCTGCTTGATTTCGTCAAGAATTTTTGCAATCTTATCCTCGGCGCTATCCAACTCCGCATCTTCAATCAGCTTTTTCAAATTGCTTTCGGCTGTCTTTTTTGCATTGTTGTAAACTCCGCCCTTTTCGCCACATTTACTGCTTAAAACATTAGCTTTATCCTGTAAGTCTTTAGCCTCCTTTTCCGATTTCTTAACTTCCGCCTCGGTAGGGGCATTTTCTGATTTTACAGCTTTATGCGGATGTGTGCATGAACCGCATACAGGGCAAGGCTCGCCGTCTGTTAAGGTTTCTGCAATAATTCCTGCTTGCTCGCTGTTAAATGCAATTCGCATTTTATCCGACTTTTCTTTAACAGACTTCGCCTTTTCTTCAGCCAAGACATATTCTTTTTGCGCAAGCAAATAGTCATTTTCTAACTTTTTAAGCTCTTTTAAATCATTTTTCAGCTGTAAGATTTCGTTTTCTTTCACAACGATTTTTTCAAGCTCGGTAGAGAATTTCAGCCTGTTTTCGGCACTGCTTTCAAGGGAAACGCTCTCTTCTTTATATTCGCCTAAGCTTTCGCCGAGCTTTATAAGCTGTTTTTCATTATCGCTTAAAGATTTTTGACTTAAATTATACTTTTCCGTATTATCTTTAATCTTTTTAGCCAATAAATCAAGCTCGTCATAGTCTTTTAGCTGCTGCTCAATTATAGTGACATTCTTTTCAAATTCATGTGTTTGCGGTTCTTTTTTCTTTTCTTTTTCAAGCGCTGATTTTAAAACTTCCGATTCGGGCAGCATTTTTTGTAGCTTTTCGTTTGTATTTTTCAGCATCACACGATTTTTATTTTGTTCTTCCGCCTTAGTTATTATTCCTGTAATTGCATCAATTTTTTTGTCTGCGGCTTTCAGCTTTTCTGCCGAAATTTGTAATGACTCTCTGTCATCTTTAATTATGTTTTTTATAAGCTCAATTACATCAGCCGTAAGCATTTCACCGCTCTGCGCCTTTTGCAAATCTATTGAAAATACGCTGTCTTTACTGCAAACCGCACTGTTAATATATTGACTGATATAATCGTTTGCTTTTTCTCTCTCCTTTTCAATCTCGCTGAAATCGTTTTTAACCTTTTCCTGAAAAATTTTATATATATCGGTTTTAAATATACTTCTGAATATAACCTGCCTGTCCTTTGTTTCTGCAAGCAAAAGTTTCAGAAAATCTCCCTGAGCAATCATTGCAATTTGTGAGAACTGAGTTGGGGTAACACCGAGAATTTCAACGAGCTTTGCGTCTACCGCCTTTTTGTTTGTTTCAACATCACCGTTTGGGAGAGTAAGCTCTGCGCCTGCGGCTTTTTTGGTATAGCCATCGCCCTTCGCTTTCTTTTTCATATATTCGGGATTGCGCTTTACGGTATATTCCTTATCACCATTCGCAAAAGTCAGCTCAACTAATGTTGGAGTGTCGTCATCAGCATATTTGGAACGAAACATAGAAGAATCTCTGTTACTGCCGCTCGCCTCGCCGTAAAGAGCGTATTTGATTGCGTCAAATATGGTAGTTTTGCCTGCTCCCGTATCGCCTGTAATAAGATAAAGTCCGCTTTTGCCGAGCTTTTCAAAATCAACCTCCTGCTTTTTTGCATAAGGGCCGAATGCCGACATAGTCAGTTTTATAGGTCGCACTAAAATTCCTCCTTAATCTGCTCAAATAAATTTGCCGCATACTCAAGCTGTTCATCGCTCAAAGGCTTTCCGTTCTGCTTTTCAAAAAATTCCGATAATAATTCTGTATCGGATTTCTTTTCTGTTTCTTCCGCCTGCGTCAAAGCAAAGGAATTTCTTGTGCGGGTATTATCGTAATCGAGTTTCATTAAATTCGGATAAACGCATCTGAGTTTTGCAACCGCATCCGCAACATCTTCTTCATCGGTAAGAATTATATGCAAATAATCTTCGGTATTTGTATTTTCGTAATTTTTCTTAAAAGTTAATTCCTCATAAGTACCCTTGATTTCCCGCATATCAAGTTTTGGGGTAAGCTCAACGGTTGAAACCTTAACATTACCCTTTTCTTTCATTTCAACTACGGTAACGGATTTTTTGTGACTTATTTCTGAAAAAGAATATTTAAGAGGAGTGCCGCAATAGCGGACAGTATTTTTTCCGACATTTTGTGGGCCATGAATATGACCAAGGGCTACATAGTCAAAATCGTCAAATACATATGAATCAACATTGTCTGTACCGCCAACGGCTATTGTTTCCGACTCCGAGCGCTGGGCACCTGTTACAAATTGATGTGTGATAATCACATTCCTTGCTTTTTTGTTTACATTCATATGAGATACGGCAACACGAACAGCATCGGTATATGTATTTATTTCTTCGTCCTCAAAAAATCTGCGTACATTAGACGGTTTTACAAACGGGAGCATATAAAAATTAACCTTTCCGTACTTGTCTTTTAGCTCTACAAGGTCATTTTTGCCGTTATAAACCTGCGACATATGCACTCCGCTTTTGTCCATAAAGCGGGAACCGAACGCAATTCGTTCGGGGGAATCGTGATTTCCGCTTATAACCAATATCTGCAAATTTCTTTCCACAAGTCTGAATAAAAAATCATCGAAAAGCTGCACTGCCTCTGTCGGCGGTACAGGCTTGTCATACACATCGCCTGCTATTAAAACAGCCTCTGCCTTTTGCTCATCAATTACATTCAATATTTTTAATAATATGTATTTCTGATCTTCAATCATAGAATAGCCGTTTACACGCTTTCCTAAATGCAAATCAGATAAATGTACAAATTTCATAACATCATCCCTTAAAATTTGTTGTTTTATGTTATTATATCATACATTTTTAATAAATAAAAGCCTTTGCAAAGAAAAAACAGACCGTTACTCATCTGTAACGATCTGCTGTAAGGGAAGGAAAAGTTTAGATAACTTTTCAGCGTGTAGGTAAATTATTCAGCGTCGGTAAGAGCTACCGCATAAGTCATCGTACCCGAATACTTAACACCCTTTGGTGTTGACGGATTGTTGAGAACGGGCTTTACTGTAAATGTTGTTGAGCCGTCCTCGGTAAAGGAAGCAAGCTCTACACCGTTTACCTCATCTTTTGCGCCTGTGGTTTCTACAATGTTTTCATCAGGCATAATGAATTGGTATCTGAGTGTAGGCTTTGCGGCACTCTCAACCTCACCTGTAAGCACCATCTGGTTGCGGAAGTAGCTTGTACCTGCGATTGTTACAGATACCTTTTTGCCGCCAAGGTTTGCCACATTTTCAGCCTTGATTTCAACAGGTGTTCCCTCTGTGGTAAGAGTTACTTCAGACGGAATTGTAACTGTGTATGACGGATCGTATTTATACTCATAAGAAAATGATGTGCTTGCGTTTTCCTCTGAGGTTGGTGTAATTTCTGCTGCCGATACAGAAACGGCTGTTGCTGCAAGCATTGCAAGTGCTGCTGCTATTGAAATAAACTTTTTCATAATGTTACTCCTTAAAACTCAACTTTTTCTTTTTATAAAACCAGAAAAATGCTACTGTGGCGGTCAGCATTACAAATACCGCCGTAATGGTTGTGTATGATACTACTGCACCTGTTTTAAGTACATTTGTATCGTTTTGGCTGACTGCACTTTTATTTTCTGTGACTTGTGCGTTTGGCCGGGCTGAAGTGAATTGTGTGGTTGTTTCTTCTATTGTCAGAACAACATCTGTTTTGGCGCTTTCGGCAGCCGCTGCATATGCGCAGCAAACTGTCGAAATTACACATAAAGCTAAAACTATGGTAATGATAGTTTTTTTCATAATAATTACCTCGGGCTAAATCAGTGCTTATTTATCCTCAAGTGATACTGTGTAGTTAATTACGCCCTTATAGTCGCCTGCTCCAACGCTGTAATAATCTTTGAGTTTGATTTTTCTTGTGATTGTACCGAAGTCAGAGCCGTCCCAAGATGCGATTTCATCGCCGATTGTGTAGTAGGTTGGATTTGCAAATGCGTCTGAATTATAGATTACATATTCTGCCTCCTGAAGATTTCTTGAATCCCAGACTGCAAGTGTATGAAGATTGCCTGAGTAGCCTGCGCTCTCAATCTTTACGCTAACCTTTTTGCCGCTTGGAACAAAGGCTGTGTCGTTTTCAAGTGCAAGTGAATAAGAAAGTGTAGATGACTCTTTCTGAAGTTCTGCTGTGAGAGGAATAGAAACTGTGTAAGACGGTACAATTTCAGATTCGCTTTTTGAATATGTAATTTTCTGCTGAAAATCTGCCGATGTGTGATTTTCGTCAACGACCGGAGTGTCGGTTGTAGATGCGGCAAAAGCTGCTGTTGTAGCACACACGCTCATTGCTGCTGCCATTAATACTGCTGTAATACTTTTTGCTTTGATTTTCATAAATTTTCTTCTCCTTAGATTTCAAATTCTAATGTCCGCCGTTAAAACGGCTGTCTATAAATAACCCAAATGGGATTATTGTCATTCTACTGTAAGAGTGCTTTTTACCTGTGCGCCGTTCATCTCTGAATTGCCGTCTGTCGCAAAGGTGGAAATATTTATAATTAAAGTGTATTTTCCCTTTGCAAGCGGCTTGTCAAGCGTTATGCCATTTATGGCATCTCCCGGCTTTACAAGGTCTGTGGTGCAAAGTGTTTCGCCGGTATCCTGCAATGAAAGTGTAAATTTGAAATTGCAAGGATTGCCCTCGGGATTTAAAAGCGTTATAGGAAAATCTGTGCTTTCGCTTGAAATTGTCATATCGGGATAACCCGGTATTTTAATTCCTGCCGCACCGTTATCCGCACTTGAAACTTCTTTGTTATAGTGAGATGCGTCACTGTCAAACACAACGCCCTTCTGATCTGCTGTATCGGTTGATTGTGTGCCGTTGTTATTCATAAGCAGTATACCCATTGTTACTCCTGCGCCTGCAAGCAATGCTATTACCGCAATAAGAATAATTATTATAGTCTTAGTGCTTTTAGTCTTTTTCTCCATTTCTCTTCCCCTTTTCTGACATTATTCTAACACCCGATTTTTACAGTAGAGTTATATTTGTTTATTTCTCTTGTAAAGAATTGTAAAAAATAGCGCATAAAAAAAGCCCTGCGTAAAGCAAGGCTTAAAAAACAGATTTAATTTGTGCTGTCTATGAATTTTTTAAATATTTTTCTGCTGTTTTCATCTGTAAAAAATGAATACTCGGGGTGCCACTGAACCGCCCATATAAAGTTTTTATCAGGCGCACACACCGCCTCAACAAGTCCGTCCTCTGAAACAGCCATACACTCAAGATTTGGAGCAATATCTTTTACGGCTTGGTGGTGCAGACTTGTAACATTTAGCAAATCAACATTCAAGAGTTTATGCAAAGGTGAATTTTTATTTATACTCACGCTGTGAATAGGTTTGTCATATGGGTGTGGCTGATGATGAACAGCAGTGCTTGGATGTTCTGTATTTAAATCCTGATAGAGTGTGCCGCCCATTACGGCATTTATGAATTGTATGCCACGACAAATGCCGAAAACCGATTTATCCGCATCATAAGCCAATCTGAACAGCTCGGTTTCCATATTATCTCTTTGAGAACAGCTTTCGCCGCAAAGCTCTGATTTTTTTGCATTATAAATCCGTGGTGCAACATCCTGTCCGCCTGTAAACAAAAATCCGTCACAAGTATTTACAAGCTGTTTTATAACATCCTTGTCCTCTGTCAAAGGCAGCATTACGGGAACACCCCCAGAAATTTCAATACCTTTCATATAGTTAGGCAGCATCCAATAACATTCTTTTTCAAAATCTACAAGCGGAACTACGCCTATTAACGGCTTTTTCATACCTATTACCTCCAATAAAAAAGACAAGGGAGTCCAAATGAACTTCCTTGTCCAAAATTTTATTTATTATAGCACAAAATATAAAAGAATACAATATCAACAGTTTAAACATTTGCCTTTGGCGTAACATAAACCGTTTTATTGTTTACATAAATAACCATACCCGGTTTTGCACCGCTTGGCTTGCTTACATAACGCACAAGCGTATAATCAACAGGTACTTGGCTGCTTTCTCTTGCCTTGCTGTAATATGCCGCAAGCTGAGCCGCCTCTAAAATTGCGGTATCGCTTATCTCTTTGCCATCGGCTAAAATAATTGTATGCGAGCCATGAATATCCTTTGTGTGCAGCCACATATCGTTTTTGTTTGCTGTTTTTAAGGTCAGCTTATCATTCTGAGTATTATTTCTGCCCACAAGAATTTTAAAGCCGTCACTCGAGGTAAACTCAAGCGGTGGAAGTGCCGCCTGCGGTCTTTGCCTGCCCTTTTGTTTACGCAAATAGCCCTGCTCTGTAAGCTCTTCTCTTATCTGCGCAAGCTCTCGTTCGCTCTCCGCCCGATTTACGGTATCAAGTACGGAGTCGATGTATTCAAGCTCGGCTCTGCCCTTTTTTATTTGCTCGGTAAGAATATGCTCTGCGTTCTTTGCCTTTTGGTAATCCTTATAATACTTCTGCGCATTTGCGGCAGGAGAAATTGCCGGATTTAACTTTATGCGAATAAGCGCCATATTTTCATCATAAAAGTTCTCTACCTCTGCAAAACTTGCGCCACGCTCAATTCTGTAAAGGTTTGCCTGCAACAAATCGCCGTTTATTCTAAGCTGTTCACGATTTGCACATTCCTTTAGCTCAATCTTTTGCTTTGAAAGTTTACGGGATATTCTTTCGCTTGAATTAACAAGCATTTTAGTAAGGTCTTGAGATTTGACCCTCATTCTCTCTCTTGAATCCCTTGTTTCGTAAAAGCTGTCAAGGAGCTGAGAATAAGTATCAAAATACTTTATCTGCGCAAAATCGCCGTACTGCTCAACATTCATAAATGTAAAATCTATCGGCTTACCGTCATCTCTTATAACCATACAAGGCTTGCCTGCATATCTGTTTACATTCATATAAAGATTATCAATTACTTCGATTAATTTTTCATAATGCGCCCTGTCCATATGAGTGGTTGTGCCCTCGCCCACCTGATACTCAAGCTCTCGGCACACAAGCGGCGACACACCTTGAATTGCTTTTAAAAGTGCCTTATTAAGCGTCATTTCGCCGTCAAAATCAACTGCCTTTTCGGCAATTTCTTCCGCTGAGTGGTCAAGAATCGAAAGTTTATCCTGCGCCTCGGGAAGTTCGTATTTAATATTCGGCAGTACAAGTCTGCGACTGCTCATTGTAAGGTCTACCCTCTTTAGCGAATCTATAATCACGCCGTTTGAATCGACAATAATTATATTGCTATACATACCCATAATTTCGCACACTACGGTTATAAGAACAGTATCGCCAAGCTCGTTTACGCACTCAAAGTCGAGAAAAAGAACTCTGTCGCACTCCTGCTGACGAACCGCTACGAGCTTGCCGCCGCCTATTCGCTTGCGTAAAAGCATACAGAACATTGGCGGCGACGGTGGGTTTTCGGGAGTGTGACTGCAAAAATGCACTCTCGGAGAATTTGCCCTTGCAGAAAGCAAAAGCTTTTTGTTGCCGTTAAAGGTGCGCATTGCAAACACAAGCTCATCTCTGTTTGGCTGATAAATCTGCGATACCCTTGCACCGAGCGCCTCGGTTTCTATTTCGTGTTTTATATATCTTAAAAAAATTCCGTCTAAAGCCATTTTTTACCTCTATTTATGATATTTGCCATTAGTTGAAATTTCAAACGAACGGTAAATCTGTTCGGAAAGCACCATTCTCGCCATTTGGTGCGGAAAAGTCATTTTGCTCATTGAAAGTTTAAAATCGGCTCTGCTTTTCACTTTATTGCTCAGTCCGTAACTTCCGCCGATTATAAAGTCAACCGTACTTTTTCCCATAATTGCGGCATTATCAAGCATTGCCGAGAGTTCCTCGCTTGAAAGCTGTTTTCCCTCTATGCACATTGCCACAACATAGTCGCCCGAACCGATTTTTTTAATTATTCGTTCACCCTCAGCCTCAATTACCTCTGAAATTTCTGCCTGATTGGGATTATTGTTTCTGATTTTTTCTTCCGCAAGTTCTACTATTGAAAACTTACAAAAGGCAGTAAGCCTCTTTGCATATTCCGAAATTGCGTCTGTAAAATATTTTTCTTTAATTTTTCCTATACAAATTATATTTATTCTTATCATTTTTCACCGTTAAAAAATCACTGATTTTGCGTTGGTTTCTACGGGCGCAATATCAAGGGTGTAGTCTATCCCTCGTTTCATACCGTACTTAGAAAGCTCGTTCACCGCCGTATTAAGCGCTATTGATGGAGTGTTGTTCTGTTCGCTGAGATGACCGAGCATAAGTCTTAATGTACCCGACTGCACAAGTCCCGCAAGCTCGGCGGCACAATCAGGATTTGACAAATGGCCGTATTTAGAAAGTATCCTCTTTTTAAGCACATACGGATACGGACCGTTTTTCAGCATATTAATATCGTGATTTGACTCAACAACGGCAAAATCGCTATGTGCAACGGCATTTCTCACATCATCGGTCATATATCCCATATCGGTAGCAACAGTGGCGGTTTTACCGTCTGCAAGCGTTACAGAGTAGCAACAGCTTTCAGCCGCATCGTGCGGAGTGTCAATTCGTTTTATAAGCATATCACCTATTGCAACCTCGTTTTCAATAACTTCGGTTTCAAAGCGGTTATCAAGGCGGTTAGCCCTTTCGAGTGCGTCAAGCGTACCCTCGCTTGCATACACCTTAAATTTATAGCGAGATGCAAGCACCTTGATTGCATTGCAATGGTCTGTATGTTCGTGTGTAATAAAAACTGCGCCGATTATGCGTGGATCTATTGAATTTGTAAGTAAAGCATTTTCAATCTGCTTGCATGAGCGTCCTGCGTCAATAAGTACGCCCTGCGTTGCTGTACCGAGAAAATAACTGTTTCCTTTACTGCCGCTAAAAAGCGGTACTGCCTTTGCCAAACTAATCTACCCCTAATCAATAAAATCATAATATATAATAGCACAAAAAAATCACTTTGTCATCTGCATAATGAAAACCCACAGCTTTTGGCTGTGGGTAAAGTGATTATTTTTTAACAAGAGCGGATGCAGGGAGTGCATATTTTTTCTTGTACTCCTTGTAATCGGCATTATACTGAATATCGTCTGAGTTCTTCAGCTCGTGGAGATATTCGTGTGCATCATAACCGTTGTTGTTGATTTCGATAACACCTACTGCGATGTTTGAACAGTGGTCAGATACTCTCTCCATACTTGTGATAAGGTCGGAGAAAATAAAGCCAAGCTCTATTGTACATTCACCGTTTGTAAGACGCTTTACATGAGCCTCTTTCAACTTATCTCTTATGCGGTCAATAACCTGCTCAAGCGGTTCAACCTTTGCCGCAAGTTTTACATCGTTATTAATAAACGCAAGCGTTGCGTTATTGATAATCTCTCTTACGGCGTCCATCATAACATTAAGACCTGCCATAGCCTCGTCTGAGAAAACGGCTTTTTTCTCTTCAATTTCTTTGGCTGCGCCTACAATATTCATTGCGTGGTCGCTGATTCTCTCGAAATCACCTATACCGTGCAAAACTCTCTGAACACTTTTACTGTCGTTTTCAGAAAGGTTTTTCTGACTTAGTTTTACAAGATATGTCGAAATTACATCTTCGTACATATCAATTGTGTCTTCGTTTTCAGAAAGGGTGTCAGCCGCTTTTTCGTTATAATTACCAACCATTTCAAGTGCGCCGAGAAGTGTACCCTCCGAAAGTCTTGCCATTTTTTCCGTAACATTTAAAGCACGGTCTGTTGCAAGTGAAGGTGTGTTGAGGAAACGCTCGTCAAGGAACGGTGTTTCGCTATCTTCATCTGAATCCTTAATAGTAAGGCAAGCAAGTTTTTCAAGCTGGCGTGTGAAAGGAAGCAGCATAGCTGTTGCCGCAATGTTAAATGCAGTATGAATAATAGCAATATTTGCCTCGGCAACAACATCATCTAAAAATCCGTATTGGAAGATTAAGTTTGTGCCATAGAACAGCGCACAAATTACGATTGTACCTATAATGTTAAAGTACAGGTGAACCAAAGCGGCTCTCTTAGCGTTTTTCTTAGCGCCGATACACGAGATAAGCGCTGTAACGCAAGTACCTATGTTTTGTCCCATAACAATTGGAATTGCCATTGAATAAGTAATAGCGCCTGTTTTTGACAGTGCCTGCAAAATACCGACAGACGCACTTGAACTTTGAATAATAGCTGTAAGCAAAGCACCGGCAATGATACCGAATACAGGGTTGTTGAAGATTGTAAGAAGATTTGCAAAGTTTGGATCATTTGCAAGCGGCTTTACAGCGGCGCTCATATTATCCATACCAAACATTAAAATTGCAAATCCCAAAAGAATAGACGCAAGGTTTTTCTTACTGTCGCTCTTTGCAAACATAATAAGAATTATGCCTATAAAAGCGAAAGCAGCAGAAAAAGATGTCGGTTTAAGCAGCTGCATAAATACGCTGTCGCCCTCAATACCCGAGAGGCTTAAAATCCACGCTGTAACTGTTGTGCCGACATTAGCACCCATAATAATTCCTATTGCCTGTCTGAGTTTCATAATACCTGAGTTTACAAAGCCGACTACCATAACCGTAGTAGCGGATGATGACTGTATAACAGCTGTAACGGCTGCACCGAGTAAAAATCCCTTGAAAGTATTGTTTGTCATTTTTTCAAGAGTTTTTTCAAGTTTACCGCCTGAGAACTTTTCAAGTCCGTCACCCATGGTATTCATACCATACAAAAAGAGTGCAAGACCGCTCAGCAGCTGAAGTATCGAAAAAATATCCATATCCCTAAACTCTCCTTTTCCTTTGTAATGATATTAGTATTAAGTCAAAGTTTTATTTTGCATTTGTAAAATCTATGTAAAGTTTTTTACACAACAACAACTGCGCCCTGTTTATAAGTAAGACTTAAACAAGACGCAGCCGTAATATTAAATATTAATATTTAATTTTGCTAAAAGTACATTTTATAATTTTTACAATGCTTTTACTTTAAATGTAAATACCGTACCGTTTTCATTACTCTTTAATGTAATAGTACCGTCATGTCTTTCGGCAATATGTTTTACAATTGCAAGTCCAAGACCTGTACCGCCGGTTTCTTTTGAACGGCTTTTGTCAACTCGATAAAATCTTTCAAAAACTCGCTTTTGGTGCTTTACAGGAATACCTATTCCCGTATCCGCAACGCTTAGAAAAGCATTTTCTCCGTCTTTTTTTACGGTAACAGTCACACTGCCGCCCTTGCGGTTATATCTGATAGCATTGTCGCAAAGGTTGTAAACAAGCTCGTAAAGCTGATTGCGGTTGCCTTTTATCAGTACCTTTTCGGCTGCATTCACCTTGATTTCCACCTCGTGCTTATTTGCATTGGTGTGCAAATCTTCGGCAACCTCTCTTGAAAGTCCCGACAAATCCACTTTATCGTAATTTGCTGGTCTTGTATTTTCGTCAAGCTCCGAAAGCTCGATAATATCGCCTATAAGTGAAAGCAGTCTGCCCGATTCCTTATGAATTTTTCCTGCAAATCTTTCTATATCTTCGGGAGCGGCAATGCCGCTTTCGATGATCTCGGCATAACCCGAAATTGAAGTGAGAGGAGTTTTTAGCTCGTGTGTAACATTTGCGGTAAACTCTCGCCTCATTTTTTCAGCCTTTCGCTTTGCCGACACATCAATAATAAGACAAATAACGCCCTTTTGCTCGCTGTTTGAATAAACGGGACTTGCTATTATCTGCAACACTCTGCCGTTAATGCTGCCCTCGTTGCTGCTGCGTTCACCGTCAAAAGCCTTGTCAACACATTCGCACAAAACCTCGTTTCGTGAAAAAGAAATTAAACTTTCTCCGACAGTACCCTCGGAATCCGTACCGAGGTATTTAGATGCCGAGTGGTTGCACATAAGCATATTTTTATCCATATCAAGCATTATAAAGCCCTCGGACATATTTTGAATAAGTGTATCAATTCTGTCTTTTTCAAGCTGTAAGCGTGAAACCTGCTTGTTAATCTGCTTTTGCTGACTTGAAATGGTGCGGGAAATTGAACTTAATTCCTCATATTGTGTACCGTCTGCATTGCTCTCAAGGTTTTCGATAGGTGCGATTATTTTTTTAGTTGACCTTTTTGAAAGTATATAGCAAAGAATAAACACAAGAATTATAACGCCAAAAAGAATAGGAACAAGGTGCATAAACAGAGAATATCCGTTTTCAATTGTTTCCGACACACGCAAAACATTTCCGTTTGCGGTTTTTTCAGCGTAATAATATGTAACCCTGCCGATGGTTTCGGACTTTCGGCTGTCATCACCGTAGCCGTTTTTCATTGCGTTTATAAATTCGGGTCTGTTTGAATGGTTGCCCATTTTGGTAACATCTACACCGTCCTCGCTTTCAAGGAGAACATTTCCGCTGCTGTCGAGCAAGGTTATTCGTATTTTAGACGAACTTAAATCGTGCAGCTGCTCATAACTGCTGTCTTTGTTATAAAGTGAAGTTACCATAGCTGCATAATTCTTAATGGTCGCTTTTTCTGAAGAAGAAAAAATAAACCAGAAAGCGGCTGTTGAAAAAACAGCCGTTAAAAGAATAGAAACACCCGCAGTTATTAAAAATCTTTTTAAAAGAATTTTGCGTAATTTCATCTGTTATTCTCCTGCCTTATATCCTACATTGCGTACGGTTTTAATGAGATTGCCGCATTCACCGAGCTTTTGACGGAGTGTTGTAATGTGCATATCAACCGTACGGCTCTCGCCCTCAAAGTCATAGCCCCATACATTAATAATAATGTTTTCTCTTGTAAGTGCCATACCCTTGTTGTTGAGCAAATACTTGAGCAGTTCATACTCTTTGTATGTAAGGGTGCATGGCTCACCGTTTGAAGTGACAATATGCTTGGAATCATCAAGCACAATTCCGCCGAGTTCAACGGTTTCGGGCTTTTCTTCAACGGAGCATCTTCTGAGAATAGCTCTCACTCTTGAGATAAGCTCAAGCACAGAAAACGGCTTTGTAAGGTAATCGTCAGCGCCCATATCAAGACCTTTTACCTTGTCCATTTCGCTTGACTTGGCGGTGACCAAAATAACAGGAATATTTTTTGTTGACTTGTCCTTTCTGAGCTTTTCAAGTACAGACAATCCGTCAAAATCGGGGAGCATTACATCAAGAATAACAAGCTGCGGCTTTACATCGGCGCAAGCCTTAAAAAAGCTTTTGCTCTCGCCAAAGCTCTGCACATCATAACCGCTGTTTTTGAGCGCATAGGTTTCAAGCTCTCTGATGTCTGTATCGTCTTCTACAATATAAATTAACATAAATTCTCTAACTCCCCGAAATAGTATTAAGGCAGAGCACATCTACCTTAAAACTAATTATATCACAATAGTCATTTTTTGCAACAAAAAACAAACACGCACTTATTTATTCTTTACTGCCTGTAATTGAAAAAACTACCCATTCGCCGATATTTTCCGCATGGTCACCGATTTTTTCAAAATACTTTGCAATCAGCATAATATCAATAGCCTGATGGTCGAGTTCCTTATTTGTATTGATAATATCAATAACCTCTTCCTTTACCTTGTTGAAAAGGTCATCAATCGCATCGTCCATAGTGGCAACTGTTCTTGCAAGTTTTAAATCTTTCTTTACAAAAGCGTCAATCGCAGTTGTTACCATATTTGATGAGCGCTCAGCCATTTCTGAAATATGTGTCATTGAGTAAAGGCTTTCGCAGTCCTTTAAGTAAATGGACATTTCCGCAATATCAATAGCCTGATCGCCTATTCTCTCAAGGTCTGTAATCATCTTGAGCGCTGCCGATACTGTTCTTAAATCGCCTGCAACAGGCGACTGTAAAAGGAGGAGATTTAAGCAATAGTTTTGTATTTCTCTCTCCATCTTATTGATTTTTTCTTCAATAATTCTTGATGTTTCAAGTTTATCGTATTCGCCGTTTGTAATAATGGTTATCGTATTTTTTATTGCACCTTCAACCAAAGCGCCCATTTCAATGAGTTTATCGTTCAGTGCTTTTAATTCCAAATCAAAATATTCTCTCATTAGCCGAACCTTCCTGTAATGTATTCCTCTGTACGCTTATCCTTTGGAGTAGAAAACAAGGTAGCTGTATCTGTGCATTCAATCATTTCGCCAAGCAGGAAAAATGCTGTATTGTCAGCAATTCTCATTGCCTGCTGCATATTATGTGTAACCATTATAATGGTATATTTATCTTTGAGCTTCATACAAAGCTCTTCAATTTTACCTGTTGAAATTGGGTCGAGCGCCGAAGTTGCCTCGTCCATAAGTAAAACCTCAGGCTTTACCGCAAGCGCTCTTGCAATGCAAAGACGCTGCTGCTGACCGCCCGAAAGACCGAGAGCGCTTTTTTTGAGTCTGTCCTTAAGCTCATCCCAAATTGCGGCATCTCTTAATGACTGCTCAACAATTTCGTCAAGCTCTCTTCTGCTCCTCACACCATGAGTTCTCGGGCCGAATGCTATGTTGTCATACACGCTCATAGGAAATGGGTTTGCCTTTTGGAAAACCATACCCACTCTTTTTCTGAGGACATTAACATCCATATTTTTTCCGTAAATATCCTCATCATCAAGACGAATATCACCTGTAATTTTACAGCCCTCTACCAAATCGTTCATTCTGTTGAGCGACTTTAAGAGCGTTGATTTACCGCAGCCCGACGGGCCGATAAACGCTGTAATTTTGTTAGCCTCCATATTAAAGTTTACAGACTTTAATGCATGGAATTTGCCGTAATACAGGTTCATATCCTTAATTGTAAACTTATCCATTTGTTTTCCTTCCACCGTTACTTATTTTTACTTGTAAGTTTTTTTGCTATAAATGCCGAAAGTGTATTGATTAAAAGTACAAGCACAAGCAATACAACCGCTGTTGCCCAAGCCTGATCTGTATGCAATCCTTCGTTTGCAAGCACATACATATGAATAGCAAGTGTTCTGCCCGAGGACATAAGTCCGTTTGCAAGACCCGATGCCGAACCCGATGTATATAAAAGTGCCGCTGTTTCACCGACTATTCTGCCCACTGCAAGAATTATGCCGGCAAGAATACCGGGCATTGCACTCGGAAGAATTACTTTTACAATAGTTCTCAGCTTGCCTGCTCCAAGACCATAGCTGCCCTCTCGGTATGAGTCGGGAACAGAAAGCAAAGCCTCTTCTGTTGTTCTCATAATTGTAGGCAGCACCATAATTGCAAGTGTAAAAGAACCTGCAAGCAATGAAAGTCGCCACTGAAGTGTTGTTACAAAGAACAGCATACCAAACAAGCCGTAAACAATCGACGGAATACCCGAAAGTGTTTCTGCCATTGTTCTGATGAGCTTTACAAACTTATTGCCCCTTTTTGCATACTCGGCAAGATAAATTGCTGCGCCAACACCAAAAGGTACAGCGATTGCCAAAGTAAGTAAAGTAACTATAATAGTATTGATAATAGCCGGCATACAAGATACATTGTCACTGTTGTATTCCCACGCAAACAAATCCGGAGTAATGTGCGGAATACCCATTACAAGGATATAAACAATCAAAAATATGAGTGCAAGTACCGATAATGCCGCTGCAAGCACAACAAGAATGAATAAAACAAGTGAAAGTGGCTTTCTTTTATATTCTCTTAATCTTTGGGCAAATCCTGTTTTGTTGATTGCCTTTATTTCGTTATTTTCAGCCATTTTTTTCACTCCTGCTCTTAATTGCCTGCATTGAAAGTGTAATAATAAGGATAAATACAAACAAAACCACACCAGTTGCTATAAGCGCCTGTCTGTGAAGTCCTGTTGAGTAACCCATTTCAAGTACAATGTTTGCTGTAAGTGTTCTTACACCGTCTGTAAGCGATGTAGGAATCTGTACCTGATTGCCTGCAATCAGAATAACAGCCATAGTTTCGCCGATTGCTCTGCCTATGCCAAGCACAACACCCGCAAGAATACCCGACTTAGCTGCCGGCAGCATTGTTTTAAATACACTTCTCTCTCTTGTTGCACCAAGTGCAAGGGCTCCCTCGTAGTAATTTTCGGGCACTGCTCTGATAGCCGATTCCGACACACCGATTATTGTAGGCAAAATCATAATGCCAAGCACTATTGACGCTGCAAGCAGGCTTGAGCCGTTGCCGCCGAAATTTTCACGAATAAACGGTACAATTACCATAAGTCCGAAAAAGCCGTAGACGATTGACGGAATACCTGCAAGCAATTCTGTTGCCGGCTTAATCACCTTGTATAAAGGCTTTGGGCAAAAACGAGCAAGAAAAACTGCTGTTAAAATTCCGATTGGCACACCGATTACTACCGCACCGGCTGTAACATATATACTGCCGATAATCATTGTAAAGATGCCGTAGCTTGCAGGAACATTTGTAGGTGCCCATTCAGAGCCGCCTATAAAATCAAAAAATCCGATTTCTGCCATTGCCGGAACACCGTTGTAGAAAAGGAAAATACATATAAGCACAACTGCCGCTATGCTTGCAAGGGCTGTCAGGAAGAAAACTCCCTGCATAGCCCTTTCTTTAATATTGTTTAATCTCATTTAGTTATATCGCTCCAAACCTTAGCTTCGCCTGTATAGATAGCTTTTACCTGATCCATTGTGAGATTATCTGTTGTGTTGTTTGTGTTTACGATTACTGCAATACCGTCTTTTGCGATTGTTGTTGATGTAAGAGCTGTTTCTGTATCTTTAAGCTCTCTTGATGCCATACCGATATCACAAGTACCCTCGAGTGCCGACTGCATACCTGCTGATGAGTCTGATGTCTGAAGTTCAATGTCAGCCTTTGTATTTACCTGCTTGTAAGCCTCGATGAGTTTTTCCATTACAGGTGATACTGAAGATGAACCTGCTACTGTAATTTTGCCCTCCGGCTTTGTTCCTGCATATGCTGCGTTTTCAGATACCGGAACATAACCCTCTTTAGAAATTACTGCCTGACCGTCTGAGCTTAAGATATAATCTACAAAATCCTTAGCAAGACCGCTTAAGTCGCCCTTATAAGCAATGTTGAACGGACGGCTGATTTTGTATTCTCCTGATTTTACATTTTCTGCTGTTGCCTCAACATCTTCAACCTTAAGAGCCTTAACGCTGTCGTTGAGTGAACCGAGTGAAATGTAACCGATTGCTGCGTCATTTCCCTTTACATTAGTAATAACAGCCTCAGTACCGTTTACTGTAACTGCATCTGTTCTTGTCGTATCTTTCTTTGTGTCGCCGTCTTTAACAAGAACACCTGTAAGCTCTACAAAAGCATCACGAGTACCTGAGCCCTGCTCTCTTGTAATTACAGAAAGTGTTTTGCTTGTATCAAAAGCACCTGCACTTGATGAATCTGCATTGCTTGCACCTTCACTTGCAGTTGATGATGAGCTGCCGCCGCAACCTGCAAATGCACCTGCCATAATTACGCCTGCTGCTAATACTGATAATAATTTTGTGCTTGTTTTTTTCATAAATATAATCTCCTCAAATAATTATCGTACTTCTTTTGAGTACGGTATTAGTTTAGTCAATTTTTGTAAAGCTATTTACCCGGCATTTGTAAAATGCCCGTAAATAATTATTTTTATTATGTAATGTAATAATATTTCCTATAAAAAGTGATGACAACTTTAAAATAATATGTTATAATGTTATAAATGTTAAAATTCAGGAGGTTGAAACCAATGGAAAATACAAAGATTCCATATAAAATTTACCTTGACGAAAGCGAAATACCTACTCAATGGTATAATGTTCGTGCAGATATGAAAAACAAGCCTGCTCCTCTTCTTAACCCTGCTACATTAAAGCCAATGACAGCAGAGGAGCTTTATCCTGTTTTCTGTAAAGAACTTGTAGCGCAGGAGCTTAACGATACAGACGCATACATAGATATTCCGCAGGAAATTCAGGATTTCTATAAAATGTATCGTCCATCTCCGCTTATCAGAGCATATTTTCTTGAAAAGGCTCTTGATACTCCTGCTAAGATTTACTATAAGTTTGAGGGTAACAATACAAGCGGCAGTCATAAGCTGAACTCCGCTATTGCTCAGGCTTATTATGCTAAAAAGCAGGGACTAAAGGGCGTAACCACAGAAACAGGCGCAGGTCAGTGGGGTACAGCGCTTTCAATGGCTTGCTCATACTTCGGACTTGACTGTAAGGTATATATGGTAAAGGTATCTTACGAGCAAAAGCCATTTCGAAGAGAAGTTATGAGAACATACGGTGCAAGCGTTACTCCTTCACCGTCTATGGATACTGCCGTTGGCAGAAAAATTCTTGATGAGCACCCCGGCACATCAGGCAGCCTTGGATGCGCTATTTCTGAGGCTGTTGAAGTTGCTACATCTACCGAGGGTTACCGCTATGTACTCGGCAGTGTGCTTAATCAGGTACTTCTCCACCAGTCGGTTATCGGTCTTGAGGCTAAAAAAGCTCTTGATAAATATAATGTAAAGCCTGACATTATTATCGGTTGTGCAGGCGGCGGCTCTAACCTCGGCGGTCTTATCTCTCCGTTTGTAGGCGAAAAGCTCAGAGGCGAGGCTGATTACAGAATTATCGCTGTTGAGCCTGCGTCTTGTCCAAGCTTTACAAGAGGCAAGTTTGCATATGACTTCTGCGATACAGGTAAGGTTTGCCCGCTTTCTAAGATGTATACTCTCGGCAGCGGATTTATTCCGTCAGCTAACCATGCAGGCGGACTTCGCTACCATGGTATGAGCAGCACACTTTCTCAGCTTTACCATGACGGACTTATGGAGGCAACTTCTGTTGAGCAGACATCTGTATTTGCTGCCGCAGAACAGTTTGCAAGAGTTGAGGGTATTCTCCCTGCTCCTGAAAGCAGCCACGCAATCAGAGTTGCTATTGACGAGGCATTAAAGTGCAAAGAAACAGGCGAAGAAAAAACTATTCTCTTTGGTCTTACAGGTACAGGTTACTTTGATATGGTAGCTTACGAGAAATTTAACGATGGTCTTATGAGCGACTATATTCCGACAGACGAGGAACTTCAAAAGGGCTTTGACGGTCTTCCAAATGTTCCTGAAAATTAAATAGGGTATATTAATTGGAGAGAGGATTTTCCTCTCTCCTTTTTATACATAAATTGCTGTAAAAACATATATAACATTTGCGATTAGTTAAAACTAACTCCTAACCACTTGACAATGCAAATCAGTTGTGCTATTATTCCATTTGTAGAAAACTATTCTTGAAAGGAAATGACATATATGGCAAAACCAAAGCTTCCAATTCCTGTAACACTTCTTACAGGTTATCTTGGTTCAGGTAAAACTACACTTATCAATCATGTACTCAGCAATCAGGAAGGTTACAAGTGCGCTGTTATCGTTAATGATATCGGCGAGGTAAACATTGACGCTGAGCTTATTCAGAAAACAGGCGTTGTTACTCAGAAAGACGAAAACCTTGTTCCTCTTTCAAACGGCTGTATCTGCTGCACACTCAAGGTTGACCTTATCAATCAGATTGCCGAGCTTGTTAAGTCAGGCAAATTTGATTATATTCTCATTGAGGCAAGCGGTATTTGCGAGCCACTCCCTATTGCACAGTCTATTGCTGTACTTGAGGGCGACGAAGAGGAAGGCACTCCTGCTATCTGCCGTCTTGACAACATTGTAACTGTTGTTGACGCACTCAGAATGGCTACAGAGTTTGGCTGCGGCGACAATCTTCTTAAAGACGATGTTGACGAAGAGGACATTGAAAGCCTTGTTATTCAGCAGATTGAGTTCTGCTCAACTATCATTCTCAATAAAGTAGATATGGTAAACGAGGAGCAGCTCGGCAGAGTTAAGGCTATGATTAGAACTCTTCAGCCAAAGGCTAAAATTATTGAGGCTAACTACGGTAAGGTAAGCGTTGGCGATATTCTCAACACAAATCTTTACAACTTTGAGGAAACAGCAGGTTCAGCAGGCTGGGCTCAGGCATATGATAAAGACGAGGACGAGAGAAACGAGCATCATGACCACGATGAAGATGAGCATGAACATCATCACCACGATGAGGACGAGCATGAGCATCACCATCATCACCACGATGAAGACGAGCATGAGCATCACCATCACCACCATCACGATGACGAAGACCATTCAAATTGCGATCACGAGCATGGTCACTGCTGCCACCATCACCACCACGGTGACGATGATGAGGAATATGGCATTGGTACATTTGTATATCACAGCCGCCGTCCGTTCAATCAGGAGAAATTACAGGAATTTGTAAACAACTGGCCAAAGGGCGTTGTTCGTGCAAAGGGTATTCTTTGGTTCTCGGATAAAGACAAGAGAGATTACCTCTATGTATTTGAGCAGGCAGGCGTACAGATTACTGCAACAGAAAACGGCAAATGGCTTGCGGCTTTTCCGAAGAGCGAGCAGAAAAAGTACTTTAAAGAATATCCCGACATTGAAGAGCATTGGGACGAAAAGTACGGCGACCGAGAGATTAAACTTGTATTTATCGGTCAGCATATGGACAAGCCAAACATTATTGAAAGACTTGACAACTGTCTTGATGATTAATAAATCGAATTTAAAAATTCCCTGTCTTTTCGGCAGGGAATTTTTGTTTTGTGTTTAACGCAAATTTTAGTTTTGTAAAATTAAAATTTATGTCAACCCTTATTAAAGGGTTGCGGGTTTGGGCAGAGCCCATAAAAAGCTTTCATTATAACAGTCTTTCGGGAGCAAACAGCAAAGCTGTTGCGGCTAAAACTAAGTTTGAAAAACAGGCGACAGCCTTAAAAAGGAATAATAAAAAAACTCCGTCATCGCTAAGCTTTGACGGAGTAAATAATAAGAATATCTTTTTTATTTGCTTTCGCTATTAAAAGGCTTGCGCCATTGTGTTCGAGCCACCAAACGGCAAGCCGTTTGGTTATCAAAAATTTGTGATAACTTAAAGTTTTTTGTGAGCGTTGCCACACCTACAACCTTTGAAAAGGTTGACCAAACTTTTTTGCCTTTTAGGCGGATAGTCCGTTATTTTCGTTCTATACTAACCGACTGAAAATAAGCTGCACCACAATTCCACAAAAACATTAACCCACTTTTAATTTAAAATACTATTCAAAACATCATCAGTTGTTACATCGAGGACATATGCAAATTCGCCGAGCACCATTTTCTCAGCCTCTTTCAAAAAGCGTTCATCCGACATATGTAATCTTTTGCCCCTCTTAAACTGATATCTTTCGTGTAATCTCAGAGTTCTTATAAGTTTAAGCAACTCTGCGCAATCGCCCTCGGCAATAATATTTTTAAAAGTTTCAAATCTCTGATTTTTATTTGAAATCCATTCGGGCTTGTCTTTCGGAATATTATTCAAAAGCTCGTTTGCTTGCTCCTTAGTAAGGATTGCCCTCATTTTGCCGACAAGATTTTCGTTGTGTGTAGGTACAAAAACCTTTGCCGTAGTAGCCGCCTTTGGACTTAAAACATAATATTCAATATTTGTTTTATCAATTCTTTTGGTTGTAATTTCAGTAATAGTGCACACACCGTTTGTGCCATAAGCCACAACATCAGATACCTCAAACATTTTCTGCACCCCCGTATGCAGATTTGTTAGCATTAATTCGACTAATCATACTTCTCTCTCCTATTCTTAATTCTCATTCGTTAGTAATTGTTTAAAACAATGTCTGACAAAGTGGAAAACAGTTTTTGCTCATTTTATTTCTTACATATATCATTATACCATATTTTGATAAATTATGACATAGGCAATATAGCTAACAATGTTATAAAATATGTTGTAAAAAATGCTGATTATTTCTGTTTTTAAAAGAATAAAGCTCCCGAGTTTATCGGAAGCTTTATTTAAAATAAAAATTATTACTGTTCTTTTCTGTAGAATGGTTCTACACCGTTTATTGCATTTCTTGCAAGGTCCATAGTAACAGGCATTACAACAATATCTACATCTTCAGTAAGGTATGGCTGTGCAGTTTCTTTTACAGCGTCAAAAATCTTTTTCATATCGCCGATAAAGTCAACTACAACAAGGAAGCTCTTTTTGTCGCTGTGCTCCATCATTCTTAAGAAAGCAACGTTTACATTTGGCTCTGTGCTGAAATGATTGATAAGTGTAGCCATAAGGTCAATAGGATAATCCTTTGGTTCGCCGATTTTAATCTGCTCACCGGGCTTGAACAAATCTTTATTAAGTGTGTTAAAGTCTTTCTGCTGCTTGATTGAAATAATCATTGGCTTAGGGAAAGTAACGCTCTTGCCAAATGGATTGATTACAAAGCCTACTACGCCAGAATGTGGATCCATAACCATCTGAGAAATGCTGTCAAAATCAGTAACTACTTTTTGAGCATTCTGGGTATCCTGCCACTTAAATAATTCCTCTGTATCTGTAAAGAGTCCGAAGAATTTTTCTTTTTTCTGATTTTCAAGTAATCTGAACTGTACCTGTGTTGCCTGTTTCATAACAGTCTGTCCGTTCTCGGTTACAGCCTGAGTTGTAGGAACAACCTTTGCAGGTAAAATAAACTTAGCCTTTACAACTTCTGTAATCATCTTATCGACGTTCTCTTTTGAGTTGTCTTCCTGCATATTTACAATTGCTTCTTTTAAATCAGGGTTAAAAATCTTTTCAGCAGGTACTCTGCTGTTTTCCATTTTCATTTCGCTCATAATATTTGTCCTCCAATAGTCAGTTTATAGTATAAGTTTTTCCGTCCTCAACAATAAGTCCCTTATCTGCCGGATATTGCTGAGAATCGTCTTCGTCACCGTCATTAAAAATAATATACGGTGTTTCCCAATCGTCTTCAAAAGTATAGCTGTATTTTCCGTCGCTTTCCTTTGTCATTTCAAGTCCCGGCCAGGTTTCGTTTTCATACAGTTCATCGTTGTAAACATATGCAAAAATCTGATCTCCCCAACTGTCGGGCTTTTCAAAATACACCTTTGTGCCCTTTGCTACCGAATACTTTTCTTCTACCGCAAACACAACTCTTTCGTATGTTTTTACGCCGTTCGAGTTTTTAGCGGTAAGCACCAAAGTGGCAATATCGCTTGACTCAGGCACTGATACGGTAATTTTGTCGCCGTTCTTGTATGCAACAGACTTTCCGCCATTGAGCACATACTCGGCATTGTCTGTATTTGCGCAAGTAAGCGTTACGGTTGCTGTTTTGCCCTTTTCAATATTAAATACGGTATCGTCAGCCACGCCTACCTCGGCAGTGTCTGCATACTCCTTATATCCCTCGTTGTAGAGAACTACCACGCTGTTTTCAGGAATATTGGCATCCGAAGTCATCTTGCCGTTTTTAACGGTGTACTTGGTCTTTCCGTCTGCCCTGTTTACATATGTACCGTCTGCAAGGTTAGTTTCAAAGCCTGTTTCAAGTTCTCCCTCTGTGTTTACAATTACAGCGCCCTTTGTGCCTCTTTCAATCATAACAGCTGTTGAATCGGAGTTAGGATTTACGATGCTTTCCTCCTCGCCTATCATAGCTGTGCGGAAGAAATTAACAGCTTTTACGCTCTTATCCTTATACATATCGTCACCCTCTGTGCCGATACGGTTCATTCCCCATTCGTTATCAACGCTTGAGTTATAAGGACGGTCAAAGAATAGCGGTGTACCGTCTTTTCTTGCGGTTATAATTGCCCAACCGAGGAGAACCTGATCCTTTGTCATACTGTACCAGTTGCCGTCATTAATGTAGTTATCGTGAGATTCTACCCATGTAACCATATTAAGCGGCGCACTGCCTACCCAAAAATCACTTATTGTGCCCTTTGACAAAGTATTGTTTATAATAGAACTTCTGATTTTGCCGCCATATGTACTTGCTGTGGTGTGACCGATAGCCTCCATATAATCGGCAAGCCTTTCATTATTGCCCTGAAGTACCTCACCGTACATAAAAAGATTATCGGCGTTGTTGACCTCGGTAGTCACTCTCTGCCAAAAATTATTGGTAAAGCCGTCATCTTCCTTAGGGTCATCGGGCAAGCCGATATGCTTTGCGGTATCGTAACGGAAACCGTCTGCACCGCAGGCTATGCAATCATTGAGATACGCAATAAAGTAATCCTGAAAAGAAGTACGCTCTGTGTTAATGTCAGGCAAGCCGCCCATCTTGTAGGTTGTGCAGGCAAGTCTGCTCGAATAATCGGTTAAATCGTAAGCGTTGTTCTTATGATAAAGGGTTTCAAGACTTCCGCCGCCCGCATCTATAAGGTCTTGACTTATGGCGCTTGTGGTAGGTGTGGTGTGGTTAGCAATTACATCGACTATAACCTTTATACCATACTTTTCCGCCTCGTCACACATAGCCTTAAACTCATCACGAGTACCGAGCTGATAGTTGCCTATCTTGAAATCGGTAGGCTGATAATGATAATACCATTTGCCGTCACCGTAAAGTTGCATTCCGCCGTCTTCGCCCTCAAGGCAAGCATTGATAGGAGAAGTCTGCAACGCTGTATATCCCGATGCCGCAATGTCAGCCATTGATTCCTTTATAGTATTGAAATCCCATGAAAAGCACTGGAGTATTGTGCCATTGTCAATCTTATCTGCGTGAGCGTATTCAGTAGAAGTGGCATTAGTGCCGTTATCATCCGAACCGTTCTGAGAATTTGAATTAGAGCAGCCTGTAAGATAAACAACAGAACCTGTAAGAAGTGCAGAAACAAGCAATCCTGATAATATTCTTTTAAACAAATTATCACCATCTTTCGTTTTACAATGACCCTTGTGTAAATAAGCCACAAGGATAAAATTATTATAGCATTTTTTCCCAGCAAAATAAATAGTATTTTAGCATTTTTTACAACTATTTTAAAAAATCCTACCTAATACACAAAAAGAGCCTGATTTTTTTGGGCAATCAGACTCTTAAATAGTTGTATTTACTTTTTCTCGGTAAGAAGTTTGTTGAGTTCTTCCATAAAAGTATTTATATCTTTAAACTGACGATATACAGACGCAAAGCGAACATAGGAAACCTCGTCAACCTTTTTGAGGCGTTCCATAACAAGCTCGCCGATCTGCTCGGTGGTAATCTCCCTTTCAAAGCCGTTTTGAGCTGTAAGCTCAATGTCTGAAACCATCTCTTCAACCTGCTCAACAGAAACAGGGCGCTTTTCGCACGCACGCAAAATACCTGCTGTAAGTTTATTTCTGTCAAAAACCTCTCTGGACTTATCTCTTTTTACTACATAGAGCGGAATATTCTCAATAATTTCATAGGTTGTAAAGCGTTTTCCGCACTTCAGGCACTCTCTTCGTCTGCGTATTCTCTCGCCGTCATCGGCAGAGCGAGAATCCACAACCTTGCTCTCTTCAAATGAACAATATGGGCATTTCATAAAAAACTCCCCTAAATCTCAAAATTTTCTTAAATAATTATAACACACTAAAAAAATCAAGGCAATAAATATTTATTTACAATTTTATTACATTTTATATAAGAAAAAGCAACAGGAGAGAAAAACTCGTCTGCTGCTTTTTTAGGGGTAATAGGGTTATAGAAGAAATTTATGTTATGTTGTTGATAGCATAATCAAAACAGTTCAATTACTGTTTACTCTAATATTATATCAAAACAAAACCAATTTGAAAATTGCATTTGCAACGATTTGGCAATCAGGGTGTAAAAAATCACTCAATTTTTTTATTCAATTCTCACTATTCACCAAAATATCAGCCAACATAATAATAATATAAATATAACAAAGCTGATCTAAAAATTATGACAACTTAATAACTCATAATTTTTGCAAAACAGTGAAATATTCGCCGTCATAATCTATTAAGCCATCTTTTTTCATTTTACTTAATTCACGAGAAAGCGCAGACTTGTCTACACTCAAATAATCAGCAAAGTCCTGCCTTGAACCTTCAATGTAAAAACTTGAGCTGCCGTCACGCTTTTCTCTAAACTCAAGATACCTCATAATTTTTTTGCGTATGGTTCGCTCAGAAAGCACAATTTGATATTCAAGCGAGCGAAGATCCATTTCTTCAAATAACACAAAAAGATTTTTGAGCAGCTTTTGCTTAATAACAATCAATTTATAATCTTCATCTTTGATTTTGGCAAAGTCGAGAAATAAAATTGTTGATTTGCCGTGCGAAACAATTTCAATATCGCAGTGAGTTGTACGAGGAGCGGCGGTAATAAGCCAGCCTATGCTGTCGCTGTAAACTCGTCCGAGAATTTCACGCACACCGTCAAAGTTGTATTTTTGAATTTGAGCCGCACCCTCAAGCACAAAGGCGGAATATTTATGAATCTTGCCCGAGCTGACTATAATTTCATCATTTTTATAGCTCTGAATTTTATAATCAAATTCCACAAGCGCCTGTTCTATTTCTTCATCTGTAAAACTTTCAAAAATCGGGTGCTTTCTTAGGAATTCAAAATGCTGTTCCATATATCCTCCGATAAATTAAACACGAAAATCAAAATATCCGCACCAAATACGATACGGATATTTAATCTGCAAAAGATTAACCGATAGTTTTCGTACTTTATACAGAAATTATAAGATTAAATAACAGACTCTGCCAAAGCTGCAAGCTGAGCCTCGTTTTCAGCTGTCATAGTTGAACGGATTGTAACTTTGGCATCCGATACCTCTATGCCTTTCATTTCTTCAAAATAAGGCTGCATAGACTTGATTGCACAAGGTGCCCATGAACCGTTTTCAATCATAGCGACTTTACGGTTTTTGTATCCCTTAATTTTCAAATGATGTAAAAAGTCATTCATAACAGGGAAAACTCCGCCGTCATATGAAGGAGCGGCTACAACAAGTGTAGAATACTTAAATGCGTCCTCAATGTTCTCTGCCATATCACTTCTTGAAAGGTCAGAAATCGCAATTTTCTTGTTGGTTTTCTCCTTTAAAATATCATAGAGCTTTAAAGCGGCTTTTTCTGTATTGCCATGAATTGAACAATAAGCTATAAATATACCGTCAACCTCAGGTTCATACTTGCTCCAAATATCGTAAAGGTTAATGTAATAGCCAAGGTTCTCGGTAAGAATAGGGCCATGCAAAGGACAGATTTTCTCAATATCGAGCTTTGCTGCCTTTTTAAGTAATGCCTGTACCTGCACGCCGTATTTTCCGCAGATATTAAAGTAATATCTTCTTGCCTCACAAGCCCAATCTTCTTCTGTATCAAGTGCACCGAATTTACCGAATGCATCGGCAGAAAAAAGCACTTTTTCCTTGCTTTCATATGTAACCATAACTTCGGGCCAATGTACCATAGGCGCCATATAGAAAGAAAGTGTATGCTCGCCAAGGCTGAGTGTGTCGCCCTCTTTTACCGTAACAGTTCTGTCTGTAAGGTCAATATCAAAAAACTGCGGCAACATATTGAATGTCTTTGCATTGCCGACAAGTTTCATATCGGGATATTTATCGGCAAGCGCCTTGATATTTGACGCATGGTCAGGCTCAAGGTGATTGATTACAAGATAATCGGGAGCTTTGCCGTCAAGAACATTCTCAAGATTAGCAAACCATTCATCTGTTTTTCTCTTATCTACGGTATCAAGCACACAGATTTTTTCATCAAGAATAACATATGAATTATAAGAAATGCCGTTTGGCACAATGTACTGGCTTTCAAAAAGGTCAATATCTTTATCATCAACGCCGATATATTTAATAGCGTCAGAAATATTTATATTCATTTTTATTCTCTCCTTAATTAAAATAATAATTCGTATATGATTATACCATAATTAGACATATATTTCAATAGAGTCAGGCAGCAAATTAGCTACTTTTACAAAAAGCAAAAAATATATAAACAAATGCAAAAAAATACTCCTAAGCAGTAAATATCAAAAAAACAATACTTAAAACAGAGAAAATTGTTGCTAATGCAGGAGCAAAGCTTAGTTCTATATTACGAATATATTTTATTTTGTCGAGCAATGGCGGAAATTCACCATAAACAGCGTAATAACAGACTATGGATTTTAAATATCGGGCAACTTGAAATCCGAACATTCCAAAAGCTGTCATAGTATTTACAGCATTATTTCCGATATAACTGATATTTGTATTTATAACAGCAAGAAATATCAAACAACACATTACTAAAGAAATTGCAATATTTGTACCGGAAACATTTTTACATTCTGCATTATAAGAAAAAATCCAGAATCCTACCGCACCGCAAATCAAAAGTACGGCAAAGAGTATATGTAACGGATAATTATACGGATATAAAATTTTATTATCGTATAAAATCCTTGAAATAAAGAGCAAAACGGAATTATACAAAAGAAGTCCCATATCTCCTATCAATATTTTTTTACTCATTCAATAATCTCCTTAAAATAATTCAGTCTTTGCAGTACAACTTACTTATAATTTATGGTTACCGAAAAAGTGTGAAGCGATAAGATAAAAATAAATTTTAACTGCCGATAAGTGCTTTATTCAAGTTCTATAACAGTATTATCAATCATTAATGAATAGCTGTTTTCATAATTATTTAAGTATCCGAAAATCAAATAGTCTTTTAAATTAACATTATTTTTATTAAAATCGTACACAAGAATAACCTTAATATCCGAATTTAAAGAATCACTTACTTTGTTAATAGTTCCGGAATCCGAAATACAATTACCTTCAAGATAATAATCAGATGTGCCAAAAACCCGAAAAATTTCAATCGAACCGTGACCGTCTAATTTACTTTTTACAGAATAGCGAAAATGTATTGGCGATAATACTTTATAGCCATCAACAGATTTTTTTACATACGAAACACCAGATTCATTCACATCTTTTTGGGTAATTATCATACAAGTTTCATTACCTTCAACAGTATCAATTACCTTACCTACAAAAGGATCATAATACGAAAGAGCTTCAGTCGGTGTATCAAAAGAAATAAAAAGATTTTCTATTGGAGTACACATTATTGCAATATAAAATACCAATCCAAAAAGAGAAATTATCAATACTTTTTTCTTTGTTTTAATATGTATTACTTTGAATAAAATAAAAACTAACACAATTACTAAAATCATTCTAACAATACTGTACATAATTTTCTCCAATAAAAAATATTATTTAAACATAATTATAACACAATAGCTACAAAAATCAATATAATTAACCATTTTAACAAGGAGAAAAAACTGCGATTTTCGGATTGCAAATAAAGTACTTTGATTTTTAGAAATGCAAACAGAAAAAGCACTGACTATAAAAATCAGTGCTTTTGGCTGGGCTGGCGGGATTCGAACCCACGCATGACGGAGTCAAAGTCCGTTGCCTTACCGCTTGGCGACAGCCCAATATATAATTTTTGTGTAAAACGCTTATTCTGATTAGCGCAGCTTAAAAAGTTGTTTGTGCAAATTACCGACAGTGTCTTTTACATTTATATAAGTAAAGCCGCAAAGGCATTGTACCTTGCGGCTTTATGGTGACCCATCGGAGATTCGAACTCCGGACACCTTGATTAAAAGTTTGGTTTTGTATTATTTTTTAATTCTATTGGTATTCTTGATTTTAAAAAATGTATTTTTTTATAGCTTATTTTTGTTTCTTTTTCAATAGTTTTTTCATCTTTAATATATTGTGTTAATTCCTATTTTGATTATAATAATTCTGCTGCGGATAGTTTTGATTATAGTTTCTATAATTATTCGTGTATCCTTGTCTTTTCTGTATTTCTAATAATTCTTCCATATATCTTTTAGTTTGTTCTAAATCTTTTTCTATTTTCTTAGTTTTAGCGTATAGTGTTGCTGTTATACCTGCTATTACTAAAATTAAAACAAGCCATAAACCGTCAAATAATAATACAAATAAATCCATTTATATACCTCATTTCTTAATTTACATTTATGTTTCCTTTGTTCGTTTTTACATTGATTTGATTTTTTATGTAGTTTGGTTTTGGGTCATTAGTCAGTCCTACAAGATAGTCTAATGAAACATTGTAAAATTTTGCGAGTGTTGTTAAATCTTCTATTGCTAGTTTTGCTTTTCTATTTTCTATGTGAGCATATCCTTGTTGTGATTTGTTGATAACTTTTGCTATGTCTTTTTGTTTTATATCGTTATCTATTCTTAATGCCCTTAATCTATCAATATAGTCCATTTAAACACCTCTAAATTATTTTATTATACTCATAATATTTGTATTGACTTTTACTCAATGATTGAGTATAATAATATCAGATACTCAGTTCTTGAGTAATTACAATTTAATTATTGAAGTAATTTTCATTCGGTTTAGTGTTAAATAAAAAAGACACGGAAGTCGTTTCAAGTGCACTTGTGTAATTCGAGAAGTTGTAGACACAAGCTTAAAGTCTTTCTGAGTGCTTTAAAAATTAAATAAATTAAATTCGGTTTAGGACACATAAAAAAGTGACTTAGAACGTGTCTGGACATGCGTGTGAAAATCACGAGATAAATATTAATGTCATGAAGTCAGATTAAATTACGTGCCAGGGGTCCACTGTCGAATTACTATAAACACTTTCCGAATGTCCCTATAAAATAAAAAATTCAATCAAGGAGGCAAAAAATGAATGATGTAAAAATGATAGTAGGCTATCGTTCAGGCGAGTTCGTCACTGATCAGGGAGAACGCATTGAATATTTCAGGCTCTCGGTTCTCAGTCAGTCAGACGATACAACAGGCTTGAAAGCTGAAGAAGTAAAAGTAAGAGATGCTCAAGTCCTCGAAAGTGCTAAGTTAGGAGCTTTTGTAAATCTTTTCTTTGACGATAAGAAAAAGTGTATTCTTATCAACGAAGTTGAAAATGTTGACGAAGAAACACTAAACGCTTTTACAGCTGTATGGGGGTTGTAATATGCTGACAGGTTTTGCACTCGGTTGTTGCTTAATGCTCTTATTCAACTACCTAATTAAAAAACACGGAGAAAAATTCCGCCCCGGTGATGAAGAAGTTTGCAAAAAGTGTCAATTCAAAGACGCTGTAATGTCAACTCTTGCAAGTGAGGACGATAATGGCAACGATTGATCAAATATATAATTCATTACAACAGCAAAACGAAATTTTAAATACAAGTTTTGCTTTCATTCTTGGCGGTATCTTTGTTATTGTTGGCATTTTACTTGCCAAAGGATTTAGCTTTTGGAAGTGGTAGTATGATTGAAACTTTTAAATTTTGTATTACATATGGCTCTGTATATGGTGCTGCTTTGTATATCATTGTTTCATTAATAGGTTATGGCTTGTATCAAGCCCTTAAGCTGATACGAGATACATAAAAATCTATGGAAGGAGTTAAAAAAATGGGAAAAATCAAAAATTTTGTGTGCAAGCATAAGAAAAAGCTTTCGGTAATGGCAACTGCCGGGCACCCCATAAAATTCTGTGTAAATAATAATCCTTCAAGCAATAACAAAACAGC